>OJBX01000591.1_pt1 | contig 11845 bp, 9 predicted proteins | sample 1590751 | NCBI WGS metagenome assembly OJBX01 (sample SAMN05416780, study PRJEB24817) | seawater metagenome | isolation source: Sea water | place: Canada:Atlantic | collected 2013-07
GTGGGCTCGTAGATGTGTATAAGAGACAGGCGCCCAGCATGCTGAGCAGCGACAGGGTCAGGTAGCCGTGGGCAATGGTGCCGCCAAACGGCGTTTCCACTTTGGCGCGCTCTTCGTCCAGGTGAATGAACTGATGGTCACCGGTGGTATCGGCAAATTGATTGACCTGTTCCTGGCTGATAGTGTGCCACTGGCTGAGGCCGGTTTCCGTGCCGATAAGGGCTTGCGCCGCGTCCAGGCTCATTTCTGCTGTCATGGATGATAGACTCCTGCTGTTAAGGCTGATTTGATACGGTTATGATAATGCCTAATATAGACGATGCAGCTAAAGACAGATAGGGCAAACCGGGTGATTCAGGCAAAGCAGAATGAAGAGCGAATGAACGACCACGATATCGTGATCGTGGGCGCTGGCATCACCGGCGCAGCCATGGCGCTGGCGCTGGCGGACAGTGGCCTGCGCATCGCCATGATTGATGCGCGGCCTCTGCAGTCCCGGCCCGATTCGCCTGCCGATATCGCGGGCTTTGATCCTCGCGTCAGCGCCATGACCGCCGCCTCGCAACGTCTGCTGAGCCGTCTGGATGTGTGGCAGGCCATGCCGGCCGATCGTCTGTGTGCCTACACGCGCATGCACGTTCATGAGGCGGATGGCACTGGCAGTATTGATTTTGCTGCGCACGATATCCACGCTCCGGAGCTGGGCCATATCATTGAAAACAGCGTCCTGACCGGCGCCCTGCATGAGGGGCTGCAACAGTTGGCAGAGGCAGTCGACAGCTCAACCCGCCTGACCCTGCTGGCACCGGCAACGCTGAGTGCTTACCGTTATGATCCGGACACCGGCGCGCATCTGACGCTGGATGATGGCCAGCAGATTACCGCCGGCCTTCTGATCGCGGCCGATGGTGCGAATTCCCCGATGCGGCACATGGCCGGCTTCGAGACCCGGGAGTGGGATTATGAGCACCATGCCATTGTCACCACCATCAGGACGCGCGATCCGCATCAGCTCACGGCGCGGCAGTGTTTCATGGATGACGGCGTACTGGCCTTTCTGCCGCTGACGTCTTCGGACACCGAAGGCAAGGATACCGGGCATTATTGTTCCATTGTCTGGTCGCTGGTGCCGGAACGGGCGCAGGCGTTGATGGCCATGGACGATGCTGCTTTCTGTCAGGCCTTGAGCCGGGTCAGTGAACACTGGCTGGGGCCGGTGGATGAGTGCGCGCAGCGTTACAGTTTTCCGTTGCGTCAGCGTCACGCCCGGCATTACTTCCGGGAGGCAGTGGTATTGATTGGCGACGCGGCTCACAGTATCCATCCACTGGCTGGACAGGGCGCCAATCTGGGGTTGCTGGATGTGCAGGTGCTGGCCGAAGAACTGATCCGTGCAACCCGGACCGGGCGTTCGCTGACTGATCCCATGGTACTGCGTCGTTATCAGCGCCGCCGCAAGCCCCACAATCTGGCGATGATGGCCATGATGGAGGGTTTCAAGCGCCTGTATGCCGATCAGCCGCTGGCAGTGCGCTGGCTGCGCAACACCGGCATGCGTGCGGTTGATGGCTGGGCTGGACTGAAGAACCGTCTGATACGTGAGGCCATGGGCTAAAAACTGGCCCGGCGCTGACTTTCTGCGTCGCTCTGACGCCTGCATCCCTGCAGTCGTGCGTTGCCAGCGCTTCATTTTAAACAGGCTGCCTCGATAACGTTTTTAATGTCCGATACTGAAGAAGTAGTGTTAAAGCTTTCCCCGGCGCGGACGACACATTAAGTGGGTCTATCAGTCTGCCAATCAGTTTACGGGGTCTGCCGGAAAGTCATGAGTTACGATACAAGCCGCGACACCGTCTGGCCGTTTGACGTGGATCTCAGCGCGTTGGATACCGGCAGCATCACCAATATTATCCTTGATATCGAGAACCATCTGCCGTTGTTGAAATCAGAGGGTGATATGAAGGAACTGTTACGCGTCAAAAAGCTCTTCGAAGAAGAGTTGATGGAGTCGCGACGTCTGCATTGATCGTCCCCACTGTCTGCACCTGTTCCACTGCTTCTGCTTCCTGCCTTCCAGTTATCGCCATTTTGCCCTATGCTGTTATGTCTCTGGCCACGATTGCTGACGCGATTGTGGTGTCTGTTTGTCTGGTTGCTAACGCGCTCAGTGCTGTTATTGCGCTCAGGGCTGCTAACAGGCCCCAGACAGACCAGGTCGCGTATGACAACGACATGTTTATACAACAATCATAGTGAAGGGGAATCGCAATGAAGAAGATGACAAGCATATTCGCAGCGCTGATGCTGCTGGTGACGTCAGCCTATGCAATTGATGAAGCACGCCTGACGGCGGCGCTGAATGGCCCTGATCGCGCAGATGAAGACAAGGCCCGCGATGCTGCACGCCAGCCGGTGGAAGTGCTGAGTTTCCTGGGCCTGGAAGAAGGCATGACAGCGATGGATATCATGGCCTCCGGTGGCTGGTATACCGAAGTGCTGTCGCACGCGGTGGGTTCGGAAGGCACCGTATTGATGCAGAACAGCCCGCGTTCGCTGGGTATGCGCAACACCGAGGAGGCCGTACAAGCCCGTCTGGCGGATAACCGTCTGCCCAACGTGCAGCGCGTAAACGCCGACATGAGTGATTTGGGTGTCGAACCAAATTCGGTGGATTTTGCACTGACAGCGCTGAATTTCCATGATCTTTACAACAACAGTCCGGAAGCGGCCCAGGCCATGTTGCTGGCCGTTAAAGATGCGCTGAAACCAGGCGGTATTCTGGGTGTTATTGATCACCGCGGTAACGAAGGCGCGGATAACGCCGCCCTGCACCGTATCACTCAGGAAGAGATCGAACAGGCGCTGTTTGACGCCGGTTATGAAAGTGTCGCTGCCAGCGATTTGCTGGAAGCAGAGGATGACCCGCGTACGACCGGTCCGTTTGATGCAAGTCTGGGTCGCAATACCGATCGTATTCTGTTGCGCGCGTACAAACCTGAGATGTAATGTCGCGAAAACATTAAAAAAGCGCCACGGCGCCTGAGCCGGTCGACCGAATGTTGAAAGACGTATGATTGTGAAAAACACCTTGTCACAGGCAAGGCCGGTCGCCTGGCTCATGCGCTTTGTATCGGTATTCCGCTACAGTGGCGTCGCCATTGATATTGTCTGGCGCAGCAGCGCCGGGCTGACCATCGCCATGGCGATGGTCACCCTGATTGCCGGGGTGTTGCCAGCCGCCATTGCCTGGGTCGGTCAGCTCATTGTCGATACGGTGGTTACCGCCATTGATGCAGAGGGCGCCGCGCGCGAAGCGGCCACTGACGCTCTGCTGTTCTATATTATGCTTGAGCTGGGCCTGGTTGTGCTGATGACCGGCGCACAGAAAGCCAATACGGTCTGCCAGTCGGTGCTGCGTGCATTGCTGGGCAATCAGGTCAACGTCATGATCCTGGAAAAGGCATTGACGCTTGAGCTGGCCAACTTTGAAGACTCCGAATTCTACGACAAGCTGGTGCGAGCTCGCCGCGAAGCGTCCAGTCGCCCGTTAAGTCTGGTCATTGCCACCTTTGATCTGTTACGTGACGGCATCTCGCTGGTCAGTTATGGCTTCCTGTTGTTCCAGTTTTCACCCTGGGCCGTCTTGCTGCTCGGGCTTGCCGGCGTGCCGGCATTCATGGCTGAAGCCAAATACGCCGGTGAAGCCTTCCGCAATCAGCGCCGCCGCTCCTCAGAGCGCCGGATGCAGATCTACCTGGAGATGGTGCTGACCCGCGAAGACGGCGTCAAAGAGGTCAAGCTGATGCAGCTGGGCCGGCTGTTCCTGCAGCGTTATGTCGAAATCTTCCGCAGAATATATAAAGAAGATCGCAACCTGGTGTTACGCCGTGGCTTCTGGGGTTATGCACTGGGGCTGATCGCTAGTGTGGCATTCTATTTTGCCTTTGGCTGGGTAGCCTTTGCGGCGGTAGCCGGTACCATTACCCTGGGTCAGATGACCATGTATATCGCCGTGTTCCGACAAGGCCAGGGTGCCGTCACCAGTTGCCTGACCTCCATCAACAAGATGTACGAAGACAATCTCTACCTGTCCAATCTCACCGAGTATCTGGGGCACAGCGTCGCTGAACCGACGGGGGATAAAACCGAAGGCCCGTTGCCGGACGACGGCATCCGTTTTGAAAATGTCAGCTTCCATTACCCGGGCTCAGCGACACCGGCACTGGATTGTATCAATCTGCATATCAGGGCCGGCGAAAGCCTGGCCATTGTCGGTGAGAACGGGTCTGGCAAAACCACGCTGATCAAATTGTTGACACGCCTGTACACACCCACCGAGGGTCGCATCCTGTTTCAGGGCCTTAACCTGCAGGACTGGGATATTGACGCGTTACGGCAGCGTGTTGGTGTCATCTTTCAGGACTTTGCCCGTTATCAGTTGAAAGTCGGCGAAAATATCGGGGTTGGTGATGTTGACTACCTGACCGATCGGCCACTGATTACCGATGCAGCGGAAAAAGGCCTGGCGGCGGATTTTATCAAGCAGATGCCGACGGACTACGATACCCAGCTTGGCACCTGGTTTAAGGATGGCAAAGAGCTGTCGGGTGGGCAATGGCAGAAAATCGCGTTGTCACGCGCATTCATGCGCAGCCAGGCAGACGTACTGATTCTGGACGAACCCACGGCGGCCATTGATGCCAAAGCCGAAGCCGACATTTTTGCGCATTTCCGTGAGCTGACCGCCAACCGTATCTCCATTATCATTTCCCACCGATTCTCTACTGTGAGAATCGCCGACCACATCATTGTGCTGGATCAGGGCAAGGTTACCGAACAGGGTAATCATGACAGCCTGCTCGCCAAAGACGGTCAGTACGCCACCCTGTTCGAGCTGCAGGCCAGAGGTTATCAGTAGGCCTGGCGACTCTGATCTCAAGTGGTGAAAATCACCACCTGTTAGCCCAATTACCGCTGCCTGCCAGTCGGCTTTTTCGCCACACCCAAAAATAGACCATATAAAACAAAGGGTTAAATTCTGGCACGATCTGTGAATTGTCTTTGCTAAAGGGACGGGTTGTCCCTGGCAAAAAAACAGTCACAGGCCGTGTTTAAAATGAACAAGACAAGCATCATCGATGTTTTCACCCGCCACAAAGTGGCTGCCAATCTGGTCATGATCATGATGATCCTGTCGGGGTTGTGGGCATCCAGTCGCATCAATACCCAGCTCGATCCGTCCGTGGAATGGCCGGGCATCATTATCAATGCGAGCTGGCCCGGTGCCTCTGCTGAAGATGTGGAACAGTTGATTGTGGTGCCGATTGAGCAGCAACTGCGCACGCTGGTGGGCCTGCAGCAGATGTATTCCAGCAGCACGCAGGGCTCGGCCAGCATTCGACTGGAGTTCAGTTTTGATTCCGACATGGGCAAGATCATTGATGATGTCAACGATCGTATTGCCCGGGTAAGAAACCTGCCCGCGGACATGGAGCCGATTGTTGCTCGCCGTGGTACCAATTATGAAAACATCGCCTCTCTGCTGGTTTCCGGTGGTCGTTCGGTAGCCGAGCTGGCGCCGATGGTGCGCCAGTTTGAGCGCGAACTGTATGCTGCCGGTGTCGACCGCATCGAGTTCAGCGGTCTGCCAGAAGAAGAGTTGGCGATCCAGGTGTCCAGCGCCCGTCTGCTGGCGATGAATACCTCACTGGACACACTGGCTGCTGAAGTCAGGCAACGCAGCGCCGATGTACCGGCGGGCACAGTTGCCCGCGACCAGGGTGAAATGCAGCTGCGCGCGCTGGATCAGCGTCGCGACATCCGTGAGTTTGAGCAACTGGAAGTACGCGTGCCAGGCACCGGCGAGCTGGTTCGTCTGGGTGATGTCGCCAGCATCGACAAACGTGCGCGCGCCGGTCAACCGGTGTTGAGTCAGAACGGTCTGCCCGCGATTGAAATGAACCTGTACCGTATTACCGACTCCGATGCCATGCTGTCCGCACAGGCACTGCAGGCCTGGCTGGATGAGACCCGACCAGGGTTACCCGAAGGCATCACCGTCGAGGTCTATCAGGAGGTCTGGTTGCTGTTGAAGGAACAGCTGGAGGTCATTGCCAGTAACGCCTGGTCAGGTATGGTACTGGTTGTCCTGACGCTGTTTGTTTTCCTCAATACCCGTACCGCGTTCTGGGTGACGGCGGGCATACCGGTCAGTTTTCTGTTCGCAACCATGCTGTATTTTTATATCTTTGATGGCAGCATCAATATTCTGGCATTGATTACCTTCATCATGGCGCTGGGTATTGTTGTAGATGATGCCATTGTTGTGGGTGAGGATGCAGTCAGCCTGTTTGAACAGGGCCATTCACCGGAAGCGGCAGCATCCGGTGCCGCCAAACGTATGTTTATGCCGGTGATGACATCGTCCCTGACCACACTGGCCGCCTTTGTCCCCCTGTTGATTTCCGGCGGGGAATTGGGTGCAGTCATTGCCACCATGCCGATGGTGTTGTTCTGTGTCATCGTGGCCTCACTGGTGGAGTGTTTCCTGGTGTTGCCGGCGCATCTCAAGCATGGCTTTGCCCGCATGGATCGTGACCAGCGTTCGGCCTTCCGGGAGAAGTTTGACCGCTTCTTCTACGGATTCCGTGACCGTTTCTATCGACCCGTACTGGAGCTGGCGCTGGCGCGACCGGTGGCAACGCTGTTAACTGCGTTCGGCTGTGTCATCCTTGCCTTCAGTCTGATCATCAGCGGCCGGGTCGGGGTAAATTTTGTCACCGGTGTCAGCCTGCAGATGCTGGAAGCAAACGTGAATTTTACGGTCGACGCAACGCCGCAGCAGCGCAAATCATTTATGGGGCACCTGGAGCAGACGTTGCAGGCAACCAACGCCGAACACGGCGGCAACAACATCAATGGCTACTTTGTCCGGTTGAATTCGGCGCTATTGAATCAGGAGCGTAAAACCGGCCTTCAGTACGGCTCCATGCGTGTCGAGTATGCCTGGGAGGATGTCTACTCGCTGGCACCGCAGCCTTTTGTTGAGCAATGGCGGGCTCAGGTAGTGACACCGCCTTACGTAGAACAATTGGTGCTCGAGGTACGTGGTGGTGCCAATGGCGGCGGGCCGGATATGTCGCTGGTGCTGCGAGGCAATGATCTCGACAGCCTCAAGCAGGCCTCGGAGGAGCTGCAGGCAGCACTGGCCAGTTATGAAGGGGTCGATAACATCTACGACAACCTGCCTTATGGCAAGGATCAGATGATTTTCTCGTTGACGCCCCAGGGCAAATCGCTGGGTGTGACTACCGCGGCGCTGGGACAGCAGTTGCGAGCAGCTTACTACGGCAGCCGGGTGCAGATATTCAATCAGAACAACGCCGAGTTGGAAGTGCTGTTGATGCTGCCCGATGCTGAACGCGACCATATTGCATCGCTGAATCAGTTCCCGGTGCGCACTCCTGCAGGTGACATCGTGCCATTGGGTCAGGTGGCATCCTTAAGTACACGCCGTGGTATAGATGTCATCAATCACAATGGTGGTTCGATGTCGGTCATGGTCAGTGCCTCGGTGGACAGTCAGCAAAACAATGCTGAACGGATTCTGGCAGACGTCACCGATGGAGCGTTGCGCGACATCAATCAGCGCTACGGGCTGAGTTCGAATCTGGGCGGCGCCAGTCTGTTCAATCAGCAGTTGATGGCTGCGATGCAGTTGGGTGCGGTACTGACGTTGGTGTTCATCTACCTGATCCTGGCGTGGTCGTTTGCCTCCTACACCTGGCCACTGGCGGTTTTGATTGCCATCCCGCTGGGACTGACCGGCGCCATCGCCGGGCACTGGGTAATGGGTGTGGACCTGGGCGTGATGACCATGCTGGCATTTTTTGCACTCACCGGTGTGGTGGTCAATGATTCGATTGTACTGGTGAGTTTTTTGCGCCGCGAGCTTGCCAACGGCATGGCGCTACGAGACGCGGTACGCACGGCAGCGTTGGCACGTTTTCGCGCTGTGATGCTGACCTCATTGACTACCGTAGCGGGCCTGTCACCGCTTATGTTTGAAAGCTTCAGTCTGGCAATCTACATGGTGCCTATTGCCATTACCTTATGTTTTGGCCTGGCGTTCGCAACGCTACTGGTGCTGTTGGTGGTGCCGGCGCTGATCATACTGATTGAGAACTGCAAAAACTCTCTGTCGCGCCTGTTGACGCGCACAGCTAATTTGAACGTTGTGTCACAAAAAGGATTGTGATTATGAAGATGCAATATTTCCCGGGCCGGACCCTGGCCCGATTCCGCTATCTCGGCGCCAAGGCTGCCGGTGTACTGGTGTTTGGCATGTTGCTGCTGTTGAGCATGCTGGTGATTGCCACCGGGCCCAAAGCCGAGCCGGTTGAACGGGCCGAGCGTGAGTGGCCGGTTTCATACCGTGAAGTCAGTCCGGGTCCGATCGCGCCGACCATTCAGGTGTATGGCAAACTGGAAACCGATCAGTCGGCGACATTGCGCGCCGGGGTAACGGCAACCGTGGCGCAGGTACTACGACGCGAGGGCGAATGGGTCGAAGCAGGCGAAACCCTGTTACGCCTGGATGATGCTGAGGTGGCGTTGGCACAGCAGTCCGCCCGTGCGGCGCTTTCCAGCGCGGAGGCGGCGCTGCGTTCAATACGCAATCAGCACCAACTGGCGCGTGATCTGGGCCTGCACCATGAAGCCCAGGCCGAGCTGGCACGCGAAAAGTTGCAGCGCTTTGAGTCTTTGCATGCCAGAAGTATGATTGCCGATGCCCAGCTTGATGATGTGCGTCATGAGGCCACCGAACGCGCCATGGTACTGGCACAACACCAGTCACGCGTGTCCGATTACCCGAATCAGGAACAACAGGCAGAGGCGGCAGTCGCTGAGGCCGCCGCGCGCCTTGGGCAAGCGGAACTTGACCGCCAGCATACCGACGTACGCGCGCCGTTCAGCGGTCGGGTAATAACACTGCATGTGGCGGCGGGTGACCGTATCAACGCTGGCACCTCCCTGTTGACAGTGGCCGACTATGCCGGTCTGCAAGTGCGAGCGCCAGTGCCGATGCAGATTGCACAGCAGTTGCGCCGCCATCTGGATAAAGGCAAAGCGGTGGTAGCAGAAAGTAATATTGCAGGTGAGCGCCTGGGTTTCAATTTACGGGGCCTGGCAGGCGAGGTTAAACCAGGCCAGAGTGGTATTGACGCTTTTTTTCATGTCGCGCCTGACTCCGTCATGGCCCTTGGCAGTGTTGTCAATCTGCTGATCGCGCTGCCGGAAGAATCCAATGTGGTCGCCCTGCCCATTCACGCAGTGTATGACAATAGCCGGGTCTATCGAATAGCCGATAACCGTTTGCAGGCGGTGGAGATCGAGCGCGTCGGGGAGCGTATGGATAACGCAGGCAACTACCGGGTGCTGGTGCGTTCATCTGCCCTCAGCCGCGGTGATCAGTTGCTGGTTTCGCAACTGCCTACGGCAATGACCGGTCTGCTAGTCAAACCTTCGTCGGTTGAATCCGGCCAGCCAGCGGAACTGGCAGGACAGTGGTCAATCTGGTAGCGAAATGATAAGGTCTGCGCCTGATGACCCTATCCTGAGGATGACAAGATGGCGCAGTTGCTGGAGCAGCAGGGAGTAATTATAACCGGTGGTACGCGCGGTATTGGCAAGGCCATTGCTGAAGCGGTGCTCGCCGAAGGCGGCCGGGTGTTGATCACCGGGCGATCGCAGGCCAGTGTTGACGAAGCGTTGGCTGCCAGCAATCATCCTGAGCTGTTTGGCATGCATGCCGATGTTGCCAATGAAGAAGACACCGTTGCAGTATTTGCTCGCGCCGTCGAGCTGTTCGGAAAAGTCGACGCCGTGGTCAATAATGCCGGCATCGCGCGTGCAGGCGCGATACAGAACCTGCGCCTGAAAGACTTTCAGATGGTCATGGACACCAATCTCAACGGTGCGTTTCTTTACAGCCGTGAAGCGTTCAGGGTGATGAAAGACACCGGTGGTGGCCGCATCCTCAACATTGGCAGTATCTCCTCCGAGACCCCCCGGTTTGGTTCGGTGCCCTACACCACCAGCAAATTCGGTCTGCAGGGCATGACCCGCGCGCTCGCTATCGAAGGGCGTGAAATTGGCATTATGGTCAGCTGTCTGCACCCGGGCAATGTGCATACCGACATCTGGGACAAGGCGCCCAAATCTGTTGCCGATGAACCCAAAATGGCGGTGAAAGATATCGCCAGGGTTGCCGTACTGATGTTGAGCATGCCACAGAATGCAACCATCATTGATGCCACTGTGCTGGATCCACGGCAGCCGTTTCTGGGCCGTGGCTGAGTTATTCTGGTGGCGGGCCGAATAATATCAGCCTGCCACCAACCGACTAATTAACCATTCATCCGGAGTATGTGCTAATGAATAAATTTCTATTGCGATCGATTTTCGGCGTGGCCACTATTTTCTCCAGCTCATTGCTGGCGCAAAACATCGATCTGGTTGCCAGCGGTGCAGAAATTACATTATTGAAGGATGGGTTTGTATTTACCGAAGGCCCTGCTGCTGATGCTGACGGTAATGTTTATTTCTCGGATATTCCGACCAATACCAATTATGTCTGGACGACTGAAGGTGAGCTGGAGACGTTCAGGGAAAACACCAACCGTACCAATGGTCTGTTCTTCGACCGGGACTGGAACCTGTTTGCTGCCGAAGGTGGCGCAGGTCGCATCACGGCGGTTGATGATCAGGGACAGGCGACGGTGGTTGTCGGCGAACATGATGGTCAGCGTTTCAACAGCCCAAATGATCTCTGGGTTGATGGCAGTGGCGGTATTTATTTCACTGACCCGGTCTACGGTGATGAATCCAGCAACCCACAACCCGGCTACTATGTCTATTACCTGGCTGCAGGTGCTGACGCAGCCGAAGCGATCATTACGGATCTGGTGAAACCCAATGGCATTATTGGTACCCGAGACGGGGAAACACTTTATGTCGCTGACCATGTGGGCAATGCGACCTATGCCTACGACATCTCTGCTCCGGGCGAAGTCAGCAACAGACGCCTGATGGCGAGTCAGGGTTCGGATGGTGTGACGCTCGATGAACACGGCAATCTTTATCTGACCGGTGGCAACGATATCACCGTGTACAGCCCGGCCGGTGAATTGGTAGCAACGCTGACATTTCCGCTGGCGCCTGCCAATATGACTTTTGGCGGGCCGGAAAGGGATATTCTTTATGTGACTGCGCGCAGCAGCCTGTTTGCCCTGCAGATGAATGTTAAGGGCATGTATTAAAAAAGTATCGGCGGAATGTCGTTACTTGAGCTGTTTCGGGCGGAAAAACTGATATTGATTGCGCCCGGCAGCTTTGGCCTGATACATGGCGTGATCAGCCATGGTTACCAGCTCTCTGAAATTTTCACCATGTTCCGGCGCCAGTGAAATGCCCATGGACAGGGCCGGAATCACGGTCTCGCTGTGAATGGTAACGGGCCTGGCAACAGCACTGCGGACCTTATCCAGAATCAGTTCCACGTCCTTGCCCTTGGAAATACCTGATAACAGGATCAGGAACTCGTCACCGGCAATACGGACCAGTCGATCGGACTTGCGCAGTTGGCCGCTGATGGTATTGCCCAGATGGCGCAGCAGCTCATCGCCCAGATCATGACCATGTGAGTCATTAAAGGTCTTGAAGTTGTCCACGTCGACAAAGACCAGGCCTACACCGGCATGCTCCTGCTGGCTGAGTGTCCATAACTCATTAAAGTCTGTCTCTTATACACATCTCCGAGCCCACGAGACAGGCAGAAATCTCG
>OJBX01000592.1_pt1 | contig 11812 bp, 14 predicted proteins | sample 1590751 | NCBI WGS metagenome assembly OJBX01 (sample SAMN05416780, study PRJEB24817) | seawater metagenome | isolation source: Sea water | place: Canada:Atlantic | collected 2013-07
CTACACGTAAGGAGTCGTCGGCAGCGTCAGATGTGTATAAGAGACAGATATATATATATTCCCTTTGCTTGTTAAAGAGAATCGTAGCATATTTCAAAAAGGTTTACAAGACTAAAATTAAAAATAAAATGCTTGTCTTCCTATCTGGTTTGGTCTACCCTACAAGTAGTCCGGTTTAGTCTTAATAATTAAAGGTAATCAAATTATGAAAAATAGTACTTTAGAATTACAAGATGAACTTGACTCTTATGATGTAGATAACTCTCTTACAGCAGTTGCAGCTTATTCTGAACTAAAAGATTTAAAATCTTATAAAGATATTATAACGCGTAAACATAATATTAGTTCTTTAGCAGCAGCTAAGTTAATTTCAAATACAATATTTGAACTACAGTCTTTTATCGCATTTACTCCAGCTATGACTCGTCCTACAGAAGCTGGTGAACTTCTTCGTACAACCTATATAGAATCTATAGAAACATTACATTTGTTTAGAGATATTCTAATTGGTATGCATCAAGACGATGAAGGTTATGAGGACGTTAATATAGTAAAGATAAAAAATGACAGAAAAGAAATCACGTAGCGGAAGTAAAAATAAACAAGCAGATAGACTAGCCCCTGAAAATGATATTGATCATTTACCTAAAGAAACTAAAAAACTGCTACAGAAGAAATTATTCTACCCTAAACCTAAAACTAAAAAAGATTTAGAGGAAGAAGAATTATCTAATGAAACGCTTGTTGATTTTAATAGACTCCGTATATCATTAAAGACTTATGTCCATAAAAAAGCTAATAATGATTTTCTTACGTTTGTTCGTAAAGAAGCTCCTAAACTTGTACCTGACTTTAAGATGGGTAGACATATCCAAGTTCTTTGTCATAAGCTGCAGCAAGTAGTAGATGGTGAATGTAATCGATTAATGGTCTTCCTACCACCAAGATCAAGTAAATCAGTAATCTGTTCTAAACTATTTCCAGCATGGTATATTGGTCGTAATCCTTCTCATGAGATTATGTCAGTCTCTCACAGTGATCAACTAGCTTCTGACTTTGGTAGATCAGTAAGGGACATTGTAAACTCAGAAGACTTCGATAAGATGTTTCAGGGAGTTAAACTACGTTCAGATGTTAAGGCTGCAGGTAAATGGAAGACGAATAAGAATGGGTCTTACTATGCAGCTGGTGTAAGATCACAGATTGCAGGTAGGGGCGCTCACATTGCTCTCTTAGATGACGTGATGTCAGAAGAAGATGCAATTAGTGAGAATGGTAGAAAGTATATTAAGGAATGGTATCCATCTGGCTTACGAACTCGTGTAATGCCTAATGGTGCAATTATTATTATCAATACCCGATATCATTACGATGACATCTGTGGATGGCTTTTAAAGCAACAAGAAGAAATAGAAATGACAAACCAGTGGGATGTTATCCGCATTCCAGCATGGCTTGATGAGGATGCAGCTGAGTTACTTAACTTACCAGTTGGCTCATCGTATTTTCCAGAGTGGAAACCAAATGAAGTATTAGAAGTTGATGAACAAGAGATTAAAGCATCCAATGGTAGTAGATACTGGAATGCTTTATATATGCAAGACCCACAACCAGATGAAGGTGGGATCATTAAAAAGAAATGGTTTAAGACATGGGAATATGAAGACCCTCCATCTTGTGACTTTATTTTACAAACTTATGATACGGCATTTAGTACTAAGTCAACAGCTGACAACAGTGTCATTCAGACATGGGGTATCTTTACCTCAATGGATGAAGATGCTAATGGGTATGAAAGACCAACGGGTAATTTAATTTTATTATCTAATGTTTATGGTAGATATGAATATCCTGAACTTCGTAGACTAGCTCAAGAGATGTATGAAGATTATAAACCTGATGTCTGTGTAGTTGAAAAGAAGGCAAGTGGTCAATCATTGATTCAAGACATGCGAAGATCACGTATTCCAATCTTAGAGTACATGCCAGATAGAGATAAGGTCTCACGGGTCTACGCTGCGTCTCCCTACTTAGAGGCAGGTAAAGTATGGATACCTGATACTGACTGGGCTGAAGCTTTGTACGATGAAGCAATTCAATTTCCAAACGCAGCACATGACGATATGGTTGACTGTATGACAATGGCAATTATCTACATGAGAGATAGTTGGAATTTAATACATCCTGACGATATTGATCCTGAAGATTACGATGATTTTGGATATAAAAAACGTAAAAGAGGCTATTGGAGAGTTTAAGTTTGTCTATTAGCTGAAATCTCTTTATACTAACCATTAAATTACTTTATTTTTTTACTGTCCATCAGGAGAATAGCATTGGCTACAGAACGAAACCCTTTTGAAATGAATATGAACTCTTCTACAAATAATAATATTATTGAATTAGATGTAGGAGAACCTGATTCTGAAGCTACATTTGAATATGATGCTAATGATGGAAGTGTAGTTGTTGACTTCTCAATTGAAGCAGGAGATAACCCATCTGTTAATTATAGTGACCCTGCAGGTTTCTATAAAAACTTAGTTAATGAACTTGATGATGACAACTTAGAAGATATTGCAGAACAAGTTATTAATTCCTATGAAGCTGACTTAGAGTCTCGTGCTGAATGGGAAGATATGTTCACAAGTGGTTTAGATTTATTGGGTCTTAAACTTGAAGAGACTAATGAACCATTTCAAGGTGCATGTACTGCAGTTCATCCACTATTGATTGAATCCGCAGTCTCCTTCCAATCTAAAGCAAGTGCAGAGCTATTTCCTGCAGGTGGTCCAGTTAAGGCTCAAGTGTTAGGTAAGATTACTACTGAGAAGCAAGATCAAGCTAATCGTGTTCAGGAGTACATGAACTACCAGCTAACTGAGCTTATGCCTGAGTACTTTGATGAAATGGAGCGTATGCTCTTTCATCTCCCACTCTTCGGTTCAAGTTTCAAAAAGATGTACTATGATAATGGTATGGATCGTCCAGTCAGTGAGTTCGTTCCTATTGATCAATTTGTAGTATCTAATTTCGCAGTTAACTTACGAAGTGCAGACAGATACACTCAAGTGCTTTACCGCAGCCCAATCCAACTTGAACGTGAGATTGCAGGTGGCATGTATGAAGCATCTGATAAGCTATTAGAAAATCCTGAGATTCCTAACCTTTCTCCGCTTCGTACTAAGATGAACTCAGTTACAGGCGTGTCTCCAACAAGTTCTGACTTTGATGGTCAGTATACTTTACTTGAGCAACACTGCTATTTAGATATTGAAGATTTAGAAGACGATACAAATCTTACTCTTCCTTATATTGTAACAATTGATATGGATAGCAGAGCAGTTCTCTCAATTCGTCGTAACTATGATCCTGATGATCCACAACGGAAGAAGAAACTATTCTTTACGCATTATCGTTTTGTTCCTGCATTGGGATTCTATGGTATCGGTTACATTCATATGTTGGGTAACTTAACTGCATCTGCAACATCAGCAATGCGTAGTCTACTTGATGCAGGTCAGTTTGCTAACCTACCAGCTGGTTTCCGTGCTAAAGGTGTTCGTATCACTGGTGATAATGATCCTATAGCTCCCGGCGAGTTTAAAGAAGTTGAAGCAACTGGAATGGACCTTTCAAAGTCAATTGTTCCATTGCCATACAAAGAACCATCACAAACTCTTTTTGCTATGCTTCAGTTTGTAGCGTCAACTGGTCAGAAGTTTGCAGATAACACAGAACAAGTAATTAGTGATGCAGCTTCTTATGGTCCAGTAGGGACTACAATGGCGTTGTTAGAAGCTTCAAGTAAGTTCTTCTCTGCAATCCATAAGCGTCTACATCATGCTCAACGTGAAGAGCTTAAAATTCTAGCTCGAATTAACTATGAGTCAATGCCTGTTGACTATCCGTTTAAGATGGCAGGAGATGAGATTCAAGTCTTACGTAAAGACTTTGATGGTCGTATTGATATTGTTCCTGTATCTGATCCTAACATTCCATCTTCAGCGCATCGTATGATGATGGCTCAAATGGCATTACAGATGGCTCAACAAGCTCCACCGGGAATGTACAATACTGAAGAGCTACATAAAACTATTTTGAAAGCGGCGCATATTCCTAATCTAGATTTAATTATTCCATCTAAACCCCAGCCGCAACCTCTTGATCCTGTCTCTGATATCTTAGCCGCATCTAAAGGAATAGCTATTCGTGCGTTTGCAGGACAGGATCATGATGCTCATATCAAAGTTAAGATGTCTTACATGCAAGACCCTGAAAATGGAGCAAATCCAATCATGCAGCGTATTGTTCCAATCTTAGCGTCTAACATTCAAGAGCATTCAGTAATGAAGTACCAAGAGCAAATGAATGGTGTAACTCAACAGATGCTACAGGGTCAGGATAACGTCTCCCCACAAGTCGTAGAGCAAGCTATGATACAAGCTGCTCAACAAGTGCTAGTTGCTAATCAGCAAGCTGCTAAAGGCCCACAGACACCAGAACAACAGATGGTTATGATGGAAGGTCGCCGCATCGATCTTGAAGAACGTAAACTTCAAGTTCAAATGGCTAAAGATAATTCTCAAAGTATACTTAAAGATCGTCAACTTCAATCTCAAATGGCTAAAGAAAATGCTGAAAGTACTCTTAAAAACCGTGAGCTTGATATTAAAGAACGTGAGCTTGCTTTGGAAGCATACATTGAAGGTGCAACTAACTTAATGAAAGCTGAAGAAAATAATAAAGATCGTCAGCTTAAACAAATCCAAGAAGCTCTTAAAATGTTAAGTGAGTTAGCTAAACAAGATAAAACAATTGACTTGCAAAAAGGTATGGCAGTCTTTACAATGATGGAAAATGAACTTAAAGATGTTCGTAAAGCTGCTTTAACAAATAATTCTTAAAAGGAGAATATTTAAAATGGAATATAAATCAAATGGAACTGGTTATGGGGATACTTCTAAAATTCCTACAGACCAATTTACAGTGCGAGCTAACAAAGGTGTTCTAAATAATTTTGATAAGTCTTCTTATCAGGTTCCTACATCTTCAAAAGGTAGCTCCTCTAAATAAGGAATTAAATTTTGATATTAACGACTGACATCCGTAGAGGTGTTGAAGAAAAAATTAAAGATGTAAAAAATTCTCTTGCATCAGGCTCCGCTTCAGATTATCCTGAGTATCGGTACATCGTAGGCTACTTAGCTGGTCTTGCAGATGGTGCTGATATTTCCGTTGAAATATTAAATCGACGTTTAAAAATTGATAACGATGAAGAGGATTTTAAATAAAACAATGCAACATCAAACAATGAGCAAAGCATTAAAAAATGACGAATGGATTGCAGATATTGACGTACCTGATCCTAAAGTACTTCCGAAACTAACTGGTTTTCATGTTCTAGTAAGACCAGTTTCAGTTAAACGCCAAACTAAAGGTGGGATTATCCTACCTGATTCAACTCGTGATGATATCGCGTACCTTACAACAGTAGGGCGAGTTGTAGCTTTGGGTGATTTAGCTTACGAAGATAAAAGTAAATTTCCAAAAGGTCCATGGTGTAACGTAGGAGATTACGTTAGCTATGGTAAACACTCAGGAGTTAAACTAATCTATAAGGGTGTTAAACTCCTTCTTATCTTTGATGATCAAGTTATTATGACTGTTAGTGATCCTACTGATTTGGATACGTCTTATAACTTATCAACTGGTGGATAATATTTAAATTTGTATACTTTTAGAATACATTGTATTTTAAAGGATAGTAGCGTAACCGACCATTTCGCAATGGCGTACAGGAGAAAATAAATGGCTGAAGAAGCTGTTAACTACGAAGTTGAAGACTCAGAAGATTGGGGTAAAATTACACCTCCAGAAAAAACTGAAAAAGTTGCTGTTGAATATGAAGTTGAAGGTGAAGAAGATACTACTGATGAAAAAGTAGAATCAGCACCTGAACAAGAAGAAGCAGCCACTGAAGAACCTTTAGAAGAACAAGCAACTGAATTAAAAGGTGTTGAAACTAAAGGCGCACAAAAACGTATCAGACAATTAATTAAGCAGCGAAAAGATCGTGAAGATCGTATTGGAGAACTTGAAGCACGAGTTACTGAATACGAAAACAAGCTTAAACAAAAAGATAATGAAATTGTTAGTACGTATAAAAAGAATTTAGACTCTAACGAAGTACAAGTTAATGACCAAATTAAACTCGCTGAAGGAGCTTATCGTAAAGCTCTAGAAGGTGGGGAAGCTGATGAAATTGTTATTGCACAACGACAATTAAATCGAGCAGAGTTGCAGCTTGATAATCTAACTAAAGCTAAGACTGCTTATTCAGATTATGAAGCTAATAATCCACAACCTGTTCAGCAACAATATCAACAGCAACAAGTTCCTCAACAGTCAACTCCTAATCCTGCAAACTATGATCCTAAAGCAGTAGAATGGGCAACACAAAATGACTGGTTTGGTCAAGATCAAATTATGACCGCAGCTGCAATTGCAATTGATGAGCAGCTTAAAGGTGAAGGATTTGATCCTACTGACGATGAGTTTTATGAAGAAATTGATCAACGTCTTCAACAATCTTTTCCTAAGAAATTTAAAAAACAGGCAAAGGTAGTAGAAGAAGAAGCAGATCAAGAAGCGGAAGTAAGGGAACCGAAACAACCCTCTCAAGTGGTAGGTGGAGCATCACGCACTGTCGCTAACCCTAAAACAAGTAGGCCAAATAAAGTTAAGCTAACGCGAGACGATATTGAAATGGCTAATCGTTGGGGTATTCCTCTTGAACGGTATGCAGAACAAAAGCTAGTTGCTGATAAAGCAGAAGGCGAGTATACCACAATTATTACATCTAAGCGTGGAGGCTAAAAATATTATGACACGTAACACATTAAAACAAGCACGTAGTGAGACAAACCGTGAAACTGAACAGCGTTCTTATGAAGAGTATACCTTTGAAGAACCAGACTATCTTGCAATTCCAGATATAATCAAAGATCGTTTTGCTGATGAAGGAATGATACTTCGGTGGTTGCGTATTGAAATACGCGGTAAAGAAGACATTCAGAATGTAGGAAAACGACTTCAAGATGGTTGGGTGTTTGTAACACCTGAAGAAGTTCCCGAAATGTCACACAATTCTCTCGTGAAGAATGAGGGCCGTTATGCAGGTACAGTCTGTCGTGGAGACTTGGGACTTGCTAAAATGCCAGCTGGTAAGGCAGAGGCTCGAAAAAGGTATTATGAAGATCGTAGTCGTGAAATGATGGATGCAGTTAACGCTCAACTTGAAAATCAAAACGATTCTCGTATGCCAATTTCAAACTCAAGTAAATCATCGGTTGTTCAGGGACGTGCACCTAACTTTCAAAAGTAAAGGTAACACTGTTGTTGATCAATCATTTTGTCATGGTAATTTTAATTAAGGAGAACTAAAATGGCTCTATCTAAAGCTCTTGATGGTTTCCGTCCTTCACGTCAAAAAGGTTCTGCTACTAATTCTGCAGGTGTTAGTGAATACTCTATCGCTTCTGGTTATGCAGCAAATATTTTTAACGGTGACGTTGTAACCATTAATGTTGGTAAGGTCGAAGTTGTAACAACTGTCGGTCTTGGTAACGATATTCCTCTTGGTGTTTTTGCAGGGTGTAACTATACACAAAACGGTTCGCCTGTTTTTGCAAAATATTGGCCCGCAAGTACATCTGCTTCTGACATTGTAGCATTTGTAAATGACGACCAAAACACTACTTTCATTGTTCAAGCTGATGCCGCTGTTACTGTAGGCGATGTTTACTCAACGACGTTTAATACTACGTTGGGTGCAGGTTCTACATATACAGGTCAGTCTGGTCATGGTCTTAAAGCCGCTACTCGTGGTGATGATGGACAAATGACTGTGCTGGGTGCATTTAAAGAACCGGGTAATGCTCTTGGAGATACAAATCCACGAGTGGAAATCATCTGGAAACAGCATATGAACGCTTATCCAACTGTCGGAATTTCGGCAGGTTAATGAAAGGGAGATAAATAAATGGCTATTAATCGCAGTAGTATTGCAAAACAACTCCTTCCCGGTCTTAATGAGATTTTCGGTATTTCTTATGGTGAAGTAAACGACGAACATGCTCCACTCTATGAAATTGAAAACTCAGATCGTGCATTTGAGGAAGAAGTTCTATTCACTGGCTTCGGCTCTGCCCCTACTAAATCAGAAGGTTCAGCAGTCCAGTATGACAACGCACAAGAAGGTTACACAGCCCGTTACACAATGGAAACTGTAGCTCTTGCGTTTGCTATCACTGAAGAAGCTATGGAAGACAACCTATATGACACCTTCTCGAAGGTTCGTGCTAAAGGTCTAGCTCGTGCTATGGCTAACACCAAACAGGTTAAAGCTGCAGACGTATTTAACAATGCGTTTTCCACAAGCTATAACGGTGGTGACGGTAAACCTTTGATTTCAGCTACTCACCCAACTATTGGTGATGGAAATCAATCTAACACTGTAGGAGCAACTGATTTCTCAGAAGCTGCTCTTGAAACCGCAACGATTGCAGTAACTAAAATTAAGGATGATCGTGGTATTTTGATCGGTGCTTCAACTGAATCACTTCACATTCCATCTGATCTTATCTATACTGCAGATCAGGTACTTAACTCACCCGGTACAACGGTTGCAGGTGGTTCAGCTGCATTCGCACAGAACAACATCAATGCAATTCGCAATCAATCTGTTGTTGCTGATGGGTTCTATGTTAACCGTCGCTTTACCGATACCAATGCATGGTTCCTAAAGACTGACGTTCCTAATGGTACGAAGATGTTCGTTCGCGTTCCTCTCCAAACCAAAATGGAGCCTGATTTCGATACGGGTAACATGCGCTTCAAGTCCCGTGAGCGTTATGCTTTCGGTTGGAGTGACTGGCGTCAGTGGCGCGGTGCTTCTGGTTCAAGCTGATACTGGAAGTTACAATCTAGACGATTTCTAAATCGTTCTAAAAAAGTTAAATTGAAAGAGCTTCTTCGGAGGCTCTTTCTTTTTTTCTTTGTTTGTTTAAATCCTTTTATACTACTATAATTAAATTTAACGATGCTATATAATTATAATAGACTTTAAAGGAGATGTAATTGTGACAACAAATATTCGTTCAGCTTTTCTTGTAGGTAGTGGTGTTCTAGTTGATATTACAACTAGTGCAACTGTACAAGATACACGTATTCGTTCAATTCATGCAACTGGTTCAGGCATTTATATTTTAGACGGAACTTCTGCAACTGCATTAGGAACTATTGCAGGAAACATTGTTAAGTTTGATGTAACTGGATCAGCTTATTTAGATTGGACTGATTTAGGTATTCGTGTTGATGGTCTTGTTTCCGTAACAGCACCTACATCTGCAGCAACTCTTACAGTATTCTACGGATAACATATAAATGACCGATTATACTTATCTTGTAAATGATATTATCAGTGCGTGTGAAAATGATGGAACTGAGTTTCTAGCTTATGTTCCTAACATGGTCAATCGTTCTGAAGAAAGACTAACGCGAGATTTAGATGATTATGGTTTAGTTGTTCAAACATCAATTGCAGTTTCTGCTAGTAACGCAGAAATTACTCTTCCTACTGGTACACGCATCGTAAAGAATTTTAATCTGATTAATAACGGTTCTAAAATTAATTTATTGTTAAAGACTGATGAGTTTTTAAATGCAGTATGGCCTACAAGTGCTTCAACTGAAGTACCAAGATATTACTCACGAGTTACAGATACTCGTGTACGTCTTGCACCTACACCTGCTTCAACATCAGACGGTATCTTAATGACTGTTGCTCGACCTGTAACCCTAACATCTGCAAACCCCACTAATTATTTTACTGAGATTTGTTATGATGCTTTATTCAATGCTTCAATGGTTGAAGCTATGGTGTTCACTAAAAACTTTTCGGCAGTTCAGCTATTTGAGCAAAGATATATGCAAGCTGTTGAGACACTACGAAATCAAGCTCGCCGTACTCGTAGAGACGATATGGCTGCTCCTGCATCACCAGCAGGTGCTGACAACACAGTAATTGCATATTCTAATTAAAGGAGAAAGAAATTATGGCAAGTCGTAAATTATTTACAGGTACTGTAAAAGGACTTAAAAAATCAGTAAAAAAATCTCAAAAGGCTAAAGCTACTACTACTGCTAAAGTTCAAGCTGCCGCTGCAGATGCTGATAAAATTAAAGGTAACGGAAAACAAGTATCAACTAAAGAAGGTGCTTCATTCTTTAAAAAACATGGAGAAAAATTAACTTTTAAAAACTTTAGTGCAAGACAAGCTAAATCCTTTATGAAAGCTGCTAAAGTAGAAAAAATTAAACAAGTTAATAAAGTTGAAGGTGCACCAATCCAAACACCAACCGGAACTAAGTATAAGCGTAAAAAACCAGTTAAAGAACAATCAAAAGAAAGTATTCGTGAAGAAACTCGTAAAGGAATGCGTAAGCGTCCTGAAGCAGCTATGACAACTGTAATTGGTAAAGGGGCGAGTTCAGGTGTTAAACCTACTCGTCAGGCTTTAAAAGCTGCTCAAAAAGAATCTGAACGTCGTGAGCCAAAATCTGAGTTTATGAGTCGTTTGTCTCAAATGGAAAGAGCAGGTGGAGTTGAAACACCAAGAAATTTCTCTACGCCTAAAGACCCTAAAGCTACACCTGATCAAATTCGTGATGCAATGAGAGGTAAGATTAATCTTGAGCCTGAAGAAATGGATAACTTGTCAGCTGAAGATTTAATTAAAGTTTACGAATCTGGTCGTACTAATCAGAAAAAATCTGGTGGTATGGTAGGTTGTGGTAAAGCTAAAAAAGGATATGGCAAAGCAATAATGCGAAGCTGTGGTGGATCAATTCATAATAATAACAGGAGTAAATAAAATGGCTATTCGTAAATCAGGTTCAAAATTAAAAAACATAGTTACAAAAGGTTTAAAAGAAAAAATTAAAAAAGAAAAAAGAAAGCGTAAAGAAAAAGACATTCCTGATTCTTTTAAAGGCATGTCTCAAAAAGACATTGATGAAATGCTTGGTAAGCCAACTACAGATTCTGAAGGTGTTCTTCGTCAGCGTAAAAAAGGTGGTCAAATTAAAACAGCTAGTTCTTCTTGGATGGATGGATTATCACAAAGCCAAATTGATGAAATTCTTGGTAAGCCACCTACAGATTCTAGTGGTGTGAAACGGAGTCAAAAAAAACCAGTTAAAGCTAAAAAAACTCGTGTAGCTAAATCTGGTGGTGCTATTGGTTGTGGTAAAGCTCTTCGTGGACAGGGCAATGGACCATACAAAAAGAAAGGAATGTAAGATGTCTACTCCTGTATTAGGTCCAGAAACAGCAGCTAGAAATACAAAAACAAAAGTTGATCTTAAACGTGTTCAACAAGAACATCTTGAACGTCTTAAAAAGTTAAACCCTGAAGTTCCTAAAGAACGAACTTTAATGGAAAAACTAGTAGATCAATTAAGAAAAAGTTTAAAAGGAAACGGAACAACACAAGCTAAACGTACTGATAGAGTTATAAATAACGCAATAACTACCGCAGATAAAGCACTAAAAAAAGCAGAACGTAAAGCACTTCAGAAAAAAAATATAGAAAGAGATGAGGCAACTAGTAGACTTAATAAAAATAATTATGGTTCAATGGACGGAAGTACATCTGATCGTAGGTCAGGAACTAAACAGCTTACAGCTGCACAATTAAAAGCCAAAGCCTGTCTCTTATACACATCTGACGCTGCCGACGACTCCTTA
>OJBX01000597.1_pt1 | contig 11680 bp, 8 predicted proteins | sample 1590751 | NCBI WGS metagenome assembly OJBX01 (sample SAMN05416780, study PRJEB24817) | seawater metagenome | isolation source: Sea water | place: Canada:Atlantic | collected 2013-07
TACACGTAAGGAGTCGTCGGCAGCGTCAGATGTGTATAAGAGACAGGCAGAACGCCCCATAAAGGCCAACTGGGTATATTGGCCTCTCAAGCTGAAATTCCAGTCCAGAAATTCCTCGACGCCTGCTGCCGCTGGCGCAAACGCCTGTGCAACACGCCTGTCGATTTCGCTATTGACCTGAGTAAGCATGACCTGTTGTTGCGCGGTTAAAGCCTGTTGGGCGCGGTTCGCCAACGCCTGCCGCTGATGTTGCTGCTGACCTGCGCTGACATTGACACACGGATTCAATGGACCGGTGGCTATCGGTGCATTGGCGGCGGAATCGGGCATGGCATTCGGGGCAAAATAGGACCCGATGTTGAGTTGCGTCATCGCCAGGTAGAACAGTAACAGCACAATCATTGTAATACTGAAATAACGACTGAAGGGCGAGGCGCCTAATGCCGGAGAATCCAGCGCGACCGAACCGGCCATTTGCCTGCCGGCAACCAGCGTGGTTAAACCCAGCAGTATCACCCAGATTGCGCCCAGTTTCACTGCGTTCACCAGCAAAAAGACCAGCCACACGCCCAGCTTCACAGGAGTCAATAATGCATTGTTATCCGAAGCAATTTGCATCAGGTGCCACATGCCATCATTCATCGCTGCATTCACACCCAGCAGCGCACCAACGGGCGCCAGAGCTGCCTGCCCGACCTGCTGTTGATAGCCAGATTGCAGCACCGAGAGCAGATCAAGGTGTCGAGTGTCGGGCACGTCGGCGACATAGAATTGCAGCCCGGCCAGAATCAGAGCACTCACCGTCAGTGTGCATCGATGGCTGAACCTGAGTAGCACGGGCAAACGATACTGTGGTGCCAGTTCGCTGGCAAAGAGCCGGAAACAAAGCCAGTAGAAAATCAGAAACAGGGGCAGACTGCCAACAATGACCCACCACTCCAGGTCTGTCAGTTCGCTGCTCATGATTAACGCGATGATGGCACTGACCAGTGCAAGGCATACCCATAACGCGCGCAGCAGCAGACTGTCCCAGAACATGCGCCGTAGTCGGCCGCCCTCACTGGTAACATGGCTGAGAAAGGCGTGGCGGCGCATCAGGTTGATCTGCGACAGATACTGGAACGCCAGCCATGAGAACACCAGCACCACGACCAGCAGACCCGACACATTCATCGCCGCCAACGGATAATAACGGATCACGCCCAATATCAATAATGCACCGGCCAGGGTGTAAAGGCCGGTTCTCATGACCCAGCTTTGTGTACTCTTTATACTTCGCGTTCCTGACATACCGCCTCCAGCGACGGCTACCTGAAGAATCCCGCGTCAGTCAGCGCCGTGCCGGCAGATGCTAAGGCGTCAATGCGCAGATATCGCATACCATCAAGGTACGAAGGCGTTGCGCAGGATAGTTGCCCGGCAGCACCAGATCCATCATGGCCTGCCAGCGGCGCACTTCATGTGCCGGCAAACCGGCCAGCACCCTCGACATGTCCAGAGACTGGCCCGCAACAACAGCCGGGACATTGCCAATCAGGGCGCCAGCCCACTGACTCAACACCTGCGCGCCACCCATGCTGTCCATCATCTGTATCAGCATCTGCTCGCCAAAACTTAATGGCCGTTCCATATAAACGTTCTGCCAGGTTTGCAGACCGGCCAGATCAGCGGCCGAGGCAATAGCCTGTTCAAGATCACCCAGTTCGTCTACCAGGCCCAGCTCCAGCGCCTGCGCACCGGTCCACACCCGTCCTTGCGCCAGTGCATCGACCTCGGCCAGTGGGATATCGCGACCATCGGAGACCAGCTGAATGAAGCGCTGGTAAGCGTCGTCAATCGTGCTTTGATAGATAGTGCTGACCACGTCATCCATACCGGTTAATGGATCACCCACACGAGAAAGTTCCGTGGTGCTGACACCGTCGACACCAATGCCCAGGCTGTCCAGGGCTTCTTCGAATGTCGGGATCATGCCAATCACGCCAATGGAGCCTGTGATTGTTGTCGAGGACGCCAGTATCCGGTCTGCTGTTGCCGCAATCCAATATCCACCCGAGGCTGCAGTGCTGCCCATGGAGACCACCACCGGGCGACCGGACTGCTGGAACTGGGTCAGGGCGGCCCGGATTTCTTCCGACGCCAGCGCGGCACCACCGGGTGAATCAATGCGCAGCACCAGCGCTTTGACGGCACCGTCCTGCTGCGCCATCCGCACCAGTTCGGATACGGTGTCAGCACCGATCACACCCTGGGGCTGATCACCGGGCACAATCGTGCCTTGTGCCACAATTACCGCGACCTGGTCATTCATTGGCGGCATAAGCCGGTCAGTGGCATTGAGATAGTCTTCAAAATGGATTTGCCGGAAGCTGCCATTGTCAGTACCCACACTGGCAGCAACCTGTCGCCGGAAACTGTCGACACCGGCAATATTGTCAACCAGACCCTGTTCAAAGGCGACCCGGGACATATCACCGCCGGCGGCTGTCAGGAGCTCGGGGAACCGGTTGGCGTATTCCTGCAATTCGCCCGGACTGCGCTCGCGGTTGGGCGCGACGCGTGTCAGAAAACCGGACCACAGTTCACCGAGCAGATTCTGTGCATCGGCGCGTGCTTCATCAGACATATCCATGCGTGTAAAAGGCTCGGCGGCAGACTTGAACTCACCCACCCGAAACACGTGAACATTGATGTTGAGCTTGTCCAGCAGGTCGCGAACAAACAATTGATTGCCACCGTAACCGGTGATCATGACGCTGCCCATCGGGTGCAGGGTAATGGTGTCGGCATACGAAGCCAGCGCGTATTGGCCCTGCGAAAAGTAATCGCCATAGGCATAGATCAGTTTGCCGCTGGCTTTGAAGTCCGCCAGTGCGTCGCCCAGAATCTCGATATGCGCCGGGCTGACGCCGAGCAGATTCTCCAGATCCATGACCAGTGCCGTGATGCGCTCATCGGTTTTGGCCCGTGACAGGGAATCCACCAGATCCTGTAGCACAGAGTTTTGCGGCAACGCAGGGCCCACCAGCAGATCGGCCGGATTGACCCGGCTGCGCTGCTCGGTGATGGTGCCCGATGGTGCCCACACCAGTGCCGATTGCTCCGGCACTGTCAGCGGCTCCGGACCGGAAAAGATAAGGAATAAGACAACGCCGACAATCAGCAGAAAAATCAGACGACCCAGCACCACGCGCACAGCATCAATCATTCGTCCCAGAAATGACAAAAGTTTTTTCATACCTGCTTTATCTCCCAGTATCCGTGGTGTTGCATCCATTCATCGAATTTATCGATACGTATGCGTCATTAATTGCGCCATTCATCGGATGTTTTTTCTTTAATCTATGTTCATTCATTCTAGCAGGAGGAATCATCCATGACTCGAGTACTAGTGCTATACCATTCCATGTACGGCCATATTGAAACCATGGCAAAGGCGGTTGCTGAAGGCGCTGCCCGCGTCGAAGGCGCCGAGGTTACCATCAAACGTGTGCCGGAAACCATGCCAGCAGAGGCCTTCAAGGCCGCCGGTGGCAAGACCGAACAGGCCGCCGACATCGCCAGCCCGGCCGAGTTGGCCGAATATGATGCCATCATCTTTGGCGTGCCAACCCGCTTTGGCAATATGTCCGGCCAGATGCGCAACTTTCTCGACCAGACTGGCGGTCTTTGGGCCAAGGGCGCGCTCGCGGGCAAAGTCGCCAGCGTATTTGCATCCACCGGTACCGGCGGTGGCCAGGAAATGACCATCACCTCAACCTGGACCACGCTGGCGCATCACGGCATGGTTATTGTGCCGCTGGGCTATACCGCACCGGAGCTGTTTGACATTTCGCAGGTCAGTGGCGGTACGCCTTACGGCGCGACCACCATCGCCGGAGGTGACGGTTCACGTCAGCCGGACCCGCGCGAACTGGCCATCGCTCGTCATCAGGGCGAACACGCTACCCGCATTGCCGCGAAATTGTCGGTGTAAGCTTTCTGCGGTGGTTGCTGCAAACGCTCAGCGCACGTCCAGCACCCGCCGCAACGCCAGATAGTCAGCGTGGAACTTACGGATGCCTTCGGCCAGCTTCTCGGTGGCCATGGCATCTTCGTTCATCTGCCAGCGGAAATTGGCTTCCGGCAGGCTCAAGCGCGTTTCCTCGCTCACCTGCGTCGGGTCCAGTGCCCGTGGCAATTCACCGGTGTCGGCAGCGAGCTGCTCCAGCAGCGCGGGTGAAATGGTCAAACGGTCACACCCGGCCAGAGCTTCAATTTCACCGGTATTGCGAAAACTCGCTCCCATCACGATAGTGCCGTAACCATGCGTTTTGTAATAGCGATAAATACGCTGCACCGATAACACACCGGGATCATCGGCAGCCGTGTAGTCGTTGCCAGTGCTGGCCTTGTACCAGTCCAGAATGCGACCGACAAAGGGTGAAATCAGGTAAGCACCGGCCTCGGCACAGGCAATCGCCTGATTAAAGCTGAACAACAGGGTCAGATTACACTTGATGCCCACCTGTTCCAGCCGGCGCGCGGCCTGAATGCCTTCCCAGGTGGAGGCAATCTTGATCAGTATCCGCGATGTGTCGACACCCGCCTGGGTATACAGCTCCAGCAGGCGATTGGCCTTGCGGATAGTGCCTTCAGTGTCAAACGACAGGCCGGCATCAACTTCCGTGGATACGTAGCCAGGCACCGTCGCGGCAATACGCTGGCCAAAGTTCACCGCCAGCTTGTCGATGGCGGCATCGGTGCGTGACTCGGTGGAGCTGCCCATGCGTTGCCCGAACGCAATGGCGTCCTCGACCAGTTCGGCATACTGCGCCTGTTTCGCAGCGTTCAGCAGCAGTGACGGATTGGTGGTTGCATCCTGCGGCGTGAAGCGTCTGATTGCCTCGAAATCGCCCGTATCGGCCACCACCGTGGTCATTTGCTTAAGGGCGTCCAGTTTGTTCATAACGATATCCTGTTGAATCCGGTAAATTTTCCATTCAGTTAAGCCAATCTGTGAATATCCTGCATATCAGCCCCCAGCGTCAATGTAATAAATCTGCAACAAAACTTACATATGCTAGTGGTACTCCCCTGTAAACCATGACAACACGGTCAGGCAACATGATGTTAACCAGCGCAGGGACATCCCGGCTAACCTGGCTGGCGGGCAGTGCCCTGCTGCTTGCCGCTGCCGCTGTATCCGCGACACTGTCCCGGCACGATGCACAGATTGAACTGGGTGACTACTACCACTACCAGTGCCAGACCGGCATGGAGGCCGGCCCCACGCTAAAAATCCTGTCCGTTATTCCGACCCATGCCGCCGACATGGCTGACCAGCTCTGCCGGTCCCCGGCAATCGCCCAGCACTATGCCTCGGTCAAACTCTACTGGAAACCCCGCACACTGCTCAGCACGGCCGATCTGGTCAACCAGCGTTACGACGTGATCTGGAACCGGCGCCATTTCCTCGCTGGTCTGATGCCTGACTTTGATCAGCAATACGATACCTTGCTGCACTACGACAATTATTCGGTGTTCTGGCTGAGCCTGAACAGTACGCCGCGCATGACCGCCGAATATTTTCAGGGCAAACGTATCGGGCTGCTGGCAGACGACAGCAGCCACACCCACAATCTGCTGCCACTGACGTCGCTGCATAACGTGGAAGCGCTGGGGGAAACCTACACGCCGGTGTACTTCGACAACGCCGGCGCGCTGTACGAGAGTTTTTATCGTGGCCAGCTTGATCTGATCACGGGCGGTCTTACCCTGACCAATGACACCCCGGTCTACCGGACGCTGGTCGACAATTCGGCAACCGCCGCCACTTTTTTTATTCGCAAGCAACTGGATGACCCGGCACTACGTTGCGAAATTGTGTCCGCCCTGCGGTTGCTGACACAATTGTGGCAGGGCATCGAAACACATCAGAACCTGGGCGACGGCAGCACGACGGTGGCCTGCCCGTGACTGTGCTTGCCGGCAGCGCAACGGCTGCAGACCGGCCCCGGGTGGGCAAAAGCCTGTGGTCGCACTTTCTGTTGCGCTGGTTGCTATGCACTGTCCTGTTGACTGCGCTGAGTGCAGGCATGGCACTGGGGTCGGCGACTGCCGAGCTTCGGCAGACTCTGGCGGCGCAATTGCCATCGCGACTGGCAGAGTCACTGCAGTTCAGTTTTGTTTCCAACGCCGATACCATCGCCCTGGTCAGCCAGGCGCTGAATAAGGACCTGGCCAAACTGTCAGTGACGGGTCAGACCGGGCTGCTGCAAAACTGCCGTGCACATTTGCAGCACCTGCTGGCTTCGGCGGCACCGCCTGCTCCGCTGTCAGGGCCGGCCCCGGCCTTTGCGTCAGGCCTGTTGCCCGTTGCTTCATCGCTGAACGTTGACTGGACACACGGCAACTCGACAGAAACCGCCCGCTTTCAGTTGCAGTGCCAGCTACACACTCCCAGATTACTGGGCATCAATGCCCTGCTGGCGCTGCTGGTGATATTGGCGATGGTATTGTTGCCAGCGACGCTGTCTCAGCGCCTGTCGTGGTTACGCCTGGGCATCAAACGCCATGGTTACACCCTTCCCGGGTTGCGGCAGGCGTTGTCCATTGCGCTGGCGCCAGCGAGCATTCGCTTTGATCACCAGACCCACGCGGTCTGTATCCACGGTGTCACCTTGCCACTGCCCAAGACCCCCTACTTCTATTACGCCTGGTATGCCGGATTGCGTGTTGACGACAGCGACGCTCGGGGCTGGGTGTTAAACCCGGCCACCGACAGACCTGATCGTGTTTCAGCCGTGCCACTGATCGAATTGATGGTATCGGCGGGGGGTCACCAGAAAGCCATTAACGACCTGTCCGAGCATGGCCTGCGCGCCAAAATTCTGGATCAGAACCGCAACAAGGTAAAAGACGAACTGTGCCGCGAACTGGGCGATGCACTGGCCGCCGACTACCTGTTTGAATCGGAACGCGATACGCGTACGGCGCGTTATCGCTACCGCCTGACATGCTCGCCCGCGCGTATCAAAATCGTAAAGCAAGTCCCTACGTCAATTGACCACCCCGCATAAACTGCTGTTTATAAAAGCATTCCATTTTCAGAGATATCTCATTTTCCGGCTCAACATGTTTTTCATCTAACCGTCATACAAGCCACGCAAGATGCCCGGGTCAGGCAGACCAGCCCTTCATTCGCTGCTGCCTTGTTGGATCAATTTAACCGGAGCAGACTGGACATGAGTATCAAATTTACCCCGAAACGCAAACTGGTTTCAGCCCTGATTGCTGCCTCAATAGGCGCAGCAGTGTCACCAGCGCCGGTCCTGGCACAGGACAGTCAGATCACCGAAGTCGTCACCTTTGGCAGCCCGATTCGTGACAGCCAGAAGGCGGCCATTGAAGAGAAGCGCAACGCCGACAACTACCTGGATGTGGTGTCAGCCGATACCATCGGCCGTTTCCCTGACCAGAACCTGGCTGACTCACTGGGTCGGATGCCAGGGCTGGCCATTGAGCGCGATCAGGGTCAGGCGCGCTATATCAATTTCCGGGGCGCTCCATTTCGTTATACCTCACTGGCCATTGACGGACTGACCATTCCGGGCGCAGAGAATGGACGTGTGCCACGCTTCGATGCCTTCCCCGCCGTCATTACCCGCCGCATCTCCGCCAACAAGGCGATTACACCGGCCATGCCCGGCGAAGCAGTCTCCGGTTTCATCAATATTGAGTCCTTCAACCCGTTTGACTCGGAAGGCTGGTCCGCGTCCAGTGACATCGGCACCGGCCGCCAGGAACTGGGCGAGGGTGATGTTGCCCGCTACAGTCTGCGTCTGTCCTGGTCTGATGAGAACTTTGGTTTCTCTGTGTTTGGCTCCCACAACAGCCGCGAGCAGGTGACAGACAACCGCGAATACGACCTTGAGGTCGACCCTGCCAGCAATGCATTGCTGCTTAATGATGTCGACTTCCGCAGCTACTTTGTTGATCGCGAAGACAATGCCTGGGGAGGCCGTGTTGAATATCGTCCCAGCGACAGCATGAACCGTTATTTCTTCTCAACGCTGTACAGCGAGTTCATTGATGAGGAAGAGCGCAACCAGCATGTGTTTGACTTTGCCGGTGGTGCCGGTGCCGCTGGCACTGATCGCATCGTCGGTGACAGCGGTTATCAGCCGTTGGTGCTGGCCAGCCGATATCTGCAAAAAGGCCAGTACAACAACTCCGCACTGACCAGCACGTTGGGTGCAGACTTCACTGTCGGCGACTGGTTCATGGAAGCACGACTGAATCAGACAAAAACCGAGAACAATACCTTCCTGCCTATCCCGCTGAGCGTGGGCGGTGCTACCTCGGCGAGCTTTGACATCAGCGATGTGGAGAATCCCATCGTCAACGTCTTTGCCCCGTTCAGCAACACACCCATGGCACTGGCCAACATCAACTATGCTGCCACGCTGGGCATTGTTGTGGACTCCAACCTGGATATAGACGCCAACAAAATCAAGCTGGATGCAGAGCGAAGTATCAACCTGTTCAATCGCAATTCCATGCTGGCTGTCGGCGTTGAGCACGATGTGCGCGAAGGCCGGGGTAACGGCTTCACCACAGCACAACAAGCGTTCCCGCAAAGTGTGAATATTGGCGCTTTTAATACTGGCGCCGCCTGGATGACCGATTTCACCAACAGCATCGGTGGCACTTATTACGACAACGCCGGTGTGTTTCAGGCCTGGTCTGACGCGACCGGTGGTATCAGCGTGACGGCACCAGCGAATCAGGTCGTTGCCATTGATGAAGACATCACCGCGGTCTATGCCATGACCACCACGGATTTTGCCTGGGGCAATATTGTTGCAGGTGCCCGTGTCGAGCGCACTGACTACAGTAGCGATGGCCCGCTGGCCTCATACAGCGATGATTTTGTCCATGCGTTGCCCAGTGTGCATGTCAATATAGACCTGCGCGACAACGTCAAGCTGCGACTGGCCGGCACCACGGCCATCAGTCGACCGACCTACAACGAGTGGCGCGCATCCGCCATTGTCAGCCCGGTTGACCAGGCTGTGAATGGCGGCAACCCGAGCCTGAAGCCGGAAGAAGCCATGGGCCTGGATGCATCGCTGGAATGGTACTACGGCGACGCCAGCCTTATTTCACTGGGCGCTTTCCACCGCGACATCGACAACGTCATTTACGCCGACACTTCACGCATTGATGGTGGCATCTATCTGCCTTCGGCTGCCGGACAAAGCTGGACCTACACGGGTTTCATCAATGGTGACAGCGGCTCGCTGACCGGCGCTGAATTCAACCTGATCGCCCAGGTCTCCGACTTCGCGCCGGACCTGATGAACGGGGCTCTCAATGGCCTGGGTTTCAACGCCAACATAACCTTGCTGGACAGTGAGTTCACGACCGAAGGCGGCAACCGTTTCAGTCTGCCGGGCACATCGGAAACCATCTACAACACCTCGGTGTATTACGAAACCAGCCGCCTGTCACTGCGCCTGAACTATCAGTTCCGTGACGACTGGTTGTCCACCACCGAGAACGATGCCATGGCCGAGTACTGGGCGGCACAGAAACGCCTGGACCTGTCTGCCAAATACGACCTGCCCTGGCAGATGGCCGGCGCGGATCTGTCGGTCTACCTGAACGTCAACAACCTCAACGATGCGGTTGATGTGCGTTATGCCGGCACCGCGCGCACGCCAAACCAGGTAGAACGGTATGGCCGTTACTACATGGCCGGCATTCGCGCCAACTTTTAGTGCCGATCGGGTAACCACCCGACGTCAGATTATTAACCATAGCCAGACATAAAAATATGATGAAAAGGATAAGCAACATGTTAAGACATACCAGCGCTTTTGCACTCTATGCCGCCCTGGCGGCAACACTCATATTCATGCTCGGGGTCAGCGTTTCGGCCTTCGGTGCCTCACCTGAACAGCGCGCACTGATAGAACGACACCTGATACCCATGGAAGGCGGACGCAATTTCCGCGACCTGGGTGGTTACCAGACCGAAGACGGCAGGCAGGTTAAATCCGGCCTGCTGTTCCGCTCCGGCGTGTTGCATCACCTGAGCGATGCCGACTACCGCAAGATAGAGGAACTGGGCATCAACACAGTGGTGGATTTTCGCGCCACCGACGAACGCCAGGGCGAGCCTACGCAATGGCGTGCCGGTGATGTGGACATGCATACCTGGGACTACGAAATGAACATGGGTGGCGACGATGCTGAAGGCAATGCAGCCCTCAGCGCCTTTGCCAACCCCGACCTCAGTGGCGCCGATGCGGAAGCGTTGATGGCCGCACTCTACCGCGACATGATTGAACAGCAGCGCCCACATTACGCTGCCATGTTTGACGAACTGGTGAAGTCCGATGACCCACTGCTGTTTCACTGCTCGGCAGGCAAGGATCGCACTGGCATCGCCGCAGCACTGCTGCTCACAGCCCTGGGTGTTGATCGCGACACCGTGATGGCCGATTACACTTTGTCCGAAGCCATCGCGGGTCTGCCCGAATACCAGTCTGCAGCACCCGCGCTGGACGAAGGCACTGACGAGTCCTACGCGTTTCTCGCCAGCATGCCGCCGGCCGCACTTGATGCGCTGATGGGGACCCGCCCAGCTTATCTGGAAGCGGCGCTGGATGAAATGACTCAGCGCGCCGGTTCCGTGGATGCCTATATCCGCAACGACCTCGGTGTCAGCGACCAGGAACTGCAAATTCTGCGGGCCAGATACCTGGAGTAAACCGCAACGCCATAGACAAAGCCCGTTGCCAGCTCTCTGCCCGGGAGCGGTAACGGGCTTTTTTATTGGCGTAAAAAGGCACAGCAGGGCTGACACGCTCCGGCGGCTGAGGTATTGTTTCGATCATGTTAACGCTGGTATAACTTACCTTTGGTATCCCTTATGAGAACCTTGATTGTCGCCCTGCTTATGACCCTTATCAGTTCTGCCCTGCATGCACAGACCAACCGAATCGACCTGATCCGTCCTGATGCCCCCGAACTGGCACACTTCGGCGAATTCGATATTGGCGTAAGAACCGTCGATGTTACCGACGGTGAGCGCGCCGATGTGCTCAATATGCAACGCGATGAAGAGACACCACTATACGATCGCACACTGACACTGGAGATCTGGTACCCGGCGCAATTGGGCGCGAACCAGACACCCGGTACACAGTATCAGGCGCGCACGCGTAATGTGGACCTGACGGCCACCCTGCATGGTCGCGCTGTTCGTGATGCCGATCCGCTACGCGGCGAGTCCCGCTACCCCCTGATCATCATTTCCCACGGCTACCCGGGCAATCGTTACCTGCTCAGCCACCTGGGCGAAAATCTGGCCAGCAAAGGGTATGTGGTGGCGTCCATCGATCATCGCGACAGCACCTATGAAGACCAGCAGAACATCAATAGCACGCTCTATAACCGTGCCATGGATCAGCGCTTTGTGCTATCAGCCATCGCTGACTTCGGTGCTGACGATGACCACTTTCTGGGCGGCGTGGTTGACGCTGACAACACCGGCCTGATTGGTTACTCCATGGGCGGTTATGGCGCCGTTAACAACCTGGGCGCCGGTTACAGCGATGGCGGCGTGGGTTTTATTGCGGCCCTGTCTCTTATACACATCTGACGCTGCCGACGACTCCTTACGTGTAGA
>OJBX01000601.1_pt1 | contig 11605 bp, 6 predicted proteins | sample 1590751 | NCBI WGS metagenome assembly OJBX01 (sample SAMN05416780, study PRJEB24817) | seawater metagenome | isolation source: Sea water | place: Canada:Atlantic | collected 2013-07
GTATAAGAGACAGGTCAAGCCCAGGGCGGTCGGCAGCAGCGCGGCCCTGTCAGGTCGTGGTGCTGATTTCCGGCAATGGAAGCAACCTGCAGGCAATCATCGATCATAGTCAGGCCGGTGGCTACCAGCTGGCCGCCGTCATCAGTAATCGCGCTGACGCCTATGGTCTGGAACGGGCCGCGCGGTCCGATATCCCGACCCGGGTGCTCGACCACAAGACCTTCAGTTCGCGCGAGGCATTTGACGGCCAGCTGATGCAGGAAATAGATGCTTTTGATCCTGACCTGGTCGTCCTGGCCGGGTTCATGCGCATACTCAGCAGCGGTTTTGTCGAGCACTACGCCGGACGCCTGCTGAATATCCACCCGTCCCTGTTGCCGGCCTACAAAGGTACCCAGACACATCAACGGGTTCTGGATGCCGGTGAGCTTCAACACGGTGCCAGTGTGCATTTTGTCACTGCCGAGCTTGATGGCGGGCCGGTCATACGTCAGGCCGCGATCGCGATCACCAGCAATGACACTGCTGAATCACTGGCGCAGCGTGTTGCCATCGAAGAACACAAAATATACCCTGAGGTGGTTTCATGGTTCGCCAGCGGGCGCCTGCTGATGGATGCTGACGGCATTCTGCTAGACGAACAGCGCCTGCCCACCTGCGGCGTACAAAGCGAACAGACGCCGATCTAAGGCGATCGGGACCAATCAAACGGGATCAAAAGATAGAAACAGCTGGGCCGGATACTATCTGTTTGGTTGCGGTTCAGCTTGCAGCGCGTACTCTGATGATTCAGGTACACGCCCTCACCGGGCGATGGCGCAACTTTCAGGATACAGTCAGAGGTCTCTAAACATGGCGCTGTTTTGGAACACGCTACACAAACCCGTCGTGACAGCAATGTCCGTCTTTGTTGCAGCTTTTGCCGCTCAGCTCTACGCGGGCAACGCAGACAGCGGTGCGAACAGCACAGAAACAGAGTCATCTGTTCTGATCGCACCCTCGCCCTACGAGGCAGCTTACGAGGCGCGCGCCCGCGGCCTGAGCACGGAAGCCTACCGAAACCTGCAGGAAACCGGTGACAATGTCTACCGGCTAAGCCACGGGCTGTCGCTCCGCGTACTGGGAGCCAACCTGATATCGGTGACGGAAACCAGCCATTTCTATTGGCAGGACAGTGGTGCCGTACCCGTCTCATACGCCTTTGAACAGAGCGGCCTGCGCAAACGTGAAGAGACCATCCAGTTTGACTGGGAAAACGCCAGTGCCAGCGTAACCCGGGACGACAGACAATCGGAAACAGCCATCCGTGCCGGGTTGCTCGACAATCTCAGCTTTACCGCACAAATGAGCGCACAGTTAAACGCGAATCCGGATTTACTGGAAACAGGCACGACGCTGGAATACCAGATTCTGGACGGTACGGAGCCGGAAACTCACGAGTATCGGGTTGTGGACAGGGAAAACGTGGACACGCTGGCCGGATCGCTGGACACACTCTTGATAGAGCGCGTACGTGATCCCGACAGTGATCGCAGCACTCGCATCTGGCTGGCGGTGGAGCATGCCTTTGTGTTGGCCAAACTGGAACAGATCGAAGACGGTGACAGAACCGAGTTACTGCTGGCATCACTCACCATGGGCGACACCCGCCTTGGTGTCAGCGAATAGGGCCTTAGCCTGGTTTGAAAAAGCCGTTAACGCTGCATGTCGTATTTGCGCATCTTTTCCACCAGTGTGGTGCGCCGGATGTTGAGCCGGTCAGCCGCGCGGGCCACCACCCCGCCACTGTCATCAAGCGCCTGCTCAATGAGGCTGCGCTCAAGGTTGCCCAGGTACTCTTTCAGGTCCAGTCCATTAAGCGGAAGCAGGTTACCGTTGCCTTCGCTGAGCAAAGACGCCATGTCACCTGCAAATGCACCGTCGGCGGCACCGACTGAACCATTGACCGGTGCCTGCATGGCCTCCTCTTCAGCCAGCACGGCAGCATCCTCAATCACCTGCGGCAATTCGACATCGTCGGGCTGATACTGCCTTGGCAGGTCATGCACGCCCACCACACCATGGGGATGCATGATGGCCATGCGTTCAACGAGATTGGCCAACTCGCGGACATTGCCCGGCCAGGCATACTGGCCCAATGCGCGAATCGCCGCGGAATTGAAGCGCACCGAACCACGTTTGCTGTTTTCCAGCCGTGAGATCAGCTCGTTAAGCAAAAACGGTATATCTGACGCCCGGTCCCGCAACGACGGCATCTCGATAGGGAATACATTGATACGATAGTACAGATCCTGCCGGAAACTGCCGGCATCAATCATGCTCTCCAGGTTGCGATGGGTTGCGGCCAGAATGCGCACGTCGGTCTGCAGGGTTTTGGTACCGCCAACACGCTCGTAACTCTGTTCCTGAATCACGCGCAGCAACTTGACCTGCATCGGCAGCGGCATATCGCCGATTTCGTCGAGAAACAGGGTGCCGCCCTGCGCCAGCTCAAAACGCCCCACGCGGGTTGAAATGGCACCGGTGAACGCACCTTTTTCGTGGCCAAAAAGCTCACTCTCCAGCAGATCGGGCGGGATGGCGCCACAATTGATGGGAACAAAAGGTTTAGTGGAGCGGTTGGAATTGGCGTGCAGGTTACGCGCTACCACTTCTTTACCAGTGCCAGACTCACCCGTGATTAACACCGTCACTTCGGTATCAGCCACCTGCGACATGAAATGACGGATCTTTTGCACCGAATTGCTGTTGCCCACCAGACTGCGGAACATATTATAGTCGCGCACGCTGCCAACATCGCGCAGGCGGGCGTAATGATCGCCAAACACCTGAGCTTTATGCAACGCGTCCAGCATGGGCTGATAGCTCAAGGGCAGCGGGATGCTGGCAACTACACGTGTTGACACACTCTCAGGCAGCTCGGGCAGCTCCTGGTCGCCCAACAGCACCAGGGGAATACCGTCGCGCCACTCAACCAGCTCTTCCAGCAGTGACGCCATCAGCGATGGTTTGTAGTGTCCAATCAGAATCAGCTTGAGTGAGGCAGGGTCAATCTCCTGCGCACTCACTTCATCATGCCAGTGGCTACGGGCAATGGTGAGGGGATTTTCCCCCAGAAAAGTGAGCACGATGCTCAAATCGTGCCCCAGCTTCTTGCTGTCTTCTATAACTAATATTTGTGTCATGCCCGGTACCGACAAGCCGCTGCAGCACTGGAGTGTGCACACCAGCCGACCTGCCCCTGTTGTGACTTTATGATCGATTACAATCGATTCTTTTTAGCCATCTTGGGTTTCAATTAGACACCGCCCGGGCCGGCAGAGTCAAACGTTGAAGCGTCAATTACTTGACTATTTTTACGACGCCGCCGAGATGGCGGGATCGATTTCATCCCAGCCAGTCTTGACGGTACGCATAAGATCGATCACTTCCTGCACCAATGCCGGATCGTTGCTGACATTTGCCTCGAACAGGCGGCGCTGCATATAGTCGTAAAGACGCTCCAGATTATCCACCAGCTCCGGCGCCTGTTCACGCTCCAGGCTGCCCTGAAGCCCGGCAATAATACCGGTCGCCTTGCCCAGCAGAACACCTTTGGGCTCGGTCTCACCGCGCTCCATGGCGGATCTTGCCTGCACCAGTCGATCCATCGCGCCTGTCATCAGCATCTGGATTAGACGATGAGGACTGGCCTGTTCGATGCCGCTTTCATTATTGATACGTTTATACTGCGCAGCTGCCTGTGTCATTGAATACATAAAAATCCCCTTAACTGAAAATGATGTCTGGCATGTTGTTGATTTAGTTCATGAGTCTGGCAAATCAAGTGTTGGCGTCATTCACGCTTGGGCGTGACCAGTGCCTCGAGCATTTCCAGCTGCGAGGTCAAAAAATCAGCGGTGGTGTTGAACCGTGAAATGATCAGGTCGTTAGCAGTAAACGACGATTGCAGGCGTCGCTCGGAGCGTTCCATGCGCTCTTCAAGTTCAACACGGCGCTCCGCTATGCTCTCCAACTCACCGTTCAGGGACTCCTGTCGGCCACTCAGGACACCGCCGGGCTCCAGGAACGCAGTAAGCAGCGTATTCATCCGGTCCGCCGCACCACGCGCATAATCAATGGTGCCGCGATCACCCGTCTCGCCGCCATTTACCCGAATTCGAAGTCCGGATGACGGGTCAGGCTCGCCGCTGGCAGCCACACCGGCTTCGCCGCGGGCGCCACGACCAATGCTGAAGCCCAGGAGGCTGCCGGCGTTTCCATCAAGCTGGGCAATTCGGACACTGGAGGACGCACCGGTTGACTTTGAGATGATGCCGAACGAGCCAGACGGAGTATCGTAATCAACGATGACGCCAACACCGGCCGCTATCATTGCAGGGCTGTTATTGATCACGGTCTGCATGGCGGCAGCAACATCTTCGGGGCTGGTGCTGCCAAGCTCACCGAGTGAGATCGCACCTGATAAAACACCGTCCACCTCAACCCGAAAACTGTCGGCCGATGTGCTGGTTGATAAATCGCCGTGTGCGACGTTCAGATAGAAGCCCTGTCGTGCAGCGATGGCGCCCGTTGAGGCGGTCAGGAACTGGCCATTGCCTTGTGCTTCGATACCATTGATAGTCCCGGCAACATCGACGCCGCGGATGGACGTAACCGGCGCCCCGGAGCCGAGGAATAAACCCAGTTTGCTCGCCGCTGCAAAGTTGACTTCGGTAAACTGGATATCGTCTCCGGCATTGTCGGTAGAGAAAATCAGACGCCCCTGCTCATTGTCGGCATTGTATTCGTAAGCCACGCTGACCGTGATGCCTTCACCGGCGAGCGCATCATTTATTTGCGTTTCCAGCGCGCTCGTCAACTCATCAGGCGTCGTGTAGGTAACCGGCGTGCCCGCATCACCTGGCAAGGCCAGTTCACCGGTGCTAATGCCGTTGATACTAAGCTCGAAGGCGGTACTTGCATCAATCACCAGTGCGTCTGTGAACGGGTCACTGCTCAAGCCACCGGTAGTGGCCAGCGCATTTAGCTGATTGCCTTCAAACGGGCCGCGACTGTCAAGCACCAGCCCCAACGTCGACGCCGCCGCCGACGAGACATCACTGAACCTGATGACCGACTCATTGCCATACCGGTTTGAACTTAATTCAAATCGCGCGTCGTCGGAGTTGAAAACAACAGTCATGGTGTCTTCCGAATCGATCACATCGGCATTACTGTTGATTTTTGACTGTAATTCAACTGCCAGCTCTTCAGCCGTGGCATACGTACCCTCGGTCAGGCTGATATCAATCTCGTTGCCATTAAACACCAGGGTAAACGCATTGTTGTCCTCATCAATGACAATATTGCCCGATGCCAGCGCTGGCACACTTATACCCTGGTAACGACCGATCGTAGCCAGCTGCGTGATTTCAAGCGCATAGCTTCCCGGCTGGGTATTGCGCCCGGCGCCAAGGAAATCAACCTGAGTGTCAGGCACCGTGCCGGTGGCTGCGAACAGACTAGTCACGGCCTGCGGGTCGGCATTGAATGCAGTTTCAAACGCTTCCCGATCAAATGTCAGCTGATAGTTATTGAACTGATCCGAGGTAACACCGACCTCTGCCAACGAATTAAAGGTCGCGCCTGATGTTACCTGTCGCAACGTGCTATTGATTTCCGTCATCATTCGACGCAGCGCCGTGTCGCCAGTTAACAGGCTGCCCTGACCTGAGGTACCGGAATCAGGATCGAACGCCGACAACTGATCGCTTATCGATTTGAGTCCATTGTAGGCATCAACAAAGCCCTGAACTTTATCCATCAGTTCGCCAGGGTCTTTTTCTATTTCCAGATTAACCGGTCCGTCCGTGGTAGCTTTCAGGTTTAATGTGACACCCGGAATGACACCGGCAACCAGATTGTTACTGCGAGTGATGGCAAGACCGTTGACCGTAAACGAGGCATTTTGCGCCGCCTGACTCTGGCTGGCCGTCTGCGACCCAGCATTAAAATTGAATGCATCAAGCCCCGCTGTTCCCGTGCCCGTCAGCTCAATACTCTGATCCGCTCCGGATTCAGCGCTGGTAAACAGAAGCCGGAAGCCACTGCCATCGTCCACAATGGTCGCCTCGACTCCCATATCAGCCTTGTTAACGGCGTCACGTATGCCTGCCAGTGTGTTGTTACTGCTGTTAATGACCAGCGTGCGCCCAGCGACATCGTCGTTGACGGTGAAACCCTGATAAACGCCGCCACCATCAATATCTGTACTACCAAATCGAAAGCTTAGCGTGCCTGTGCCAACCGCTTCGTTAATAGAGGAATAAGCCTGGGTTGCGATCGTCTGTTTTTGCGCAAGCTGCTGAACCTGAACAGAATAATTGCCAGCATCGGCCGTGCTTGCGGCCGTGGCGGTGAGCGCAGACTCGTTGCCAGACACAACCTGGCTGGCGTTAAACGCCGACAGGCTGTTGAGGCCACGCATCGCTGTCTGCAGCTCGCCAACGACACTGCTGATTTCGCCGAATGCGGACAGCTTGGCCTCGGCAATTTCCTGCTCGACATCCAGACGCTGCTCAACCGGAGCCCGTTCGGCCTCCAGCAGTGACTCCAGCAGCTCGCTAGTGAACAGACCGGAGCCAATACCTAGCGATTGAATAGTTGCCATACACAGTTAGCCGTTTGTTTGATGCCAGTTCATTGCTAAAGCAATATCCAGGCCAGTCACCACAGGCCATTGGATCCTGCGTTTCTGACCCGCTTATGTACTGGTTATCGGATAGTTGCGGATAATCTTGACCCGTCAGACGGCAAACCTTTGCCGCCCGGTTGATAGCAAAAGCATTGAGTGTCGGCCCCAGCCTCGCTAGAATCGCAATTAACCTAACAGGGAGAAGAAGCTATGTTTATCAGACAACCGCTTGCCAGCAGTCTGCTGCTGCTTGGGGTCGGCATCGTGTCAACGGGTTTACTCTCCGTCACCGTGCTCGCACAACAGGCCGATGAGAGCTATACCGTGCCGCGCACAGCCTATGGCGCGCCTGACTTACAGGGCGTCTGGCGGAACGCGACGGTGACACCGCTGACGCGACCGCGCGAACTGGGTGAGCGTCGGGCCTATACCCAGGAAGAAGCCTTTCAGCTTGAACGCGCTGCGCAGATGGCGGTTGAGCAGGATAACGAGCCACTGGACCCGAATCGACCGCCGCCACCCGCAGAAGATTTACCGCCGGTGGGCAATTACGACCTGTTCTGGACAGATCGCGGCATGTTCATGCCCACCATCGACGGTGAATTCCGCACCTCCATCATCATTGATCCTGCCGATGGCCAGATGCCCGGTTACACCGACGAGTTCCTTGCGGAGCGTGCGCGTGAGCGCGAGACTGGCCCTGACCAGTTTGACGGCCCTGAAGGACGCGGTGTCGGTGAACGTTGCCTGTTGTCCTTTGGCTCCAACTCCGGGCCACCCATGCTGCCGGTGATGTACAACAGTCACTACCAGATCGTGCAGTCCCCCGGATACGTGGTCATTGTCGTGGAAATGGTGCATGACGCCCGAATTATCAAGATTCAGGATGAGCATGACGCCAGCGCCGGCATTATGAACAAATGGATGGGCGACTCAATCGGGCGCTGGGAAGGCGACACACTGGTAGTTGAAACAAGGCATTTCAATCCCTGGCAGAGTTTTCGCGGGGCATCGGAAAACCTGACCGTGACCGAACGCTTCCGCAAGGAATCCGACAGTAAAATCATCTACAGTTTTACCGTGGATGATCCCACGGTATTCGAGTCCAGCTTCACCGGCGAACTGGCGCTGACGGCCTACGATGACCCACTGTATGAATATGCCTGCCACGAAGGCAACTATGCCCTGGCCGGCACTCTGGCCGGCGCCCGACTGGCCGAGGAAGAGGCACGTCAGGCAGCACAGGACTGATAACCAGCCCTTTAGCGCGGATAGAAGACGCGCGCACAAAAAAGGCGGCCCCATTCACTGGGCCGCCTTTTTTACAACGATACAGGGGGCGCTCGCCTCGCTAGACCTCGGCCTTGAACAGGGAAATGTGTTCCTCCGAATCAATCTGCTTGGCCAGCTCCAGCGCTGTTTTGGTGTCAAACTGACGCAATACCTTACGTGACTCACGATCTACCACAGTGACCGCAGGCTCGTTACTGAAGGGATCGATATCAAATACGATGTCTCGTTTGACGGTCTGCACATAACGATTGAGTTTGGTCACAGCCTGCTCAAGAATCTCTTCCGGCGACTCATCGGCGTCAACAGAGGGGCTACGCCCTGATGTGCTATTGCCTGGCGAGGCCGGGGTCTGGCTGAGGTTTTCCTGGTTGGCGTCACTGCCAGATTTGTGCTGATCTGAATTCTGTTTGCCAGAGCCCTTATTATTGGAACCCTGTTCGTCGGGTGTGTCGTCAGTATGCTCCGCACCCAGCTCGTTATCCACCGGTTGTACAGAATTGACCTTCTCCCTGGTCACAACCGCAGGCTGGAATCGGGTGATACTGATTTCACTCACAGCACGCCTCCCACACAAGCTCCCTGAACCCATAATCCGGGCAAAGGCCCGGACCACATTATGATTCGCCAGCGATTTAATAAAGCCCCTGAATAAAGCCACGACATCATTGTCATGATCTTATTCAGAGGCTCCAGAAAGCGGAAATCCGCCCGGCGTCTACCTTCTTATCGGTAGCAGCCGGGCGGACTTTAGCTTTTTGTTTTACTGGAGCAGTGACAGTACCTGCTGACCAGAGGCATTCGCCTGAGACAGGATGGAGATACCAGCCTGTTGCAGAACCTGTGAACGTGCCAGGTTAGCTGCTTCTGCCGCGAAGTCCGCATCACGGATTCGTGAGTTGGCTGCTGACAGATTCTCAGAGTTGATCGCCAGGTTGGAGATCGTGGCTTCAAACCGGTTTTGCACCGCACCGAGGTCTGCTCGTGCGCTGTTTACCGAGTTCAAGGCATTGTCGATCGCCGACAGAGCTTCAACCGCGCCCTTCTGGGTAGAGATATCCACCTCATTCAGGAACTGACCAGCGACTGCGCCACCGAAATCACCTTTCTGGAAACCCAGAGCTGCCAGGTCATCATTGCCGTTGGTACCACCAGACAACTCGATGGTGCCTGCAGAGCTCAGCGTTACTGTAGAGTAAGTGGTTGAGGCAACTGCGTCTGCAGCAGCAAGGTCAACGGCACCCGAACCGAAGTCGGACTCACCAACGCCACCCAGACCAAAGTTAGCAGCGCTTGCGCCGCCGTTGGTATTCATCGCCAACGACACGTTACGACCATCAGCAGCTGTCAGTGTAACGCTGGTACCGTTATCTTCAGCAACCACACCTGTCTGGCCAGTGGCCGCATTGATCTGGTTGACCGCGAAGGCACGGTTTGAGTCAGCATCTGCCTGAACTGTCAGGCCTACATCAACGCCATTCAGGTACAGTGTTGCTGTATTACCGGCAACACCCGATGTTGCTGCAGTCGAGCCAGCAGTTGTGGTTGCGTTAACAGTCGCCGTTACACCCGTAGACTCAGTCGAACGGTTGATGGCTGCCGCGATAGAGATACCTGACGCTTCTTTACTGCTTGATGCAGAGCCCGCGTAGGAAGACGTATCGTCGGTTGCCTTGGCTGCACCGATGTTGATGCTGTTGATCACCATGTCACCTGCCTGCAGGTTAGCGAAGCCGGCAGCACCAGCGTCAACACCCGAGTCAGAGCCAGCGACCAGGCCCAGTTCAGCAGCGGCATTGCCGCCGAGGTTGGCGATGGTGATGGAGCTGCTATCGCCAGTTGTGTTGGACGTGATCACCAGTTCGCCATCGTCGTTGATCGAAGCAGCCGCGCCTGTCAGCTGACCATTGATTTCGTTCAACAGATCGGCTTCGCTGGCAACGTTGTTATCAACATTGATGCTCTGCACAGTACCGCCATTGACGTAGACATCAAAGGTAGCATTGGTTGGGTTGACCGCGACCACACCAGTATCGGTTGAACCTTCACCCAGTCCCAGTGCTGTAGCAGCATTCACGCTACCGGCATTGTCATTGAAAGTGATGGTATCACCACCATTGGCATCTTCAGTAAATACCAGCTCGTTGTCGACGTTCAGTGTGGCTGTGAAGCCTGAACCAGCGATGGCGGTGTTGATATCAGCCAGCAACTGTGTGTTACCGTCGCCCAGGTTGCCGCCGTTGTCGGCATCCAGGTAGCTGGAGTTCAGCGTAACCGTGTCTGTACCACCGTCAGTTGTTACGATATTGAAAGAAATATCCTGAGCAGCAGTACCGGTAGCGGTCGTATTCTGCACGCCCAGAATGGCACCACCGGCGAGACTGCCTTGCGCATTGCTGACGTTCGCGACACTGGTTGCGCCAGTCGTGGCGGAGGTGATCACCAGGTTGCCATCGCCGTCCAGGGAAGACGTAGCCACCGCACCGGCAAAGGCAGTATTGATTGCAGCATCAACCGCAGTCAGCAAGCCGGCACTATTAGCGATGTTGGTGTCCAGGGTGACAGTTTGAACACCCAAACCATCGATTTCCAGGTCGAATGAGCCAACTGCCGTGTCAGCGGTGCCCGCATCGGTGTCGTTAGCAGCGGTAAAACCAAACACTGTATCAGCATCAGTCGAAGCAAAACCAGCCGTGAAAATAACGGTTTCGTCAGCGGCTGTATCCTGGGTAAAGGTCAGCTTGGTACCATCGGTCAGCGATGCGGTAAAACCGGAACCTGCGATCTGACCGTTAATATCGGCCAGCAATGCGTCATTACCGGAACCCACACCAAGGCCTACGTTGGCATCAGTGTAATTTTGGTTGATGGTGACATCGTAATTGGCGCCATCAACAACGCTAAGCGTAAATGCAACATCGTTAACACCGGAGAAGTCTGTACCGGTTGCGGATATATCCACCGTGCCGGCAATCTCGGCCGCAACACCATTATTGCTAAAGTCATTGGCAAAAACTGCCAGGTCAACACCGGTTGTTGCCGTGGCTGCCGCAGCAGAGGCTACCGAGAAGTCAGTACCGGTTGCGCTCAACTGCACACCACCGTTCAGTGTTGCCAGCTCAGCCTGAACACCAGAGCTGTAGTCAAAGGCCACGTTGGCCGTGCTGGTACCTTCAACTGCACCCGCTTCAGCCGCTGTGCCGGGGCCGGCAACCTGTGCCGTAGAGCTGACGTTGGCAACGCCTGCGTTGTAAGTGCCTGATGCCAGGCCCGCTGCAGCTGTGTTGCTGCCGCTGATGGCAATTTTGTTGGTGCCACTGTCGGCAACCAGAGTGACGCCACCCGTGTAAGTGCCGGATGCGGCCAGACCTGTTGAGGCAGCAGTCAAGGCGCCGCTGGTGCTCAGGTCGAGCTCGATGTTTCGGCCATCTTCTGCCACCAGACTTACGCCCAGTGCGCTGTCACCGGTGTCAATCGCGGTAACACCAGTCAGTGTAGACTGAGCATTAATCGCAGTGACCACAGCAGAACGTGAAGAATCGGCATCAGTTGTTGTTTCGATGCTGATTTCAGTGCCGTTGATAGAGATGCTGTCTCTTATACACATCTGACGCTGCCGACGACTCCTTACGTGTAGAT
>OJBX01000602.1_pt1 | contig 11597 bp, 8 predicted proteins | sample 1590751 | NCBI WGS metagenome assembly OJBX01 (sample SAMN05416780, study PRJEB24817) | seawater metagenome | isolation source: Sea water | place: Canada:Atlantic | collected 2013-07
GGTGAATCACCGGAATGTTGCCGTTGTAGTAGGGGTGATAGCTGGCGTAGAAGTGCCGGATGAAATCGTCGTAGTCGGTGACTTCCCCAGTGTGGATATCGGCCACTACCTTGAAGCCGTGGCTGACCCACCAGCCATAGAACTCCGGGTTGATCCAGCGGTGGGCGTCGTCGTTACGGTCTTCGCAGCGCCGCCACATCTCACCGTATATCCGGTCCAGATGGGGAATCAGGATCAGTGAAACCGGATCCACATCCACCGGAGTATCTTTGACCAGGCCCGGCTCCAGGTTCTTGGATGACACTTCCCAACCTTCAAACCGACTCAGTACCTCGTTGTCGCGAGCTGCCCAGGTGAGTACCTGCAGCAGGTAATCAGCCTCGTTGGCCGCCCACATGGACAATCCTATGGCAGACTGGCAACTGGGGTTGTTGCCCTGGCCCACGCCCAGTGGCTGGCCCAGAAGGTTGAGCACGCCGGCCAGCAGGAACACTCTTGGTGGAACCTCATCGCCGAACGCTTCTGACAAAGCCTGCTCGGTTTCCGCCGATAATTTAAGCTTGATCTGCCGCCACAGTGCCTGGGCGACCGGTGGGGTGAACAGCGAACCCCGCTCCAGCATCATGGTCAGCCCGTAGACCGCCTGACAGGTTTCCGGATGGATGGCTTCATCAATCAAGGCATCTACAAGCTGGTTGTAGCAGTAGAGGTCATCCAGCCCGGTCATTGTCAGGCCCAGGGCCGTGGGGATAAGTTCGTCCTCGCCACTCGTACGAAGGAACCGTAAGAACACGGCATGATAAGGGGACGCAAGCCCGGTGTCGTGCATGTTGCGGGCGAACTCGCTGGCTTCCGCGGACAGTTCAACGTCGTCCATCTGGGTCAGGCGTAGCTGGTAAACGTCCAATCCGGGGTCTTCGCGGCTGCCGGGTGTTGGTGCGAACAGGGCCCGTACCAGCCGGGTGGCGTCGGCCGTGCCGGTGGTTTTCAGTTCCGGGTCGTACAGGCATTTGGCGATCTGGCCGATCATGTCGCAGATGCTGTCCACCTGCACAGGGCCTTGTTCCAGTAGCCGCCACACCTCAGCCACCAGGCTGTCCAGCAGGTTCTCGTAGCCAAGGTGGGATATCAGGTATTGGTATAGCCCCAGCACCAGGGGGCCGAGTTGCTTGGGCCGTTCGCGGTCGGCTTCGGTGAGAGTGCCAGACAGCAGGTCCAGGTTCAGGGCCATCACCTGGGTGAGGAAATGCCGGGCCTGCTCGGAGGAAATGCCAGGGTGAAAATAGTCACCGCGCACCACCGCCAGCAGCCGTATTTCGCTGATCGCCTCGACAACGGTGGTAACCGCACCGGCTTCCCGCAGTGAGTGCTTGGCCAGGGCAGGTTGCAGGGTGGCAGGTTTAGACCAGTCACTGGTGCCGAATATACCGGCGGATTCCAGAGCGCGAACCCGACGGTACAGGACATCGAAACCTCCCGGCAGCGTCATTAGAAGGCGCGCACGCTCCAGCAGCCCCAGGCTGGAGGCTTGTGGTGACGCGCTGCGGGCGCGGGCAAAGTCTGCCAGAGCGGCATCGAATTGCAATGAAGCCTGGGCAAGATCCAAGGGTTAACTCCTTTTTTCGTTTTTCCTCGCTCCGTCACTGGCAGTGTAGTCGGCCCCGGGCCAGAGACAAAGCTGGCGATGATCAGGTCGTCCAGCAGAAGTTGTGTCAATCGTTTATGGTGTAGGTACAGATATACGACTCTGTCTCGGAGGCCTGTTTGATCGACTATACCCTGCTGACATTGGCCATCGCCCTGCTCGCGGTGACCGTCCTCGGCAAAGTGCGCCTTCATGACTGGTGGATCCGTGCCTGTGAGTTCCCCCGTGTTCAGATTGTCAGCCTGGCGGTATTGGTGGCGTTCGCAGCGCTATGGCTGGAGAACGATGGCCTGCAAAAGTGGGTGCTTGCGATATTGGTGGTGGTGCTTGCGTTGCAGCTGTATCGCATTTTGCCGTGGACACGCTTATGGCCCCTGCAGGTGCAATCAGCGGAGTCCGGCCAGGAAGACCGCTGTGTCACATTGATGATTGCCAACGTACTGACGCCCAACCGCAACAGCGAGGGTCTGATTCGCCAGGTCCAGGAACACCGGCCGGATGTGTTGCTGACTCTGGAATCGGATCAGTGGTGGGGCGATCAGCTGGATGCGGCTTTTGGTGACTGGCCGACCATTATCCGCGTGCCGCTGGACAACCTCTATGGCATGCATCTGTATTCGAGGCTGCCGTTGGACGAGGCTCAGGTGAGCTACCTGATTCAGGATGATATCCCTTCGATCCACGGCTGGCTGAGGTTACCCTCGGGTGATCGTGTGAAACTGCACGCCGTGCATCCGCGCCCACCGGCACCCAGTGAAAGTGAGGAGTCCCTGTGGCGGGATGCTGAACTGTTACTGATCGGCCAACAGATTCATAAAGATGGTTACCCCGCCATTGTCGCCGGTGACCTGAACGATGTGGCCTGGTCCCGCACCACGCGGCTGTTTTGCCGCGTCAGCGGCATGCTGGACCCGCGTCGGGGGCGGGGCATGTTCAACAGCTTTCACGCCGAACGCTGGTACCTGCGCTGGCCGCTGGACCACGTCTTCACCACCGAGCATTTTACGCTGGGCAGAATTGAAAGGCTCGCCCCCTTTGGTTCCGACCACTTCCCGATACTGACCACGCTGTGCTTCCGCCCCTCAAGAGCGGATGAGCACGAAGCTCCGGAAGCGGACCGCGACGAGCACCAGGAAGCCCGTGAGAACATTCGCGAAGGCAAGATTCGGGAGCAGGATGACTAGGCGCGCTGTGGTATGTCCCTATCTTGCAAATTGCCCCGGAAAGCAGGATAAAGGAGCCTTGAAAATCTCCTGTGCCGGCCCCTCGCCACAGGCCTGTTTGAGTTTTGAAAGGCTGACCTTATGGGTTCTGGTTTTGCGAGCGCTGACGCATTCCTTCAGGCACACCCCGAACTGCAGTTTATTGACCTGCTGATCCCGGATATGAACGGCATTGTCCGCGGTAAACGCGTGGACCCTTCAACCCTGCCCAAGGTGTTTGAGCGGGGCATCGCGATGCCGGCGTCCATCTTTGCCCTGAATATCCAGGGCACTACCGTGGAAGAGACCGGTCTGGGCCTGGATATCGGCGAGGCGGACCGTGTGTGCCTGCCCATCGACGGTACGCTCACCATGGAACCCTGGCAGAAGCGGCCCACTGGCCAACTGCTGCTGACCATGTATGAGCTGGATCGTGAGACGCCCTTTTTTGCGGACCCGCGCGTGGTGCTGCAGAACATCGTCAAGCGGTTTGAAGAACTGGGCCTGACGCCGGTGGCGGCCTATGAGCTGGAGTTCTACCTGATCGACCAGGAAAACCTCGCCGGCCGACCCCAGCCTCCCAAGTCGCCCATTTCCGGCAAGCGCCCGGCGGGCACCCAGGCCTATTCCATCGACGACCTGGATGAATACGCGGAATTCCTGGCGGATGTGCTTGATGCGGCCCATGAACAGGAATTGCCGGCGGATGCCCTGGTGGCGGAATCCGCCCCTGGCCAGTTTGAGGTGAACCTGCATTACGTGGATGACGCCGTGCAGGCCTGTGACCACGCCACCCTGCTCAAGCGCCTGATCAAGAACATGGCCTACGACCATGAGATGGACACCACCTTCATGGCCAAGCCCTACCACAACCAGGCGGGTAGCGGCATGCACCTGCATGTCAGCCTGGTTGATGGGGAAGGGCGCAATGTATTTGCCGGCGATGCCGAGGAGCCCAACGACATGCTGCGCTGGGCCGTTGGTGGGCTGGTGGCCACCATGAACGACGCCATGGCGTTGTTCTGCCCCAACATCAACTCTTACCGCCGGTTCAGCCCGGAGTATTACGTGCCCAGTGCGGCGACCTGGGGTGTGGATAACCGCACGGCCAGCCTGCGACTGCCGGGTGGAGATCCCGAGGCGCTGAGGATTGAGCACCGCGTTGCGGGTGCTGATGCCAACCCGTATCTGCTGATGGCGGCGGTGTTGGCGGGCATTCACTACGGTATTTCCAACCGCATCGAGCCACCGCCGGTGACCGTGGGCAATGCCCACGAACAGCACGAAGCCAGTCTGGTGAATAACCTGCGGGATGCGTTGCGGGAGCTCGGTCAGTCGCCGGTGATGGCGGACTATCTGGGAAGGGAATTTCTGGATGTGTTCGTCGCCTGCAAGGAGCACGAACTGAACGAGTTCGAAATGACCATCTCAGATCTCGAATATCTCTGGTACCTGCATACGGTTTAATGGCTTCCCGTCATCCGATAACGGCGCCACAGGGCGCCGTTTTTCGTGGGAACTATTCAAGCACCAGCCAGGTGGCCTTCAGTTCCGTGTACTTGTCGAATGCATGCAGGGACTTGTCGCGCCCGTTGCCGGACTGCTTGAAACCGCCGAACGGTGCAGTCATGTCGCCACCGTCGTAGTGGTTGATCCACACGCTGCCGGCCCGCAGTGCCTTGGCCACTTTGTGGGCGGTGTTGATATTGGAGGTCCACACGGCGGCTGCGAGCCCATAGATGGAATCGTTGGCAATCTCAATGGCCTCCTCGGCGGTGGTGAAACCGATCACCGAGAGCACCGGCCCGAAGATTTCCTCCGAGGCAATGCGCATGCGGTTGTTCACGCCATCGAACACCGTGGGTTGCACGAACAGACCTCCGGTCTCTGCCATCACTCGTTGACCGCCTTCCACCAGTGTTGCCCCTTCCGACTGGCCAATGCCGATGTAGTCGATGATGCGATCAAGCTGAGCCTGGTCGACGATGGCGCCGCAGGTGGTTGCCGGGTCCAGTGGATGGCCGGGGCGCCAGGTTTTCAGGGCCTCGCGGATCAGCCCAACGAATTCGGTGCGGATGCTTTCCGCCACCAGCAAACGGCTACCGGCGGTGCAGACTTCGCCCTGGTTGAAGGCAATGGCGCTGGCGGCTTCGGCGGCGGCTTTTTTCAGGTCCGGGGCATCCGCAAACACGATGTTGGGGCTCTTGCCGCCGGCCTCCAGCCACACCCGTTTCATGTTGGACTGGCCGGCGTAGACCATCAGTTGCTTGGCCACGTTGGTGGAACCGGTGAACACCAAGCAGTCCACGTCCATGTGCAAGGCCAGGGCCTTACCCACGGTATGGCCGAAACCGGGGAGTACGTTGAACACGCCGTCGGGTATGCCGGCTTCGGTGGCCAGTGCCGCCAGGCGAATGGCTGTGAGCGGCGATTTTTCCGAGGGTTTGAGGATCACTGAGTTCCCGGTGGCCAGCGCCGGCGCGATTTTCCAGGCCGCCATGATCATCGGGAAGTTCCAGGGCACGATGGCGGCCACCACACCCATAGGCTCCCGGGAAATCATGCCGATCTGGTTATGGGGCGTGGGGGCGAGTTCCCCATACACCTTGTCGATGGCTTCGGCGGTCCAGCGTATGGCGCGGGCGGTGGCCGGTACGTCCACCGTACGGGCATGGCTGATGGGTTTGCCCATATCCAGGGTATCCAGCAGGGCCAGTTCGTCGCCGTGGGCTTCGATCAATTCCGCAAAGCGAATCAGCACAGCTTTGCGTTTGGCCGGGGCCAGCTCACGCCAGTCGCCGCGCTCAAAGACTTTTCGGGCGATGGCTACGGCTTTGTCCGCATCGGCTTTGTCGCAACTGGCCACTTGGGCCAGTTCGCGGCCGTTTACCGGGCTGATCGACGGAAAGGTTTCACCGTTTACCGCCCAGCGATAACTGCCCTTTACATAGGCGCGGCCCTCTATGGCGAGGGTGTCGGCCATTGCCTGCCACTCGGGCTGGCTAGTGGGTGTTCCGGAAATGGCATTGGTGGATACAGGGTCAGACATGGCGGCCTCGAAGGCAAAGGAATGGCGTCATCATAGCAGGTGTTTGAGCCGCGTCGACGGCCTTCCATATAGGTACAAGAACGTGTCTTCCCGTGGGCTGAAAGCCGGCATAGACTGAGTTCGGCGGGCAACAGGATTGCCCTTTTCATTGCCTGCCAAAGAACCCTTTTTGATAACCCATTTGGCACAACTCCATGACCCAGCATTCCCCGGTTCCATCCTATTACGCGGCATCGGCCAATCCGGCCCCTACACGGCCGGCGCTTCAGGGCGTTTGCGAGGCTGATGTGTGCGTGGTCGGTGCTGGTTACACCGGGTTGTCGACCGCATTGTTCCTGGCCGAAGCCGGTTTCAGTGTGGTGGTGCTCGAAGCCGTTACCGTGGGCTGGGGTGCCTCCGGTCGCAATGGCGGGCAGATCGTCAACAGCTTCAGCCGTGACCTCGACGCAATCGAACGCCAGACCACAGCGGATCACCTGACCCACTTGGCGTCCATGGCGTTTGAAGGCAGCCAGATCATCCGTCAACGGGTGCGGGATTACGGCATCCAGTGCGACCTTAAAGAGGGTGGCATTTTCGCGGCCCTGAACGCACGGCAGCTCAGCCATCTGGAGGATCAACAGGCACTCTGGCGGCGGTTCGGGTACGGGAATCTGGAACTGCTGGACCGGGAAGGAATTCGTGCCCGGGTTGGCACCGAGCGCTATGTCGGCGGTGCGATTGATCACACCGGCGGCCACATCCATCCCCTGAACCTGGCCCTGGGCGAGGCGGCTGCCCTGGAATCTCTCGGTGGCGTGATCCACGAACATTCAGCCGTTACTGACATTGTTCATGGCCAACCTGCCACGGTGAAAACCGATCAAGGCGAAGTGCGGGCAGCGTTTGTGGTGCTGGCGGGCAATGCCTATCTCGGCGGACTGGTGCCGGAACTGGGCGCCAAGTCCATGCCCTGCGGCTCCCAGATCATCGCCACCGAGCCGCTTGATGATGAGGTCGCTAAACGCCTGCTGCCACAAGACAACTGTGTGGAAGACTGCAACTACCTGTTGGATTACTTCCGCCTGTCTGGCGACAAACGCCTGATCTACGGCGGTGGCGTGGTCTATGGCGCCCGCGACCCGGCCAACATTGAACGGCTGATTCGCCCCAATATGCTGAAAACGTTCCCGCAGCTGGCCGATGTGAAGATCGACTACGCCTGGACCGGCAACTTCCTGCTCACCCTGTCACGCCTGCCGCAAATGGGCCGGCTGCAGAACAACGTGTTTTATTCCCAGGGCTGCTCCGGCCATGGCGTAACCTTTACCCATGTTGCGGGCAAGGCGTTGGCAATCGCCATCCAGGGCCAGGCCGAACGTTTCGACGCCTTCGCCAGCCTGCCGCATTACCCGTTTCCGGGAGGGCGGGCGTTTCGGGTACCTTTGACGGCAGTAGGGGCCTGGTATTACGCGTTGCGGGATCGGTTGGGGGTGTAAGGAAGCCGGCAGCCTATGTGTTGCTGTAAATCGACAGCTCCCGGGCGTGCCGCTCTGGTTTGGGGTCATCAATGGACTCCACGGCTTCGATCTGCGTAATGTAGTCCGCCGGCAAGCCGTTTTCCCGGGCGCCGATGAGCACGTGGTCCTTGTACCAGTGGAAGGGTTTAAGTGAGTTGTTGATGCGGGTGGCATAATACATCCAGGCGCGCAGGGTGCCTTGTTCGGTTTTCAGCTCAACCTGCTTCTCATCGTAGCCAAACCCCAGAGCTTCATGTCGGTCCAGGTCGGACTTTTCTGCATCGGCAATCTCGTAGACTACACCCATCACCCGGTCTCCCGAATGGCCGGTGTCCTCCGCGTTGCATTTGGCCGAACCGTCCCCGGCAGATTTATGGAAGCGGAGCCGATGAGCGGGGAGTTCTGTCACGGCCACGAACCTGGCAGAGGGCACTCGTGCCCTAAGTCTTCGGTGTGACATGTTGGAGCCGTAGCAGAAGCAGAGCATGGGGTTGCCTGGTGGTCAGATAGGGGTTCAGTTTTGTTAAGCCGGATTGGGCTTAATTCTGAAGGATGCGTTCAAGATTGTTTAGGGCATCAGCATGGTTAGCCGCGCTCATTTTCTTGAGATTTCGCAATTTCCATCGCACCGCCGGTAGGCGTTCAACATCTTCCAGGCCTAACAGAGCCCACTCCGGAGAGCATCGCTTGAACGTTAGCAAGAATTGCCGCTCTTGTTTCGTTATTGACGAGTTAACCAGATCAACAAGGTTCTCACGAGTTGTTTCCAGCTCTGACAGTGGCACTTCTATATGCGCCATACTTTGGAATTCGCCCTCATACAGGCCCGCAATGTCCTTGAAGTGCGGCCTCAACAGTTCTGAAATGGGCCTGTTGTGGCTGATGATATAGACCAGCAGTGCCTTCCGCAGGTTTTCGGTAAGCCCTTCGTTGTCAAGCAGCATTTTCACATCGAATAGGTCCCGAGGGTGTTGACGATCCAATGCCGCACATATTTTCCCTGCGTAGAGGTCTGCGAAATCAACTACCTGAATTTCCGCGTACCCGAATTCTTCTTCGACGTCTTTGCTGACGGGGATAACGGTAGGGGCGTAAACAGTCCCCCGTAGCACTGGTGACAGCTCAATTTTGATCTGGGCTCCATCTTTGCCGACGGTAAGCCGTAGAGCATCGCCCTTGTTTTGGAATGATTCGATAACGCTTGTACCCCTAATTCCGTAACGAATCGATTCAGCTAATTCAGAGAGGTTTTTTCTGATTGTATCTAGCGCATCCTGGCGCTCCATCATTGGAAGAAAGACCAAGTCAATGTCGACTGAAAGGCGAGGGAAATTCCTGATAAACAGATTGATGGCGGTTCCGCCCTTTAACGCGAAACATTGGTGTTTTGCTACAAAGGGTACAAGTTGTAGTAGAAGTTTGACCTGGTTTTGATACTGGAGTCGCCTATCCATGCCCATTGTCTCCCTGCATCTCCCTTGGCACCGTGATTGACCATTTCTTGTTTAGCCTGCCCTCCTCGGCTATAACCCGCTTGCCTGCGCCAAGATCATATTTTTCCGGCTCAAGGTATTTGAACCAGGGGTGGTTCTGCCTCTCTGACAGCCATAAAAATAAACGTTTCGTCTTGATACTGAGGCAAGCTTCCATAAGTGCATTCAATTTTCGTGGAGAAAGGTTGGATAGCCCCTGCATCAATGAGTCCGCATGCTCGAAACTGACTGCTGAAGGCACTTTTGTCAGCACTTCCAGCATGGCTTTCTCCGGACAGGAATACGAGACGGGAGGTAGCCCTTCTTGCCAGTCAAATGCGCGAAGGTATCTTGGATTTGTCATCACGGATTCAGGCCATAGGCGCGTAGTGCTGCAACGATCAAAGACCACATCAATCGGAACTCTGCGGAGCCATCCGGGCAAAGGAGACTCAGAGTAGAGTTCAATCCTTTCTTCCGCGCTAAAGGACAAAAAGTGGCTATATCCGGCGAGATGTAAGGCCGTTAACCCGCCTACGTGGATGGGCTTGCCTAACATTCTTTGTAGGGAGGCGACGATGCCCGGCCAGCGAATGGGCTGCTCGTAAAGCGTATAAACACCCGTTGTAATAGGGATTAGTGTCCGGCTACGTACGGCGTTGTCCACAAAATGCAGGTTCAAGCCCTGATCGAGCAGCCACTGCTTGGTGGCCACCATGGAGATAGGCAGAAGCCTTCTTAGCTGTTCACGTGCTTTCTTATTAAGCATGGTTTTAAAATCTCTAATAACACGGCAATAACTACCGTATTATTTATAATACGTAAACCAGCGAGGACCTCAAGGTTTAAATAAGCAGAATTTTGCGTCATTTATTGCCGTAGAAAATTAAAAATTTAAACTCCTGGGTCGGCAGGATGATCGCAGCACTTCTTACTTTCAAGCCTGTATTCTCCCCACACGCCCGACCCCCACCCATGTGTGGAATCACCGGCCGGAATACCAGTTCAGCCGCTACAGCCTGGAAATCGATGAAATCAACCGGGTGCAGGTAGACCCGGACACCGGCGACGAAAGCAGCGAAGACATCTTCAACACCGACACCCCGGTGATCGGCTCCTCCGACAACCTGGTGGACATTCTCTACTCCCTCATCGGCCCGGAGTTCGACCGCCTGAGCCCCATCGACGGAGGCCAGGACCTGATCCTGGCCCTGGGCGAGGAAGAAACCCGCATTGAACTGGGCGAAGACAACACCCTGCGCATCGACAACCTGGACCACCTGGCCGGCCTGGACCCGGAAGATTTTCTGACCATGCGGCTGTACCTGAACCAGGATGCGGGGAATGTGCTTTGGGAGTATGCGTTTGAGCATTTGGTGCTGGGCACGCAACTGGCCGAATACGATCCGTCCACCGGGGAGACCTTTTACGTCAGTGCTGACGACCCCCGGGTGCCTCTGGAGGCCATGCTCATTGGGTATGCCGGGCGGGAAAACAAGGACCCGGTTCGTGTCCAATGGCAGGCGGACGGTGGCGCGAGCCTGGCCACAACGATCGATATCGATGAAGAGTACGGTATTTTTACAAACGAACTGACGATGCCGCCGAATCGCGGTGCCATATCGAACGTGTCCGTTGAGTTGCTGGATTCCTCGGGCACCACCGTGACCTTGCCTCCTGTGGAAGTGAAAGCTGGCGCCCCGGCAACAATCAGCGCTGGTCAGCCCGCCCTGACGGTGTCAGCCGCTGGCGTGGATGAAGCCACGTTGACTGTCACCGTGACCGACCAGCATGGCAATCCGGTGGAAGCGAACACCGGTGTCGGCTTTTTTGTGGAAGGCAGCCTGCACTCGGTCGAAACCTCGGGCGCCACCGATGATAATGGTAAAGCGACGCTCACCATTAAGGGTGGCGATGTTGCAGAGGATGCGAATGTCCGCATTACGGCGGGCGACGTTGTGGCCAACGTGCCGGTTTCGGTGAAGCCACTCAACCTTGAGTTCGTGGGATTGGATCCGACCGTCTTTGCTGGCGAAACGGATAGTTTTACGCTGCGGGTGTCTGACCATCAGGGGAATCCCGTGCCGGATGTCGGCATTACCCTGGGTTCCAGTTATGGCTTTCTATCCGAGACTGAGGTCATTACCGATGGCGCGGGGGAAGCAACCGCGACTATTACCGCACCGGACTCGGCCGGTAGTGGACAACTCACCGCCCAGGTTGGTCGGTCAGCGTGGCATAAAACGCCTTTCGAAGTGGTGTACCCCCAGATGGAGCTTCGCGACCTGGAGGTGAATAACGCGACGATGGTGGGGGACACCGCAACGTCTGGCTCTCTCAATCACGTCCGATACGACACATCCGTTATTACTCTGCCCTATAAGGTCAGCGAAACCATCCGGGCGCTGGGAGACCCGGGAGACGATGTCACGGTCAGGATTGGAGACTTCCGCGATCCAAACCGGGCGCCCATTGCCGCCTATTACATGAACGATGTCGATGACGGTCGTGTACTGGATGAAACAGGGCGCTATCACCTGAATGCCGACTCAGTCAGCCAGGCCAGCGGCACCCCCATGGGTGGCGGCCGGAGTCTGCGTTTTTCGCCAGAGGACCCCGACGTGCAGGGAGACGGCACTAGTGTGCTATGGGCCGAATCCACGCCAGCGCTCGGATGTCAGCAACAGTGCTAAAAGTCCGTAAATTGTCAGGATAGATTGTCCTCCCGAC
>OJBX01000604.1_pt1 | contig 11547 bp, 8 predicted proteins | sample 1590751 | NCBI WGS metagenome assembly OJBX01 (sample SAMN05416780, study PRJEB24817) | seawater metagenome | isolation source: Sea water | place: Canada:Atlantic | collected 2013-07
TGTGTATAAGAGACAGCCGTTGTCCTTCACCTGGTAATAAAGCGGCATGTAGCCCAGGAAATCAGTGACCAGCACCATTTTATTCGCGTCGGTGTCGCAGAACACAAAAGCAAAAGCACCGTCATGAGTGCATAACGCTGTCATCGCATCCTGCCAGGACTCCGGAATTTTTTCCGGGTAGGGAAGGGGAGTGCCCAGTGTCAAAAGCACTCTGGTGTCTGCCGTCAAAACCCTTGCGTTGGTGGCGATGGAGAGGCGCGAGTGATGCTCGAATGAGTGATAATCCTGCTCTGACGACATTCTTTTGTAGACATCATTCGCTGTATCGCTACCTACATCGATTGCGATTAGATTGTGCATAACGTTCTCTACTTCACCATATTCTTCATAAGATTAAAGGCATTTCTTTCAAAACCATCCGGCCGCTTTGCCAGGACCCAGAGCAACATTAGACTGACCATGTAGACAGAGCACCCAAGCATCACCAGCAAGGGTGTGATGACCATGTTTGCCTGTGTGCCGTCCGCGGGGTAATTCACTTTCACGCTCGCCACAACGGCGGCCATTGTCGCGGTGGCCAGGATGGAGCGCCAAAGACCGGCAAACAATCTGCCCAGCGACAGGATACCCAGTTTCCTCTGTATGAAGTGAATCATCAGTACGCCTAGTATGCCTGCCGCCAGTGCGCCCCAGGCCAGGCCTATCACACCGTAATACATGATGCCGGCACCCATCAGCAAAGACTTCACGATAAGCATGGTCACCGAGTATCGACTTAACAGGCTTGCTCGGCCCAGCGCAGCCAGCGCAGGTATGGCGCAGGCAACACTCACCTTGGTAACAGCGATAAAGGCAAGTATCGGCAACAGTGTCGCCGCTTCGCTCCAGCGAGGGCCAAGCAGAAGCAATACCAGATGCTCGGACAGCACACTGATGCCGGCAACGGCCGGCAGGGCAAGCACGAGTACAGAGATCAATACACTCGTATACAGATTTCCGAACTCTGGCAAATCGTCCACATGCCTGGCCAGCACGGGCAGTGAGGCGCGGGCCACGGGCATCGCGAGCTCGGTAGTCGGCAGACCAGCGACTTCCTTGGATACGGTGTAGATGCCCAGTTCGGCAGGAGAGCCGAACTTGCCTATCAGAAATGTATCAACCTTGTTGGACGCGGCGTTGAATGCCTCGAACAGGAAGAACCACTTGGAAAAATTGAATATGTGATAGAAGTTCTTCAGCGCTATTCTGGGTTTGAAGCTGACCATATGGTAGCTGCAAAATACCTTAACCAGCGTTGCCACTAACGTACCCAGAGGGAAAGCCCAGTAGCTCTCATAGATGACAGCGATCATCAGCGTAACCAAAAAGCCGGAAAATCTGGAGGTGATGTTCAACTTGAAGTCCTCGTTAAACCGGAACTCCTTTTGAAAATCAACAATGCCGACATTGACCGTGCCGTTCAGAAACGTCACCACGGCGTAAACAAGAACCAGATCCGTCAGTCTTGGTTCGTCAAAAAAATCTGCTACCAACCCGGCACTGGCGGCTACCACTACTGCCAATACCAGCCCTCTGATGAGACTCAGGGTAAAGGCGGTGTGATAATCGTCGCTGTTCGCGTCCTTGTCTCTTAACAGCGCGGTAAAAAAGCCGAACTGGGTCATCAGCTCAAGAAAGCTGGACAGTAATACCGCCTGGGCGACCAGTCCGTAATCTTCAGGGACAAGGATTCTCGCCAGGATGATCATGGATATGATGCCCAGCAGCCTGGACATCCAGCGCATCAGCACTGTCCACATGCTACCGGCAAATATTTTCTGACCAAAACTGGTTGTTTGCATTGTTCTTCTCATTCCTTGAGTTTTCCAGGCAGTCCATATACGTGATCATCCTGAATATTAGCGTGGAGCTATCGTTGTACCTTGCGCTCAATATTGCGTAAATGGCCCGACTCAAAATCGGGATTTTTGAGAACCTGCTGTCAGGTGCGTTTTGCAGCTTCTGCATCAGCGCCAGGTTGGTATTTAGCCGTTGCCTGAGCTTGCTTTTTTGATTATCCAGACCTCTGTCTTCAAACCTGATGTGTGCATGCTCGGGATAAGAGGCTGCGATGATTCTATCGTGAAACCTCTTCCCGTGCTGTTCGATGAAAAATTCCGCCGGCACCGAAGCCATCAACTGATACAGCTTCCTGTTCAGGAACGGTGCGAGCGTGGTGGTGGAGCTGCCAAGCATTGAAAACGCGGAACTGCCTATCGTCCGTCTGGCCCGATTCCAGAAGTAGAACTGGCCAATAGGATTCGCTGTATCAGCGTACTTCATCAGCTCCTCGGTCACATCGGCAACCGCTTCAGCTCTGGGAAGCAGGCTTATATACTCCTCGGTAAACATGACAGGAAGCAAGCCTTCTTTGCCTATCAGATCTTCGGCCAGTTCAACCCACCGCCCTTCCCTTGCCATGGTATTCCTGGTCGTATTGAGCATGATTGATCCGGCGGTCAGAACATCGCCCGCGATCCCGTCGTAGACATAGTCGACTTTGTGCTCTCTTATATAGCCGCAGAGGGCGGTAAACCAGGCGTGTTCCAGAGCGGAGAAGTTGGTTTCCCGGTTCTTTACAATCTCAGAAGCATTCAAATCCGGATTCTGCCAGATTCCTGTGTGGGAGATTCCCAGCTGACCGGCCAGGAGGCTGGCCACCAAAAAGTCTTCATTCGATTTTGGAGGCTGGTGCTTGACAGTGATACAGATATCAGGGACGGCGTTCTGTCTGGTCAGTTCCAGCAGTATATGCCTGGAGTCGCGCCCTCCGGACAGGGGAAGCACGCTACTGCCAGTGCCGACAATATCCTTGAGCTCCGCGATGCTGTTGGCGAATATCCGCGCATATTCCTGTTGAATGCCCCCGGCGTCAGGAACCCTGTTCGCCAGTACCATATTCTCTTTTTTTATTATTCTGATCCCGCTACTGGTGAACTCCAGTTTGCTGTTTGCGGGCAACAGGCTAATAGCAGCGAAGGGCGTGCTGTTGTTCAGGTAAAAACCCGTTCTGATGAAGACAGCCAGCGCCCGGTAATCTAAAGGTTCGCCTGCAGCTACCAGCTTTGCGATGTCATTGCTGACACGCAGCACACCGTCAGTGTATTTGTAGTACACGGCGTTAAAACCAAAAAAGTCATTTTCCAGCGTCAAACGATCGGCCTTTTTTTCCCAGAAGAAAAACGAGCCTTCGTGACTTTCCGTTTGATAGCCGGAAAAGTATTTTTCTGGCCCCGAGCTTTTCAGCCGATGGTCTTCAAACCAGAATTTTGCCAGAGGTTTTTCGCCAGGTCTTTCCAACGCCTTTCCCTTTTAACGCGCTTACCGCTGCTACAGGCCAAGCACTCGTGTTTCTGCATCCATGAAGCGACAATCTACCTCAAACAGGCGCTGGATGCCATGTTCAGCGCCATGACCAGGTCGTAATACAGAGCCCGGTGACAGCAGGGAAGGGCTGGTCACCAGGCACGTATTGAGCATAAAACGGGTTGCAATTACTGTACAGCCTGACGGTAGTACTGGTAGGTGCGGCTTTCAAACTGGCCTCGCCACTGCTGCCAGTTACCCAGCGGTTTGACGCCGCCGATACCCTGCTCGACGAACCTGCGCGCATGCTCGACAAGGTCCTGACGGCCAAAGGTCATGCCGAACCAGATCTGCGGGTCCACCAGCGTCAGCGAAGTGCCTGAGGCCTTGTTGTTGACCACACTTTTCTGGGTGCCTGCGTAATAACCGAAGTTGCTGAAGTTCATGTTCCACTCCAGATAATCCTCCATGACCTGCCTGAGCTGGGCATCGGGCGGAAATTCGTTGTACAGATTGATAAACGAGCGCAGCAGGTAACCCACCTGGAAAGCGGAGGTCCGGTTATCGGTGGTGCTGCTGGAGATGCCGTGCGGCGCTCTCACCCGTTTGGCGTGGATGTTGCCGATATATTGCTGCAGCAGTTCGCCCAGCCGCGCATTGCCCGTGGCCCGATAGGCGGCCAGTGCCACCTCCAGTGCCTGGCCTTCGCCGCGCTGGGAGCGATCGGGATAGGGATCCTGGTCCTGCAGGTAGATCTGCTTGAACTCTCCCATAAATTCGTACCAGTCTTTGAGCCACAGGTTGGCGCTCATCAGGTAGGCGTGTTCAATGTGGTAGAACCAGGCATGCTGGTCGTCCCGGGGGTTAGCCAGGCGCCGGGTACCGGGCAGATAGTTACGCTGCAGGGTGCTCACGCCGTGGCCTTTAAACTGGCGCCAGCTATTGCCGCCGTAAGGATTGGTAGATAATGCCAGCAGGCCGAAGTCGCGCTGGTGGTCATAACCGGCCAGCCACTGCGGGCGGATGTTGATATCCGCGGTGGCCGCATCCTGCGCGCTGAAGTAGTCGGCCGGCTCCCCGCTGACCAGAAACTGCGCGTTGGAATAGGCCCAGCCGCCGGCATTGCTGGTGGCCGTTTTGCGGTACAGATCCAGACCAAAATTATCCTGCCCGAAGCTGTAACGGCCGTGCTGATTAACCTGATAGGCGCTGTTACTGTAGTTGGGTATGCGCTGGTCACCCTGATGGCCGGTGACCGGCATCACGCCGCCCAGATCCAGGGTCACCGCCGTGTCGGCGTAGTACTGCTGCGGCAATACTGCCACCGGCGGATACTGGAAGGTGCGGGCCAGTGCCTCGGCGCGCTGCGGGTTGTTGTGTTGACTGCCATTGCCGCTGGCAAAATCAAACAGCACTTCGCGGTAGGTATGCTCCATGTCATCGAGCCAGTACAGATCGACGGAGGAGAACTCGGCGTCCATCAGCTGGCGTGACCAGCGTGGCCACAGCTCGGCGACGATGCCATTGCCATCGGCCTGTATGCCGCTGGGAAAGCGCTGCCAGAAGTCGCGCAGCACCGCAGTGGTATTGGCCGAGCTGACCACGCCCAGCGGCAGCGTCTCGATCGGGCCAGGCAGGCGCTCGGCCGCCTTGACATGTTGCGCTGTCGCAGCACCGGCATCCTCAAGCACCAGCTCATGGCCTTTGAAGTACAGCGGCGCGCCCAGCGGGTGGTTTTTGGGCGAGTTCTGCAACTGGAAGTCCACTTTCAGCAGGCTGCTGTCGGCGTAGGTATACAGCCGCAGCGCCCAGCCGTGGCGCACCGTGCCATCGGGGTGAATGATGGCCGGGGAGCTGGCGCGGATCACCGCACGCATCGGGCCTGACTCTTCCACCTCTACGGTGATATCGTTCCGGGCAAAGGAGTCCACCAGCTGGCCCTGTTCATTGTAAAACCGTGACAGCAGCCTGCCGGTCGGTGTCTGGATGCTGAACGGGGCCCGGTTGACCGTCATAGCCAGCGCGGGGCCGCGCACCTGGATCGCCTGCGCCGAGTCGATCACCTCGACGCCACTGTCAGCGCGCACCGCCGAGGGGTCGTGGTGCAGACTGAACCGGGCAATGCCCGAGCTCGGGTTACCGCCCTGGTGAGCAGCGATATCCACGTTGAAATGCGCCACGATATGACGCAGCGAATTATCCTTGCCCCACCAGCGGTTCAGCACTTCGAACTGAGCCGGGATCACCTGACCATGCTGGTCCCTGATAACAAAACCGTCAATGTTTTGATACTCACCTTCGGGCAGTGGAAATACCGCCGAAGTGGGGAAGCCGGCCACACCTGTGGCGGCGTTTTCCTTGACTTCGAAGCGGGTCAGACCACCGGTCTGTTCAGCCCACTGTTCTCTAGACCTCTGTTCCCTGGCCCTCTGTTGTTCAGCTCCTTTTTGTTCAGCTCTCTGGTCTTCAACTCGCTGGTCTTGGTTTCCGCGCGAATCGGAAGGCTGTCGGGTATCGGCGGTCGGCGCTACAAAGGGGGTGGGAGGCGGACTGGACACACGCTCCGACGACCCGGGCAGCGGATTGCCGGTCCGGCGCGCCTGCGCGTCGTCCCAGCTAAACGATTCTGGCACCTGTGCTGGCTGGGTATGCACCGGACCCGCTATCAGGCCGGTCCAGAACAGCGCCAGCGACAGGGACAGGTACTTAACAGCATCTTGCATAATCACGGCCTCCATGGTCTTTTAGCTTGTCCGGACCCGAGGGTCTGGATAGAACAATTCCTCATATTGTTCAGAAAGCTAAACCCGGTTACTGACTTCTTTCCCTGTAACCGATTTTAATAAGGTGTTCAGCTGCTCCCCCTTGGCACGGCGACTATGAGTCTCCAGAGCAGGGGCAGACAATGGTTCTTCCAGACTGGCTGGATCTGAATGGCCCATTAGTGCTTTGATACACGTCTCCATCTCACCTGTGTCTGCAGCGATATGGCATCCAGCTACCGACGCCAACAGGTTTGCAGTGGAGCCTTGCGCTGGCGTTAACGCCAGTATGGGTTTGCCGACCCGAAGACAGTCAAAAACCTTGCCAGGGATCTGGTTGCTGAAAAGCGGCCCCTGTATGATCAGCAACGCGCCGGCTGTCTGCATTTCCGCCAGTGATTCCAGATAGGGAATTCCGGCCCGGAAGCTCACCAGCTCGGTTATATCCAGTTGCTCAAGTTTTGTCCTGTAGAGTCTATCATTTTTCTGGCCCCTGAAAACCAGCAGGAAATTTTCCGCGTTAACAATACCTTGTTGCTTCAGACGGCCCAGAGCGTCAAACAGCAGGCTTGGATCACGGCCGTTGGCGTACACCGAGCCGCTGTGCAGTAACACCAGTTTATCCTGCGGTAACGGTGTGACGTTGGGCAGGTCGTTGAAGCTTGCCTCGTCGTAACCATTCTGAATGGTGGCGAATCGGGTAGCCGGTTGTTGAGGATATAAGGTCTGATACAGCAGGCTTGCCTCTGCCGTAGTGAACACCAGCTTTTCGGCGCAGTTAACAGTCTGCTTCTCAATCCATCTGGCCACGCCGCTGTACTGTCGCGCGTTGTCATCATAATGACTCTGCATGGGATCCCGGTAGTCCGCCACCCAGGGCAATCCGGAGTGACGGTGCAGGCGCCAGGCGATAAAGTGTGCCGTGATGGCAGGGTAGGTGGACCATAGAACGTCCGGTTGATATTGCCGGATCAGCTTTCTGCCCTTGCCCACAGCTGTCAGCGCCCAGCTCCACCAGCGATCGGGCACTTTGCTCCAACCAAAATATTTGCCCTTGATGGCAAGGTCCCTGGCCGAGTCCAGGGCGAAGGTCCGATAAACGTGAACGCCCGGGTCGACCTCAACCTGTTCGTCCAGGGCGGAGTATACACGGGGCTGAACGGTCAGGACGATCACCCGCCAGCCGGATCTGTGCAGATGCTGGGCAAAGTGGAGCGTGCGCTGCACCCCCGCACTGTGGCAGGGGGGAAATTCCAGCGCCACCATCAAAATGGTAGGCTGCTGTTGTTGTGACTGGACGTCATTCGAGTTCATGGTTTACCGGTCATTTGGGTGCCTGTACTTTTTCAGGAATACATCGGGTTCAGGAATACATGGGGGCATAATTGAGGTGAATAGCTGGACATAGCGCTCCACCATGGTTTTGCTTGAGTAGGCTGACAGATATCGTTCTCGTGCAGCGCATGCCAAGCGCTCTGCGCCCGACTCATCAGCCAGTATTCGTGAAACCTGTCGGGCGAGCGCCGTTGCGTCTTCCGGCGCAAACAGCAGACCGTTCACGCCGTGGGTAATTACTTCACTGAAGGCCGGGATATCCGAAGCGACGATGGGTTTTTCCAGTGCCGCGGCTTCCAGCAGTGCCATCGGCAAACCTTCGTTGCGCGATGGCATAAGAAACAGAGTGGCATTGCTGACGAGCCGCAGCACATCGCTATGATCCATAGCACCGGACAGGTGAACACGGTCAGCACAGCCCAGGCGCTGCGCTTCGGTGGTCAGCCAGTCACGCCATTCGCCTTCGCCAGCAATGACGAGGTCCAGCGGCACGCCGTCAGCGGCCAGTAGCGACCAGGCGGTAATGGCAATGTCGTGTCCTTTGCAGGGCCTCAGTGCGCCCACACAAACGGCATACCCGGACGCCGGTCCGGACACAGGAGTCGGGGGCATTCCATCCACCACTGCCTGCGGCCGGGGGTCGCTGATGCCGTTGCAGATAACTTCCGGAGGTGCTTCTATCGGAAGCAGTTTGTGTGCATTCCTCGACAGCTCACGGGAAACCGCTGTGATCGCTGACGCTGAGCCGAGCACCTTTGCCCACAGCTGTTTTTGTGAACGAGGCCGGTCCGGGTAGGCGAGCGTTTCGCTGCCGTGCAGGGTTACCACAATATCGACACCGGTCAGACGCTTCAGAACCTGGAAGTACCAATGGTAATCCTGCAGGGTGTGCAGGTGAACAAGTCTGATGCCATGGCGTCGGACCATGCCGATAAGCTGCAGGAAGGTAGTGAACACTTCCACGCAACAAACCATGCGCCGGACAAGGTCCCGGCCGCTTCCCGGCATGCGCAGGCGACGTCGATACACCCGAATACCGGACTCAATGCGCTGTTCAAGCCGCCGGTCTTCCCAGTTGCCGACCTCAAACAGAATACAATCCTGTGCACCCAGGGTATCGACCAGCTCTTTAACGACCCGGTCGACACCGCCAGCAATAGCAGGGTAACAAAAATGGTGCACTTCGAGGACGCGGGTCATGACACTGTATCCCGGCTCGGATCCCACACAGGGAAAGCGGAAAAAATCCAGTCACTGGCAACATCAATCATGCGCTCACGCGAAGCTATGGTGGAAAACACCTGATCGCCATCCTTGATATCGACTTGTTGGTACCCACTTTTACGATACGCTGAACGCCACTCGGCGCTCGAATTAACCAGCAGGTCGAACTCGTCGCTGCGCAGAAACCTGTCGCCTCTCAGAAACAGGATCTGGCCGTTAAAGTTTTGCAGCGCCAGTAACAGATCATCCAGAAAATCGTGATTACCATTATTTCCATCATCAGCTTTGGCGCCAGATGCCCCGCTATTGGCGCTTGGGCCCTTGCTCCGCAGCCTGCGCAGTGCGGCAGTCGCATATTCACCGGCAGAGTAACCGCCTGACAGAAGTTTTTTCCAGAACGCAAGCTGTACCAGCCTCGACAGGTAATGTTTTCTCGCAACCTTTGCAGCAGCTGTCGGTGTGCTGACAAAGGGATTGCCGGCAACAACGCCCATTACTGCGGGCAACCTGGGTGCATTTATCAAGGCTGAGGTTGCTGCTTCGCATCCACCCCACAGAATTACGCCGCGAATATGCGGCGCCCGCGTCATGAACTGTGCAATGGCAGCCTCGATGTCCTCGACCATGGCGCTGAATCTTTTGACATCTCCCTCACTGTCTCCGACCCCCCGGTGATCGAATCGCATTACCGGTATTCCCCTGGACGCGAGGCTGCGTCCGATGTGGACCAGCCCCCGACCCACACCTGCTCGATACTGAGGTCCGCCCGCGACGATGGTAAGTACGCCAAGTCTGCAACTCTCATCGCCCTTGTGAAGGATGCCAATCAGCTCGTCTCCCTGACAATCAAATGCAAAGGCGAGTTCCTCCTGTGGACCACCGGCGTGGATCACCATCTCAGTTCCCCCGTCTTTTGCAGCAGGTCATCACAGCTGGCCCGTTTGTGCAATTGCCAGAGAGGTTCCCCGTTGAAGGGTATGACGGTAACCTGAGCACCCCCGTGCCGCAGTTCTTCGATAGCACGCCGTGCTCTGGCCCCGGGGCCCGATTCCTCATCGGGCAGGTGTTCAAACCAGAAAATCTCTGGCTTGTTGTCAGGCAGCCTGTCCTGCACCACCTGTGCAATGTCCAGTCCGCTGATTGCGCGGATCAATTCACCGCCGATTCTGTAACCAGCGACCTCAAGTGTCTCGCCCGCGGCAAGTCGGTTCTTCATCTCTGCCGTGCTCTCTGGTTTTTTGCCCGTCTGCATCAGTGCAGCGGACCGCTGCCGCAGCAGCTGGGTGACATATGCTTTGCCGGAAACAACCGGCTGCCACAGCAGAAGCTTCATGGTCGAGTCTGGTTGGAACGCGAGAAAATCCAGGCCCAGCAATGCGCCCAGACGGCACCCCCACAGGTAAACCGGACATGCATGGCGTGCCAATAAACGTTCCAGCATATCCTGAATATTCTGCCGCCAGATCGGCAAGGTGGCTTCACACAGCTCCCCGCTGCTGTCGCCGGTGCCGTAAAAATCGAGTATGGTGCAGGTCAGGCCGTCCCGCGCAAACCGCCTGGCCTGCGTTGCGACCAGGGCGCGGCAGCGGTTCATTTCTTCGCCGAACGGGGGCAGATACAGCACATGTGCCCGGGGTGCAAATTCTGGCCGGAACTGCAGAAAAAATGCCGGCCAGTCTTCGCCCACAAAACCGGCCACGGTGTGGATGCCCTGGTCGGCTGAAAATTCATTTAGCATGTTCGGGCATGTCATGTAGAGGCCATTTTTTTGTCAACAAAATCCGCCAGAGAGCCGACAGTATCGAAAATGTCGGCAGTCATTTCTTCATCCTCGATTTCACAATCCACCGTTTCCTCGATTTCCATCACCAGGGTCGCCACCGTCAATGAGTTGAGTTCCGGGATATGTCCCAGCAAGCGTGTCTCTCTCGTCAACAACCTGGCATTGTCCAGTTGCAGGCATTTCCCGAGCAGTGTCCGGGTAAGTTCCAGGGCGCTCACAGGCTCCTCGCTGTTAACGAATAGTACCGGCTCCAGGCAAGCGACTGGCAGGCGATGCGGATAACGCGCTGCTGGATGGCGTCGGGCAACTGCTCACGCCACGCATTGGCAGCGATTGCCGGCTTCTTGTACACGCTGTAGTACCGCTCGCGATGAGTGGACGTACTGGCACCGATGAATTCCCGGGTTTGTTGATCCAGGCTGAGACCGACCCACTCGAACAGTTTCCGGATCTCTTCCTGGGGATCAGCACAGATCTGTTCGTAGGTGACAACGCGGACGTTGGCCAACCCCTCACAGTCCCGTAGCGCCTTGTCGCAAATGAGCAGCCACTGCCAGATCAGGCGTTCCAGGGGCGGCAATTCGCGCAAGTCGTAAAAGCTCTGGTCGTAATCAGACGCGCAGCCGGCCTCGGTGAGCAGTTTCAGGAGTCCCATATCGCCAACCAGCCCGTTGCCTTCGAACTGATGTCCGGTCTGACCGCGCAGCACCGAGTTGGTGTAACCGCATGGATGACGCAGAATGATGACATGCTTGGCCTTCGGCTGGGCGCTTGCCAGCAATCCGGCCCGGGCCAGCGACTCGATGGATTTGGTAACCAGCAGGGCCCGGTTTACAGCGGCATTCGGCAACCACAGAGGCACGGGCAGTTTTAAGCCCGCACGGCCGGCGATCTTGACGGCGCCGATCGCTGTCCGATTCCAGGCACGCTGAATGAAGTTGAGGTAGTTCTTGCGAAACTGCGGCAAGGTGCCTGCGATCTTCGCGTGCCGGAGGCCCGCCAGGTGTTCTCCGAAATTGCGCACAGCGTCCGCATGCTGTGGCCAGCTCTCGGGCTGTCTCTTATACACATCTCCGAGCCCACGAGACAGGCAGAAAT
>OJBX01000605.1_pt1 | contig 11531 bp, 10 predicted proteins | sample 1590751 | NCBI WGS metagenome assembly OJBX01 (sample SAMN05416780, study PRJEB24817) | seawater metagenome | isolation source: Sea water | place: Canada:Atlantic | collected 2013-07
ATTTCTGCCTGTCTCGTGGGCTCGGAGATGTGTATAAGAGACAGCTATAATAAAATCTACATTGTTATGATTCAGTATTAAAACTGGATTTTTTATAAGAAAAAATATAGAGGAAAAATAATAAATACATCTATACATCTAAATGTATAACTGTGTATGTTGTAAAAGCCATGAAAAAATCCGTACCACCAGTTATTGTTGTTTTATCCATATTGCTTTTATTTGGTTATGACTATTATGAAAGAAATGTGGTTTCTACATTTCCTAGAGTAGAATCTTGTTTTACACCCGCTGAGAAATGTCTTCCAAAAATAATTAAGGAAATAGACAAAGCTGATTCATCTATTAAGATGATGGCCTATTCTTTTACGAACCCTAAAATTTCCGAAGCATTGCTTACTGCAAAGGAGAGGGGGGTGAATATAAAGATTCTTATAGATAAGGGGCAGTTTGAAAATAACTACAACCAGGCTAAGGTCTTAAAGAAAAAAAGAATTAAAGTTAAGTTGGATAACCCGACAGGATTAGCCCATAATAAGGTCATCATAGTTGATGACAAGATATTAATAACAGGATCGTATAATTTCTCTAAGGCGGCAGAACATAAGAATGCAGAAAACTTACTTTTTATATCGGGGGAGGGGAGTGAGAAAGTTATCAAGAGCTACATAACATACTTCACCAATAGATATAATATGGGTACATATTAAAATGTGTTAGGTTTTTCTAATAGGATCTTTATTTATTTTCAGTGTAACAAAAACGAACGTTTTTGATGTGCTGTATATAAAAAATGAGGGCATCCATTGACTATATGTACTTGAAGTGATAATTTTTGAGTACATGTTAAAGAAAGATGTACTTAAAATATGAAACTGACAGAAATAGGAAAGATTATTAAACAACCCCAGGGGTTTAAGGCATTCATCCCTAACCCTTTTCCGCCTAAGAAAGAATTTGATTTTGACCCTAAGTTAATAAAGCTTAATGAAAAAGCTTCTATGGCTATTGCTCGACTGGATGGTGTCACAAAGCGTTTACCTGATTCTAATTTCTTTTTATTAATGTATTTACGCAAGGATGCTACTGCTTCAAGCCAAATTGAAGGAACTCAGGCAACTATGATAGATGCTATTGAAGCAGAAATTCAAGTTAATACAAATACCCCCCAAGATGTAGATGATATCATACATTATATCAAAGCCCTTAATTATGGAATGAAGAGAGTAACTCAAGATAAATTCCCAATTTCCCTTCGTTTTATTAAAGAACTTCACAATATTTTAATGGCAAACGCCCGAACAACGCACTTTGCCGATCCTGGAGAATTCAGAAAAACTCAGAACTGGATTGGAGGGACACGACCTGATAACGCAAAATTTGTTCCGCCTCCTGTAGAAGATATGAAAAAATCTTTAGATGAACTTGAAAAATTCATCCACGAAGAAGAGTTTCCTTATACCATCATAAAAGCAGCGCTTATACATGCCCAGTTTGAAACTATTCACCCTTTCTTAGATGGAAATGGAAGAACAGGGCGCATGCTTATAACATTCTATTTATGGCAAATGAAAATATTAGAAACACCGGTTTTATTTTTATCGCACTATTTTAAAAAACACCAAAAGCTCTATTACGAAAAACTTGCCTGTTATCATCAGGGCAAGGTTAGAGAATGGTTAGAATTCTTTTTAGATGGCGTTATTGAAATAGCAGAAGAAGCTATAGAAATAGTTGATAAAGTTTCTGCCTTACGAGACAGAGACATGCTTAAGATTCAGCAATTTAGCAAAAAAGCTTCTGAAAGTGCCCTTGTTGTATTTTCAAAATTATTTGAACAACCAATTGTAAACGTTGCAACTGTCAGAGAATGGACCGGATTTAGTTCCAGGTCTGCCGCAACAACTGTTGTTATGCGATTTGTTGATATTGGCATTCTTGTTCCTAAATATGCAGATAAAAAATATGGGCAATCCTATATATACAAAGAATACACTGATATATTTTCTGAATGAAAACCCAGTTAATATAATAAACCAAGTTTTTTTACTTATTTATTGAACTCAAAGAGTGTAACAAAACCTTTGTTTTATTAATCGCTCATTAGATGATCATCGGTTTAAACAACAAAAAAAATGGATATTTTTAGAACTTTGATGTCCATAAGGTTAGGTCCTTTGTATTTTTATCATGTTAATATTCTAAACCTTAATTCCAATTTACGCCACAAAGCCGTTTAATAGCCGCCCCCTGGTCCTCTTTTCCAGAGGCAGGCTAACGCCTCTATCTTAGAATACCCTTCGTTTTTCAATTTTGATTTCTACCATCTTGCAACAAGCCCCTTATATATTTTTTTGAAACAGATCCGTAATTTTTAAACTATAAATAAAAAAAAGAAATTATACACTTCTTGATAAAGGAAGGACTTAATTATGAAAATATTGGAATTAATTATTTTAGGTATATTTCTAAGTACAAATGTATCAGCGGCTACTTTAGATTCTTTCAATGAAGATAATGTAAAAAGGGCCAGATATTATGCTAATCATGTTTATTTGGTAAGTGCAGAATGCAGAATGGCTGGAATTTACGAAGAACATGTTGGACCTTTCCATGCAGAAGAAGATGTATATACCATACCAGGTCATACAGGAATTCCTTTGCCATTAGTTGGAACACATAATCCAGATATTCTCGGCTCTGTTTATCTAAGGGAAAGTAAAGTTTATGTTTCGTTTAGGGGAACAAGAGATTTAGTGGATTGGCTGTCTAACTTTAATGTGTATTTAAAACCTGCAGAGGGTATTCATGGATTTGAGGGTAAATTACATAGTGGCTTTAGTAAAGCGGCTGACTCTTGCTATGTAAGTATGGTTAATCAAATTAAAAAGGTAATTGAGGGGCAGGAATTAGAGGATCTTGAATTTATATTTACAGGACATAGTCTGGGTGGTGCCATGGCAACTATAAATGCTTTTCGATTTATGCAAAACAGAGGGAGTTTTGATGATAACCCATTTATGCTACCAGAAGGTTTCAATAAGGTAAAGCTAGTAACTTTTAGTGCACCTCCTGTAGGGGATGAAGAATTCGCACGCGTTTTTAATAGAAGTTTACCAACTACGCTGAGGGTTTTTCATAAAGCTGACATTGTCGCAAATTTGCCTATAAATTATCATGTAGGATTTCCTCTGCAGATTTTACCTTTTGAAGAAAGTACTTCCCTTTTATCTACAGCTCGTGGTCATGAAACCATTAGAACACAATTTGATATGAGTGATACAGCGTTAGGGTTAGGAGCTCATGCAGTAGCAGACATGATGATGGTAGGGGGTAATAGATTAGCAATGCCTGCTAAAGCTGTGGCTTATGGTGTGGATATAGCTTCTCGTGTAGTCCCCGGTATTATTAAACTTATGCATCTAGTACCGGAAGAGGAAGTCGTTTTAAAAGCATTTAGATATGAGAAAGTATTTAAGGATGATATTGACTACAAAGGTTTGTCTTTCTTTGATGCAGCTAGAAATCCTTTGGTTGGATGGCTTTATAGCTGGGTTTAGGTTTTATGATTTAATAATGAAGGGGACATTTGATGAAAAAGTCTTTTTTAATTATCTTAACGATGTGTGTCATGAGCTTTAATATAAAAGCGGCTTCTGATTTTAGTTTGTATCACGCGGAGGATGTAACTGATGTTTTTAAAACTAGATTAAAAACGTATGTAGGGTTAACACTTGTTCATAGGGATCAGGAGGGGGCAGATGGTTATGGGGGAAGTGATTGGGTTCCATACACAGGGGTGGCGCTGTCATTTAGGGCAGCACAATCTGCGACAGACCCAAAGGCTTTATGGTATGCAGTAGTAAGGTTTATGCCTAAGAGTTCATCAGAATGGAGTACATCAGGGTCTGTAGAATCAAAAGTTGAAATTAGGTGTTGGATAGATAAAAGTTCTTATAGAGGAGTTTATGGCGAAGATTTTAGTGATGTGGCAATAGGCCCTTTACGTGTGGACGATACCCTTGGAACATATAAATCAAAGCTGTATTTTGGAAGAACAGCCTTTGAATGGCGTACTTCCTCTCATGCAACAGATCCTTCTTTAGATTCTCATACAACTTTAAAAGATGTAATCAAACTTGTTGATTCTATGAAAAGCCCTGCGGAAAAGTTTCCATTTTATACTTTTGTTGGAATTTCTTATTTATACGATTCCGTTAATTGTTGTGGCTTTGGTTTAAGAGGATTAAAGAAATTTGGGGTTAATATTGATGCTATACCTGACTTAGCAATATATTTAAGTCACGAATATGCCAAACCTTATTTAGGATATATGGGATTAGGTTATTTTGGATATTTCCTAAGGGGCCCAAAATATGCCAAACCGGACCGGATGATAAAAATATTAAGGGACAGACAGGAGGATCATCATGGAACAGAAAAAAACAGAGAAACGATAAACCCTATTTTAGGACTTGATTAAGGATTTATTATGATTAAATTGTTTTTATTTTTTTTATGTATAAGTAGTACAGTATTTGCTGCAGGCAGAGAGAGTGGGGAACTTCAAGAAGCTATTGATTGGCCACCCAGTAGAGTAATTAAAATAGGGGGGTTATGTAAAAGGGCTTATGATGTTGAATGGCAAGATGAAGGGAATATTACTGAAGATGGGTATAGTCTTAGGTCTATAAAATTACATGGAAAAAAAGTTGGTGTCTGGGAAGAAACGCCTGAAGCGGTGACCATTGCGCTGCAAGGAATAAATTCTAATTTATCTTCTTGGATGATAAATTATATATGGAGTTTTAAAACTCGTATGGAAGGTCGTGCCGGGGTAATTCATTCTGGCATTCTTGATATATTTTCAAAAATCAATAGAGAGGATTCTTTTAGAAGGGCTATTGATTTTGAAACAGATGGAAGAAAGGATAAAGAGTTTATATTTGCGGGGTATGGCATGGGCGGAGCGTTGGCTATAGCAGCGGCTGGAGCATTTGAACATGAAAATCGTGAAAGATTGAGATATAACCAAATTAAGGTCATTACCTTTTCTGCCCCACAAATAGTTGATGAAGATTATAGAAAGGAATTTATTAATAGCGTGGGTAAAAAAAACATTTTACAGTTTACCCATTATCTTGATGTTACTAAAACCTTCCCATTTGCATACAGACATTTAGGAATACCTATATATATTCTTCCTTCAGAGCAGTTAAGAGATGTTGTTTATGATAATTTAAGAAGTTTGAAGTCTTTATATGGAACCATGGTTGCTGGGTTATTAATATTACAATTTTATAGTGACTATTTACATTCTACGTTAACTCATAAGGGTATTAACGAAGAGTCTAAAAATAAAGCATTGGTTTTATTTACTGGATCATTGATGACAGCATTTGATACGTTCTTAATAGGATCCAGGCCGTCGATTCCGTCAGATTACACTTTATATATGTCATTCAGTGATACTAGGGAGACCATAAAGACCATTAGGGCTGAAGATTCAGTGGAAGAAGATGATTTGGCAGGGAGAATGACCATAGACGATGCGGGCTGGGTAAGTCCTTTTTCTATTACGCGCAGTGTCTTTTTCCGTTTTGTATATGATTTGTTTTAATATCCAAAAATTAAGTATCTGTTGCAAAAATATGTATAAGTTAAAAGAGCCTAGTAATTTATATAGATTAGGCGTGTAAACCGAATAGATTATGGACAAAGGTAACCTGTTGTTGGATGGGGAGTTTTAGAATTAATCATCATATCCATAGCTTCAATTCCTTTTAGATATAGATTGGATGTTTTAAAAAATTTAAATCCTAACATAGGCCTGATGCGTCTTTTGCCAGGTGAACGCGTTTATCAAACCTTCTGTGGTACTTAATCAACTATACTATTTTTTAATTCTGTATTCCTAATCATATATATCACAAACGGCCGTTTCTGTTACAGCCTGATCATTCATTTCCCATTTGGCAGAAACCCTATTGTTTTAATGTATCAAAACCTATATCTTTATCTACGTCACAGTTGACCCCATAGTAAATGAGAATTGATACATGTTAATAGGCTATGCTCGCGTTTCGACCTAAGATCAGAATTTAGATCTTCAAATTGATGCCCTTAAGCAAAGTGGATGTCAAAAAATATACCAAGATAAAATAAGTGGAACGAAAGACAAAAGACCTGGATTAGAAAAAGCCCTTAATGATTTAAGGGCAGGGGACACATTAGTGGTTTGGAAGTTAGATAGATTAGGAAGAACGTTAAAAGGCCTAATTCATCTTGTAACTGAATTGAATAAAAAGGGAATTGAATTTAAATCCATAAAAGAAAACATTGATACAGGTGCTGCAACAGGAAAACTGATCTTTCATATTTTTGGGGCATTGGCTGAATTTGAACGAGACGTTATAGTTGAAAGAACAAAAGCAGGTCTTGATGCCGCAAGAGCCAGAGGTAGGCTAGGGGGCCGTAAGAAGAAATTGACCCCATCTAAAATAGCCCTGGCCAAAAAACTGCATGCAGATAAAACCCAATCCATCCAAGATATTTGCGAAATGCTGGATATTTCAAGAATGACCCTATATAGATATGTGGCAGAATAGAATAAACTCTCCTTTAATAGCACAAAGAAAGAGTTTATTATTAATTGCGTTAACTAATAAAATATAGAAAGTGACACTATGCTAACTAAATTATTTAAATATGCATCACTGGTTATTACATTATTGTTTTCAACAATAGTCATCGATAATGTCTATGCGGCTGCTGCGGCATCAGCGGTAGGTTCATTTGAAGCTTCTGCATCGTCAAAAGCAGTAACCCCCACAAATTTTATAGAATATGAAAAAATTAGATATAATAATACTACCTTAACAATAAGAACAAAAGGTGGGGAGATAGTGGTTCCTGATCATTTTGAATCTCTCCTTATGTCAGCAGGAAGAGCAAAAGGAGTAATCTGGACTTTAGGAAAAGTCATAGGCAAAGAACAGTTAGGAGGGAAAAATATAGCCACGGCCCATATTATATTAGTTTTTGACGATAAACAAATAAGGGTGCCCATGAGTTCAGCTCAAGAACTTCATTTTTTAAGCGGGAGTTTAAAAGGGTTGACTAGAGGGCTTAGAGAAAGTATGGGGGTTATTTCATTAGATCTCAACCCTGCTATAGAAGAGAATAAATTTCATTGCTTTGACTCTATTAAAAGAGATGAAAGAGAAAAAAGAATCAAAACATTTGTAAAAAAACATTCAGAGTTCTTTTCTTCTAGCTTAGTTTCACGTAAAGGAGGAAGTTGGTCTGCAGGAATTAATTTTTTAAGTTTATTTGGACACAGTGAACAAGCAGCTTTTGCATACATAGAAGAAGAAATAGAAGAATTAATTCGGCCTATAATAGAAGAAAATGGCAAACGCCCCTTATTTTTGGTTCTAGATTTGGTAAGTGATCGTGATATGTGTGATAATTGCTTTAAAACGTTGTTTTTGAAATCACTAGAAGGACTTAATGGTTTTAAGCTCTTTACTAGAGTTATTGGAACAAGGGCTCATGAGACTGGATCTTATCATTCAAGAGATGATGATAAGAGAGCTAAAATAGGAAAATTACCACTAGAAATTTTTGAACAACCAACTCATATTGATTTAAGTGAAGAGGGCCCTAAGTTATTTGTGAGAAATATAGACTATTAAAAAACATTAAAGGAGAAGAAATATGAAAAAAAATATATTTGGCATATTAGCTATAGTAATGATGCTCACACCTTATTTTTCTATGGCAGCATTAGAAGCAGAACCAAAGGAGAGTGAAAAGGGGTTGATGAGAATGAGATTAGTAGAAGAGGAAACAATAGAAGAACTTATAAAAGAAAAAGCAGAAAAAATTATTGAGGAAGCCCGTTTAGAGGGTATATACGATGAGGCTCCTTTCAGTGGTTTTTTGTCTGAAGTTGGAAAAAGTATGGGATATAAAGGGTTAGTTAGTGATTTAAATAAAGATAGAAAAACAAAGGAATATAGGGAATCGTATGAAACATTATTGATGTATTTAAAAAAGTATCAATAGAAATAATAAAACCTGAAAGAATAACATTAAGGAGAACAACTATGAATAAAAGTGATTTAATAGACCACGTGGTGAATAAGGTAGGCCTTACAAAGAAACAAGCTGAAGAAGCCGTGAATGAAGTATTTGGGGGTATTGCAGAAACGTTGGAGAAAAAACAGGACGCACGATTTGTGGGTTTTGGTACGTTCAGTGTTGCTAACCGAAAGGCGAGGGAGGGGCGGAATCCCAGGACTGGAGAAACAATTAAAATACCTGCTAGTAACGCAGTTAAGTTTACAGCAGGGAAAGAATTAAAAGCTACAGTGAATTAATCTATTAAACCCCCCAATCTTATTTAAATAAAGTTAACAGTCAATGGCCCCAACTGGGGCCATTGGTGTAAGGGTTTCCTTATTTTATGAAGGTAATCTTTTGATTATTATGAGCCCTTCTGATAGCCCTTAATTTCGATTCAGGCAACAAAGCTGTTTAATATCATCTATTAAGTATTAGAAACAATAATAAACTTCTTATGGATAGAAGCCCAAAATATTTTTAAGATTTACAAATGGTATTTTTTACAGAGCATCCCATCAAACCCCAGTGTTTTATAAATCTTTTAAGAAGGCTTCTTTTTTTATGGTTGATTCTATTGCCACAAGAAGGTTTTGGGGCTGCTGCTGGTGGGATAGCCCCTTTTTCTTGGGTAGGAGAATGGGCGGATAGAGAATCACAAACAAGGTTTCAAGCTATTCAAGAAACGACCCCTGGATATAATAAGGTTGAAGATCATTTAGCTGAAGAAGGTCATAGAGTTTCTTATATGTTAACTCTTAAATCTTTAGAGCCTGTTAGATTTAAAGAGGGTTTAGTTAAACGTTCCTTTATAGGGCAAGCAGCGTTAATGGGAAATGAGACAGCAGTTGAGACACTTCTTGCCAAGGCAACAGGGGATGATATAAAGCTAGAACAAAATCTAGCTATTAAATGGACTGGAGACATTGGCTTTTTTATTAAGAAAGTTATTTTGAAGTTAGATAGGGGGAAAAGTTTAAAGGATTATTTTCCAAAGGACGTTTTTGAGGATTTAGTAAAGGAAGAAGGCACCTTTTCTAAAAAGGGAACTTTTTCTCTTGGGCATGTTATGGCGTATTTTGGAATGGACAGAGCCTTTCAAGCATGGATTGAGAAAGCTTCCCCTATGAGTGAAGATTCCCCTATAGGGAAAGAGTTTCTCCTCCCTTCTTCAGGTCCGTCTCTTGCCTGGATGGTGTATTGGGGAGAAGGAGGGACTGAAGAAAAACGCTATAATATATTAAGAGCCCTTAAGGGACTTATTGAAAGAAGAGGGTTTTCTTTTGAAGACCAAAAAGCTTTATTAACAGGCCCCTTTGCTGAGAGTGTTGTGGATATAGCTGAGGGGGATGTTGTAACGCAAAAAAGAGTTGGCGTTTTATCAGCTTATGAAGGGGTTAGTAGATATTTCCGACCCCGTCTATGTGCTTTTTTAAAAACCCAGGCTCTTTTAACAACAGCTGGGTTTCAATCTCCGGCAGCAGCAGCAGCCTCAAGTCATTCTGCTACAGATTCTTTGAAACCAAGGAAGCTTGTGGAAAGAGAAGTTCCTTCCTTTTTAGCAGGTTTTCCTATAGCGGAGAGTCTCCATATACAAGATGAAGAAGGACGCACCCCCTTTCATTGGTTGTTTGAAGAGGGAGAAGAGAGAGATCAATTAAGTCTTCTGCAGGTTTTATTTAAGAAAGAAGATTTTAGACAAGCCCTTAAGCAACAAGATGGGAAGGGGATAACGCCTTGGCATCAAGCTTTAAGATTTAGGTCTCCTGATTTTTTAAAGAGGATGTGGGGACTGCATCAAGACATTCCTTTAGAGACAATAGACGCTTGGGTAGCTAATACGCTTGATGATAAAGATGTTCGAAGTTTTACCCAGGCGTTTCTTTCTTTTTTAATCCCCAGGCAAGCCCCAGTTTTGGGAGGAGCTCCTGCAGCAGCTTTAGGGGCCTCATCCGGAGCTGGAGGGTTGGCGCCCTCTCTGGCCTCAAATGGTTTAGGAACCCCGATAGCCGCAGGGGCTGCCCGCCCTAATCCTTTATCGCTTTTATTACATGAAGCGTTTCTTGTTCAATCTTCAGAAAAGTTTAGAGTGTTTGACACGGCCTTCAAGGGGTTTTTAGGGATTATTGACCAAGAAGGGGAGACTTTGTTTCATAAAGGTGTGCGTGCCTATAAGGAGGCCATAACTGAGGCAGATCAGAAAACGCTTTATGATAAATTTAAGTTTGCCTTGCAAGAAATAGGAACAGAAAAAGTAGATCCTATTATAGGACAAGGGATGATGATTCAAATGCAATTTGCCAAAGAGAGTCCTTCTGTTTGGACTTTATTAGAAATGCCTTCTACCCCCTCTGACTTGCTTCGAAGCTATGTAAAAGAGTTGGATGAAGAATATCAAGCCAGAATAAAAGAACGTAACATAAAAGAAGGCCGGACAACCATAGAAGGAGATGGGAGATTGAAAGCTTTTGATGAGGCCTTTTATCGCCTTAGCCAGCAGCTTTTTGCCGCGCAGCAAGTTTTAGCAACAGGAATGGTTACACGGGAAGAAACGGGAGCAGAAGCAGCTGTTGGATATATAAAGGTCGTTGGGGAGATGATTCCCTTGCCGGGAGCGGCTGTTATTGGACGTATTTTGACAGCTGCAGGACAAGCCTATTTAGGAGCAGCCGAAGAAGGGCGCATAGAAAGAACAGCCAGTCGCTATACACGGTCAAACTTTGAAATTCTAAGTCAGTGGATGACGATGGCTTTGGAAGAGCCTTTAAGGGATTTAACAGAAGAGAGTGCAGAAGCTTTAGGAGAGGTATTGGGGTCTTGGTTTTTAACCAGAGAACCAGCAGCAACAGCGTTTACATTTATAGAAGGTCTTATTGTTGACGTTTTAAAAGATGGGGGCCTTTCTACAGTTTTTGACTCACGGTCGAGGATATCACTTAAAAGGATGACGGGTGAAACTATAGGAGTTAAGGCCTGGCTGCACCGTCTTGGGATAAAAGATACCAAAGAATGGCGACGGGAAGGCCAAACGCCCCTTGCTTATATAAAAGGTCGTGAAGAACAAGCAACGGAACTTGGATTTGTTGATGGAGGGGGCCTTAAAGCGCAAAAGAAGATAGGAGAGACAGAAGAGGAGCGGGGTCATGGGGCCGCTGCAATTGCAGGTGTTTATGCAGGGATAGAAGCAGCTGCAGACGAAGAAGTTATACAAGAAGGCCTTCAAGAAGGTCTTAGCACGGCTGCTGCAAGAGGGGAAGAGGTTGTTCGTACAGGCGTTGAGGCAGCTAAAGGGTGTGGGTGTTCTGTGCAATAGAGAGAAATTCTCACGCCTTAAAGTTCTGGGGGATTAGGTGTTAGATCTGTCTCTTATACACATCTGACGCTGCCGACGACTCCTTACGTGT
>OJBX01000607.1_pt1 | contig 11508 bp, 9 predicted proteins | sample 1590751 | NCBI WGS metagenome assembly OJBX01 (sample SAMN05416780, study PRJEB24817) | seawater metagenome | isolation source: Sea water | place: Canada:Atlantic | collected 2013-07
GAGATTTCTGCCTGTCTCGTGGGCTCGGAGATGTGTATAAGAGACAGGGCTTGGACAGGTGGAAGGCGCCGGAGGCGATAAACAGTATATGATCGGTTTTGACGCTGCCGTATTTGGTCGTGACGGTGGAACCTTCAATCAGCGGCAACAGGTCTCGCTGCACACCTTCACGCGACACGCCACTGTTGCCTGAGTCGCCACGCTGCGTCACCTTGTCGATTTCGTCGAGAAACACAATGCCGGTCTGTTCGGTGACATCTATGGCCTGGTTCTTGATTTCCTCTTCATTGATAAGTTTGGCCGCCTCCTCTTCGCGCAGCAGTCGCAATGCCACTTTTACCGGCATGCGGCGTGACTTCTTGCGGCCGGTATTCATCGATGAAAACATGTTTTTCAATTGACTGGTCATTTCTTCCAGTCCGGGTGGTGCCATGATTTCCACGCCTGCGGGGTTGTCGCTGACGCTTATTTCGATCTCCTTGTCGTCCAGTTCGCCCTCACGCAATTTCTTGCGGAACATCTGCCGCGTTGGTGACGGTTCAGCGAGCGGGGAATCGTCCCGGTCTGTTCTGTCAGTGTTGTCAGTATTGTCCCGGCTGCGCGCCGGTGGCAGCAGTGCATCCAGTATGCGCTCTTCAGCGGCATCTTCAGCGCGGTGCTGCACTTTTCGCATCTGGTCTTCACGCAGCATCTTGACGGCGATATCAACCAGGTCCCGAATGATGGATTCAACATCGCGGCCAACATAGCCCACTTCGGTAAATTTGGTCGCCTCTATCTTGATAAACGGGGCATTGGCCAGCTTGGCCAGGCGACGGGCAATTTCGGTTTTACCCACGCCCGTCGGGCCGATCATCAGGATATTCTTCGGTGTGATTTCCTGGCGAATGTCACTGTTAAGTTGCATGCGGCGCCAGCGGTTACGCAGGGCGATAGCAACAGCGCGTTTGGCGGATTTTTGACCAACAATATGTCGGTCCAGCTCGGAGGCGATTTCTCGCGGAGTCATGGTGGTCATTACGTCATCCTGTGGGGCAGGCCAAAAGGCGGCGCCCTGAAAAAGTTACAATCGAGCGGTGCCGATCAGCTCAGTTCCAGTTCTTCAATGAGGTGCTGGTGGTTGGTGTAAACGCAAATATCTGCGGCGATGCCCAGGCTCTTGCTGACGATATCGCGTGCTTCCATGTCGGTATTAAAATACAGCGCGCGTGCAGCAGACAGGGCAAAGGACCCGCCGGAGCCAATGGCCATCAGACTGTCTTCAGGCTCAATGACATCGCCATTGCCGGTAATGATCAGCGATGCGTCTTTGTCAGCAACCACGAGCAGGGCTTCCAGGCGACGCAGGGAGCGTTCCGTGCGCCAGAGCTTGGCCAGTTCGACAGCGGAACGCACCAGTTTACCGTGATGTTTTTCCAGTTGTTCTTCGAAGCGCTCGAACAGTGTGAATGCATCGGCGGTGCCGCCAGCGAATCCGGCCAGCACCTGATCTTTGTATAAACGGCGCACCTTGCGCGCATTGCCTTTGAGGACAGTGTTGCCCTGTGATACCTGGCCGTCGCCACCGATCACAACTTTATTGCCACGTCGTACTGATAGTATGGTGGTGCCTCGGAACTGCTCCAAACCGCTTCTCCTGTGGTCGGTTGCCTGTGCCGGTCAGCACAGGCCTGAATCTCGAAAATTGAATGCTACTGACTGCAGATATGGGGACGGGCGAGTTGCTTTCAAGGTTGGCTGAGCGTGATACGCATGCTTTCAATGCTGTTATTGCGCAGCAGTCGTTCCGCCTGCATCATGTCGTCCCGGGTATTGTAGGGGCCGGCCTGCACCAGAAACAGGGTCCGTCCGGGCAATGTTTCCTGCCTCACGCTCGCGTCGAGACCTATGTTCAGCAGGCGATTGGCCTGGGCATTGGCGGCCGACTGCTGGCGAAAAGCACCCGCCTGCAGCATGAACATGGCGGTGGTGGCAGGTGTGCTTTGCGATGCCGGTTCGGGCGCCGGTGTTGTCGTGCTGGCATTGTCCGGCTCAGCGCCAGTCGCTGTGTCCGCAGCCGGTGTTGTTGTGGTTGCTGGCGTGCTGGCTGTAGAGGCAGGCTGCGCTGGCGCATTGATGGGCGTGGCATCAACCACCACTTCATAGTTGGGCAATTCCTGATAAAACTCCAGTTGCAGGCGCGCTGCTTCGCGCTCCTGTTCTGCTGACAGGTCGCTGCCGGTGTCGCCTTCATCAATGGGTTCGGGCGCCATGGTACGCTCGTTGTTGTCGGCGACAACGTTGCTCTGGCCGGGCGCCGGTGGCAACACGCCCGACAGATAAACCAGCAGACTGATGAACAGACCTACCGCAATACCCGTCAACAGGCCTGTTAGCAGCAGTCCCAGACTGGAGACCTGAGGTTTGGGCTCGGGCTCCGCCAGCGGCGTGCGGGTGCGTTGTTTGGCAAAATCCTGAACCATTGTGTGACCTGTCCTTTTAACGTTTGATGACTGGTTGACGCGTGACGACTGCGTCCTGGTCAATCGGCTTATATCATATCCTGTGGATCAACATCGACTGACCAGCGCACGCTGCGCTGGGTGCTCATCTGTTCCAGTTGCTGACACAGCACCGAGAGCAGGTTCTGCAGGTTGGCGCGATGCGTGCTGCGAAGAATCAATTGCTGACGATAACGATTGGCCCGTTTCTCCATCGGTGCCGGCAATGGCCCACTTATCTGCACCTGATTCCCGTCTGGCATCTGGGTCAGCAATTGCTCGGCCTGCAGGCGCGCCGTGTGCAGAAATTGTGCGGGCGCCGCTGCATTCATTGCTTCGGCGCGGAGCAAGGCCATTGCTGCAAACGGCGGCATGGCCGCAAGTCTGCGCTCGCTCAGCAGTTGCTCTGCCAGCGCATGATACCCCTGATTGATCAGTGTCTGCAGCGATTGATGTGTACTGTGTCGTGTCTGAATAAGTACCTCGCCCACTTTTTCAGCGTCGTCCGAGCGACCTGCGCGTCCGGAAACCTGCACCAGGAGCTGTGCCATAAACTCCTGGCCCCGGAAATCGGCGCTGAACAGGCCACTGTCGGCGTCCAGCACGGCTACCAGAGTGACGGCCGGAAAGTGGTGGCCTTTGGCCAGCATCTGAGTGCCGACAAGAATGCAGGGGCCGCCCTGGTTGATCTCTGCGAGCAGGTCATTCAGGTCGTTCTTGCGACTGGTTGCATCCCGGTCGACACGAATCACGCGGGTGTCGGGGAAGTGTCTCTGCAACAGAGCCTCACTGCGTTCAGTGCCAATGCCAACTGCAAGCATAGATTTACCCTGGCACTCGGGACAATGTGTGTGAACGGGTTGCCGTCGCTCGCAGTGATGGCAGCGCAGGTGGGCCGGCGTGCGGTGCAGTGTCATGCGGGCATCGCAGTGGAGGCACTCTGCTGTCCAGCCGCAATCCCTGCACTGCAGTACCGGGGCGAATCCTCTGCGGTTGATAAACACCAGGGCCTGATTGCCTTTGTCGATATGTTGCCTGATCGACTGTATCAGCTCAGACGAGAAACCTTCTTCCAGTGTTTGCTGGGCGGTGTCAAGCAGGCGGGTGACCGGCAACCGGGCATTGCCGGGGCGTCGGGTAAGGCGCAGGTGCTGGTAGCGGCCGCTCAGGGCATTGTGCAGGCTTTCCAGGCTGGGTGTGGCGGAGCCCAGCACAATGGGAATGGATTCGCGTTGCGCGCGCATAACACCCAGGTCGCGGGCCGAATATCGGAACCCGTCCTGTTGTTTGAAAGAGCTGTCGTGTTCTTCGTCTATGACGATCAGGCCCGGCCGTGCCAATGGTGTGAAGATGGCCGAGCGGGTGCCGATGACAATGTCGGCATCTCCCTTTGCCGCCAACAACCAGGCGTTCAGACGCTGGCGTGGCGTCAGGCCGGAATGCATCACGGCTATGCTTCTGTCGACAAAGCGCTGGCGGAATCGGGCCAGCGTCTGCGGCGTCAGACTGATTTCCGGTACCAGCACCAGTACCTGTCGGTTGTGGTTCAGGGTGTCGTTAATGACCTGCAGGTAGATTTCGGTCTTGCCGCTTCCGGTGACACCGTCGAGCAGAAAACACTGAAACTGGTCGCTCATGGCGCAGATGTCGTTGCGGGCCTGTTGCTGCTCGCTGGTCAGTTCATCTTCGCGGTCCGGATGATCGGCCTCAGTCGCGTCGTCGAGCACCGCATCGTTTTTGCGTTTTTTAATGTTGGCCTGTGCCTTGCCGCGCAGGCCGGTAGGCAGCAAGGTGTGCAGGGCATCGCCTACCGGGTGTTGATAGTAGCGGGCCGCCCATAACCAGAGCGACAGCAGGTGAGCGGGAATCAGCGAGGTCTGGTCGAGGATTTCGATGGCGGGCTTCAGTTTGTTGAGATTGACGCTGGTGGTATCGCTGACTTCCAGCAGAATGCCGGTCAGCTCGCGATTGCCAAACGGGACGCGAACCCGGATACCCGGTTGCAGTGAGTCGGGCGCCGTGGTGCTGTCTGTGGGCAGCGTATAGTCGAAACTGCGCCGCAGGGGTGACGGGACCGCGACACGCAAAATGCGGACTGGCTCTTTTGGGCTGAAAGGCTCTTCTGGGCTGAAAGGCTCTTTCGGGCTGAAGGACTCTTTCGGGCCGAAGGGCTCTCCTGCGCTGGCGGGTCTGGCTGACATGTAAACGGGGTTCCGGGCGTGTGCGGTTTGGTCGGCACGCAAAGATGAATGGATATTATGATGGATGTTGTGACGCGTCGGCACATTAAAACCGGCTTGAGCATGCGGCTCAAGTATAACTGGTTTTAGACTGGGCTGGCTTCCATTATACTGTTACCAAGCCTGGTGCCGCAGGTCTAACCGGCGGAACCAACAGAACAAGAAAACAATCACGGAGTGTGAATGAGCAGCAGCCAAGAGCCCAGCAGTGAACTGCTTGAGTTGAGAAAGCAGATAGACCGGCTAGACCAGAGTCTGGTGCTGCTACTGGCCAACCGCTTTGCCCTGACCAGCAAGGTAGGTGAGATCAAAGCCCGTGCCCGGCTGGAGTCTTTTGACCCCAAGCGGGAAGCGCAAAAGCTGTTGGAAATCCGCGATGCCTGTGTCCGGCACGAGTTAAATCCCGACATGATGGCCGATATCCTGGCTCAGATTATGCGTGAAACTGTCAGTAATCATGAGCGCATCAAGGCTGAAATCGCACGGTCTCTTGCGTCCGGCTGATTCTCTGCTACAATGGCGCCCCTTTTTCCAAGGTCTTGCGGCACAAATTCCTGTCCGCAGTCACTGACTCAGGTATGGTGCCAAAGCGCTGGCAGCCCCGTTTTCGGGCTGAGTGCTCTGGTGGCGATGCCAGTTAAATATGAGGTAATACCATGAGAGCCGATATTCACCCAAACTACCAGGCCATCAAAGCTACCTGTAGTTGTGGCAATGTGATCGAAACCCGTTCAACCATTGGTAAAGACATTCTGGTTGACGTATGTGCGCAGTGCCATCCTTTCTACACTGGCAAACAGAAGATCATGGACAGTGCCGGTCGTATCGATCGCTTCAACAAGCGTTTTGGCAACCGTTCACTGAAGTAATCCTCAGTCTGAACCGAAGAACAGTCTGAACCGAAGAACAGTCTGAACCAAAAAACAGTCTGAACCGTAACGCCAGAGTTCCGGAGCAGATTAAAAAATGGCCTTGTCAGCAAACTGCGGCAAGGCCATTTTTTCGTGTAGCGCCAACCGCCATGATGTTGCTGCCTAAAAGATGATCTCTGTCGACAGGCTCTCATTGTTGCTGCGGCTGGGGGAATCGGTTGCCCGGCGACTGTCATTGGCCGGTGCTGTCTCGACCATGAAGACCTCGAACAGGGTATTGGCATCACCGGGGCGGGCAATCTGGCCGCTGTCCCGGTCAATCAGACGGTCCACCAGGCCGTTTGGCCGCGGCATGACATTCTCCGGTGTGCCAGCCAGAGCGGTTTTCATAAAATCTATCCAAATCGGTACGGCGACCGTCGCCCCCTGTTCTGACTCACCCAGTGCTTCCGGCTGATCAAAACCGACAAACACGCTGGTTGCGATATCCCGGTTGAAACCGGTAAACCAGAGTTCAGCCGGGCCATTGGTGGTACCGGTTTTGCCCATCAGGTCGCGGCGCTCAAATTCACGGGATACACGGCGTCCACTGCCTGCTTCGACAACGGTGCGCAGCATGGTGTTCATAATATAGGCAACCCGCGGGTCGGTGACGGGTTCGGCAAGCAAAGGCGCCGGCACCTGGTCAGGCAACGGTTCGCGCTCCTGGATGTCGATATCACCTTCGCCTTCCAGAAGTGCGGTCGCTCTCGCCACCTGGTTTGATGTTGCCGAGGTGGCCTGTTCCGGGTTGCAGTCCTCGCAGACAGTAGGCTGGCGCGCACGGAAAACCACACCATCAAGCGTTGATATGGTTTTGATAAAAGTGGGTTCGATTCGGTAGCCACCATTGGCAATCATCGCGAACCCTCTGGCCATTTCAATCGGTTTTACGTCCTGACTGCCAAGCGCAAGCGTCAGGTCGTTGCGTGGAAAGGTGTCGGTGTTGAAGCCAAAGCGAGCGGCAAAGTCGAACAGCTTGGCGGTGCCTAACTGATCATACAGGCGCACTGCCGGAACGTTGCGTGAGTCCTTGAAGGCATTGCGCAAGGTGATCGGACCGACAAAGTTGCGTTCAAAATTCTGAGGTCGGTATTCGCCACGGGCAAACGGTGCGTCGTTGATCAACGTCGCCGGACTGAAGCCATCCTCGATCGCGGCACCGTACAGAAAAGCCTTGAAACCCGAGCCCGGCGGGCGCGATGCCAGCGCCCGGTTGACCTGACTGTACTGAAAGTCATAACCGCCGACCAGTGCCAGAATATCGCCATTATCGGGGGACACTGATACCAGCGCACCCTGGATTTCCGGTACCTGCCCCAGTTGCAACTCGCCGCCGCTGCGACGAACGCGAATCAGGTCGCCCACCTCGGCGACATCACTGGCCTGCTCGGGCGGAGGCCAGGCATTGTCGCGACCGATAAACGGCCGTGCCCATTCCAGCCCCGACCATTCAATGGTGTGCTCGCTGCCATCACGGAACACAACATTGAGGCTGCGTGCATTAACCTGAGTGACAACGGCTGGCTGGTGATTGCCATAGGTCGGGGTCACGCTGAGCTCCTGCAGCCAACGTGCACGCGGGTCAACACCAGCAACCGGCAGTTTGGCTTCGGGACCACGGTAGCCGTGACGGCGATCGTAGTAGTTTTCCAGGCCGTTGCGCAGCGCATTGGTTGCGGCCGCCTGCATCTTGCTGTCGATGCTGGTGACGACCTCAATGCCCAGTCGGTAGATGTCATCACCATACAGGTCGAACAATTCCTGTCTGACCATTTCAGCAATATAGGGAGCGTTGACTTCAATATTGCGCTGGTGACGCTGCGCTGCGACCGGTTCCGCAATGGCGGCAGCATGCTGACTGCGATCGATCATGCCCTGCGCCAGCATTTTATTGATGACAACATTGCGGCGGCCTTCGGCGCGCCGCGCATCCGTTACTGGATTACAGACTGACGGACAGGGCAGCAATGAGACCATGGTGGCGAATTCGCCCAGCGTCATTTCGTCCACGCTTTTGTCGTAGTAAACCGCGGCGGCCGCGCTGATACCGTCTGCACCCTGACCAAAGTAGACCAGGTTCAGATACAGCGTGAGGATTTCCGCTTTGCTCAGCTCCTGCTGTATCCGCAGAGCAAACGGTATCTCCTTGAGTTTTCGTGCGTACACATTGTCGCTGTCAAAGGAGATATTGTTGGCCAGCTGCATGGTGATGGTGCTGCCGCCGCCCAGATTGACACCGCGCAGAAAACCATAAAAGCCACGGACCAGACCACGGAAATCCACGCCTGGGTGAGAATAGAAGCGCGAGTCTTCGCTGGCGATGACAGCCTGAATCATCAGCGGCGGAATTTCCTCATAGGTAATGGGGTCGCGCCGTACGCCTATTTCCTCAATGAGTTTGTGGTCAGCGGTGAGGATGCGCAGTGGCGTTTCCAGCTGCACTTCGCGGTAACTTTCAGCTGAGGGCAATTGCGGGGACAGATACAGGTAGGCTGCAGAAGCCACCATGAAAATGCCACTCAGGCAGAATATGCCAAACCAGAACAGAATTTTTAGGGTCTTTATCATACAGGCAGTCCGTGCGGTGAGATCGAATGACCATGAATCGGCATAATCCGGCGCCAATTTAGTATATACCGCCTTGACCCGAATTTCCTGTGATAAATCCCAGCAAAGTCGATAGAAAACCGCTAAAAACAGCATGGAGACTGCCACGGAGGGCAATCATGCTGGGAATCGATATTGGCACGGCTGCAATCAAACTTGCTTTGATGCGCAGGCGCAGGCGGGCGTGGTGCCTTCAGGCCTACGCAGTGCAGCCACTGCAGAATGCAGCCAATGACGGCGGTCGTCTTGATGGTGTCGACCTGCGCGCATCACTGAAAGCTGCTTTGGCACAGTTGCCGCAGCCATCGACGTTGTGGCCACTGCCAAAGAAAGCCCGGCTTGCGGCAATGGCACTTGACGGCACTGAAGCGATGACCCGCGTTGTCAGACTCGACTCCGGGTTGACCCAACAGGAGATTGAAAACCGGGTAGCGCTCGAGGCTGAACAATATCTGCCATTTCCATTGGAGCAGGCCTGCCTGGATTTTTGCCGATTACCGCAAGGCAATGAAGCGGGTCAGCCCGTGATGCTGGTAGCGTGCCGGCGCGAACGGATCGTAGAGCGAATGGACCTGTTAATGGGCCTGGGCATCCGGCCCGTTACACTGGATCTGGACGCGCTGGCGTTGTGCCGGGCGGCAAACCTGATGGCGTTGCCTGCACCGCAGATTTTGCTGGATCTGGGGGCAGAAGGCTTTCGTTTGCATGCCTATGACAACGGTTGTCTGGTATATAGCCGATCACATGCATCGACACCAGTCTCGGTGTCCGAGGCTGATGCGTCGATCGGAGGAGATGATTTAGCAGCGCTGGCGCAAGAGGTTCGGCGGGCGATTCAGCTTTTTCTGATGTCGACTGCGTGCAAGGGTCGGGCTGAGATTACTCTGGTGGGAGGTCTGGCGGCATGTCCGGGGCTGGCGCAGAGTATCGCCTCTGCCAGTGGCAGCCCGGTCAGTCTGTCGCAGCCACCGTCGGAAGTAATTGCACATGCCCGCATTGATCCCGGGCAGTGGCGCGCGGTAGCGCCGCAATTGTCGCTGGCCTGTGCCCTGGCGATGAGAGTGGCATGATGGCCATACACGACTTTCCCTGGATCAATCTGATGCCGTGGCGCGACGCCAGACAAATGCGTCGTTGCCGGCTATTTGTTGCCAGTTTGACAGGTCTGATGACCATCACGTTGATTGCGGTTGCTGGCGCTGCAGCGCTGGGGTCAGGCCTTGTCTCTGGTCAGGCACAGCGAAACGCCAGGGTAGGCGCCGGCATGACAGCGTTGCAGCAACGCATCGGTGCCGAGAAAACCGTGTTTGCTCAGCATCAACAGCGACAAACAATCAATGCGCGAGCCAGACAGTTGCACGCTGCGCGCATTCAACAGGCCCGTCTGCTGCCCGGCTTGACGACCAGCATGCCGGATGGTGTCCGACTGGATGAGTTGCAATACACCTTGTCGACTGTCGAATTGCAGGGCACTGCCGGGTCCGCTCTGCAAGTAGAACGGTGGCGGTATTTGCTGGAACTGCGAGAAGATGCAGCGCGCGCCGAGTTGCAATTGTTGCAGTTGCTTGAGCGACAGACCCAGACCCAGACCCAGGACCAGGACCAGGCATCAGCGCAAATCTATCGCTACCGTATTATCGTGAGACTTAGCGCCGCCGGATTCGAAACCGGGGCTCCCGGGGCTGTTCCGTGAGGCGGGGGTTAACCGCAATAATCGGTCGACTTGCGCTTGATCTGCGAGATTTTGACTGGTCGGAACTGCGGTTTGTATCTGCCTGCGGTTATTGGCCGACTGCGGTTTATGCGGTGGTGTGTATGGGTGCCATGCTCTTGGTAATGCTGCTCAGTGGCCTGGTGTTGTTGCCGGGTCTGAGTGCTTCATGGCGCGCGGCACAAGCCGGTTCGGCTGATCTGGTCAATGAGCGTGCAGCGCTGGTCAGGCAGCTTGCCATGACCTCGGCCAGAAACCTCAGTGCGGTGAGTCGATGTCCACTGTGTTCAGGTCTGCATAACCATCTGCTGCCTGCGCATCCCATGCCGGTGGTGCTTGATCACCTTGATGGCATCGCGGCGGCACGCGATATTTCGGTGTCCGTGCTCAGCCCCAGCAGAGTGTGGCGGCAGGAATCTCTGCAGGCGTTTGAAATTGATCTCCAGGTAACGGCCGATCCCGCGCAATTGATGTTATTCCTGTCCGATATCAAGAACCTGCCATTCGCGCTTGCCACCAAACGGCTCGATTGGACGCTGACGGCGTCTACGGCCAGGATGATTTTGTTACTGCTGGTGGACAGCGATAGCGATGACAACCTTCAGAATACTGCTAAAGGGCTGCTCACGAAGTCAGTGAATGCACTTCCACCGGACCTCGACAACAACGCAATGAAGGCAGTTGACACTGCAGTGGTGGATCAGCGGGAAGCGGTTGTCAGTGCCGGCTGGCAGCGAATTGCATTTATTCAGCGCGGTAATCGCTATCTGGAGGTGCTGCGTGACACCCACGGGCAGACCAGACGCCATACTGGCAGGAAATCGGAGGGTGCACCATGAATAGACGTTGTGCCGGCCGATTGATGTCGCTGTCGCTGGTATCCGGAATTTGTTTGTTGATGCCGGTGCTGTCACTCGCGGCTGAAATGCCAGTGGCGGCAAACGTCCGGGTCGACAACCAAGCCTCCGCCCAGCAAAAAAGAACGACCGCAGAGGCCACGCCGATCAGCGTCGAGTTTGACGACCTGGAGCTGCGCACGGCCTTGCAGATTCTTGCGCAGGAACTGGGCTATGAGCTGCTGCTGGACGATGCGGTCAAGGGCACAACCAGCTTTCGGATCGCTGACGCTGACCCACAGCAGGCGCTGAAGGCAATGTTGCAAGGCAGAAATCTTGATGTGCGGCTGCGGGCGAATCTGTTGCATGTCGCACCACCTGCCGTATTGCTGGCGCTTGATAATGAAGCAAGGCGACTGCGAGAGGCGACGGCGACCATGCAGACAGAATATCTGCAGATCAACTACGCCTCGGTTGAAATCATGCTGGCGCTGGTGACAGGCGAAGGCGATTCGGCAGGGGGGTTGTTGTCGGAACGTGGTTCCGCCAGCATGGATGCGCGCACCAACACCTTGATCGTGCGCGACACCGAGACACGATTGCTTGATGTCAAAGCCTTGCTGCGTGAGCTGGATGTGCCGGTCCGTCAGGTTCTTATTGAAACCCGTATTGCTGTCTCTTATACACATCTCCGAGCCCACGAGACAGGCAGAAATCTCG
>OJBX01000608.1_pt1 | contig 11504 bp, 10 predicted proteins | sample 1590751 | NCBI WGS metagenome assembly OJBX01 (sample SAMN05416780, study PRJEB24817) | seawater metagenome | isolation source: Sea water | place: Canada:Atlantic | collected 2013-07
ACGAGATTTCTGCCTGTCTCGTGGGCTCGGAGATGTGTATAAGAGACAGCCGCTACCAGGCGCACGTCAACTTTCAGGGTCTGATTGCCCCCCAGCCGCTCGAACTCACCATATTCAATTACCCGCAGTATTTTCTCCTGCACGGGCATGGCCGTGTTGGCCAGCTCATCCAGGAACAGCGTGCCGCCGTCAGCACGCTCGAACAGCCCCTTGCGTTGCCCGGTGGCGCCGGTGAATGCGCCCGCTTCGTGTCCAAACAGCTGCGCCTCCAGCAAGGCATCACTGAGTGCGGCACAGTTTATTTTCAGGAAATTGTTCTGCCACCGCGATGACAGATAATGCAGTCGCGATGCGATAAGCTCTTTACCGGTACCCCGTTCACCCACAATCAGGACGGGTTTGTTAAGAGGCGCCACCTGAGAGACGTGTTCCTGCATCTCGAGAAAACTGGCGGATTCTCCTATCATACGGGGCAGTGACACTTCCGAGGGCATAGTATTTTCTCAGCAAAGACCTTAAACCAATATGTCGCGAAAAATACCACTTATTAACCCAAACAGCCATGCGCCAAAAGTCATAAAAACCGGACAGCTAATTTATATGCTTTCTATTCAAAGCTTTATCGCGATTTTCAAGTATTGGCACAGTTCCTGCTCCTTCTGCTTGGACCCGATCCACTAACGCCAATTTTTGAGGTAATAAACATGGGTATCTTCTCACGATTAAGCGACATCATTAACTCCAATATCAGCGCCATTCTGGACAAGGCCGAAGATCCGGAAAAAATGATTCGTATGATGATTCAGGAAATGGAGGAGACACTGGTTGAAGTTCGCAGCAGCACCGCCAAGGTGATCGCTGAGAAAAAAACCGTTAATCGCCGCATTGAACAGCTGGGCCGCCAGGCTGCAGATTGGGAAGAAAAAGCAGAGCTGGCGTTGAAGAAAGAGCGCGAAGATCTGGCGCGGGCTGCGTTGATTGAGAAATCCAGTGTCCTGACCACAATTCAGATGCTGGAAGATGAATTGGCCAAACTGGATGAGACAGTTGACAAGCTCAGCCATGAAATCGAGCAACTGCAAGCCAAGCTGACCGACGCCCGCGCGCGCCAGAAAACACTGCTGATGCGCACAACGGCCGCCCAATCTCGTGTTGACGTCAATCAGAAGCTGCATAATTACAGTATTGACAATGCGATGAACAAATTTGAATATTACGAGCGCAAAATTGATCAGATGGAAGGACAGGTAGACAGTCTGAATATCAAGCAGCGCGGCCTCCAGGATGAGTTCGAGGAACTGGCCAATCAGGAAAAGATCGACCAGGAACTGGAAAGCATCAAAGCTAAACTCAATAAGTAACCAAAGGACAAGGCCCATGGAATTCTTTGAATTTGTCATCGCGCTGGTCGCCGTAGGCGGCACATTCGTGACGATCTGGGTTGCCTTGCTGTACCGCCGCAAGGAGAAAAAACTGCCCGCGGCGGAACAGGCCTATAACCTGGGCCAGCTCAGCGCTCTGGCCAACAGTATGAGTCAGCGAATTGATACACTAGAGTCAATTCTGGACGCCGAAGTGCCTGGCTGGAGGGAACATCATGAGCAACAACACTGAAGGCGATACAGCCTATCGCAGCACCCGGGCACCACTGACACTGGACCGGGAAAACCGGAAGGTGCTGGGTGTCTGTGGCGGCTTTGCCCGTTATCTAGAAGTACCGTCAGCACTGGTCAGGGTTATCTACTGTGTCGCCTGCCTGGCGTCACCGTTCCTGATTATTGCCTACTTCGTCATGTACTGGCTGCTCGACGACGAAGAGCGGCCGGCACGCATCAAAGCCGCCATGGGCGGTAAAGCCAGAATGTCGGGATTCTCGGAGAAAAGCCGTAAACAGGCGTCAGCCGAGGCTGACCTGGATGCTGCAGAGACCGGCTTTGACGAAGGCGAAGGCGAAACCGAACCGCAGACGCCTCGCTTCGATCTGAAAAGGCCTCTGCATCGCAGTCGCAGCAACGCACGCATCGCGGGTGTCTGCGCAGGTGTCGCCAACTACCTGGGCATCAGCACCTTTCTGGTCAGACTGGTGACGTTCCTGTCGCTGTTTATACTGGGTGGCGTGACGTTGTGGGGCTATGTAATTTTCTGGATCGTGCTTGACAAGGAACCCAAAGGCCGTAAAGTAACGGGAAGACGCAGCTACAGTAAGCGTCGGCAGAGCAGACAGAATGGCCAGAATGGCAGACCCATTGACGACGACGAAGAACTCGATAATGGTCTGGATATTGAAACATGCGGTAATGCTCTTCGCGCCGCAGAAAAAAAATTGCAGGACGTGGAAGCGTTCATGACATCCAAGCAGTTCAGGTTACATTGTGAAATCAACAGGATTTAACCGCTTATGGGCGATTTACCTGACTTCGATACCCTGCTTGCCATGCATCGGGATAACCCCGAAGCACTGGAGAAACTGCGCCGCCGACTAACCCGTAATATCCTGCAATCCGCCCCCGATAGCGCTCGGCAGCGACTGGAGGGGCTGCAGTTCCGCATCGACATGGAATTACGGCGGGCCAGCAACCCCACGGCCCGCTGTTTACGTTTATCCGATATGATGCATGACTCCTTTGCCCGCCTGAACCACTGTCTGCATCACCCTCTGGACGAAGTTAATGCGCGACAGGGCCGCCCCAAGGCTGATATCCTGAACATGGATTCACGCCGCCGACAGCGTGTAAAATCGTCAAAACCGCACTAAGGCATCGACCTGCATCAACTGCAATTCAGCGAGTGTTTGCAGATACTGCAGCTATCACTGCCTCTGCAAATACAAATAGCCAGGCGGCAACCTTCAACTACAGAGACTGCATGAAATTTTGCCACTATTGTGCCGGCCAGGTAACTCACCATATACCTCCCGGTGACGACAAATTGCGTTATTGCTGTCTGAGCTGCGACGTCGTTTTCTACCAGAACCCCAACAACATTGTTGGCACCCTGCCCATTAGCGGCGACAAAGTCCTGCTTTGCCGTCGCGCCATTGAGCCACGCAAGGGTCTGTGGACACTGCCAGCGGGCTTTATGGAGAATGGTGAAACCACGCTGGAAGGCGCGATTCGGGAAACTCGCGAGGAAGCCGGTGCCGAACTCAACCTGACCGAAGACAGCCTGTACACGCTGTTCAACCTGCCCAACATCAACCAGGTCTACCTGTTCTTCAAAGGCGAATTGGCCAGTAGCGAGTTCAGCGCGGGCATTGAAAGTCTGGAAGTAGAACTGTTTTCTGAAGAAGATGTACCGTGGGATGACATTGCATTCGCCGTCGTAAAGTCTACCCTGCAACAGTATTTTGAAGATCGCAGAAAACAGCACTACCCGGTACGCATGTACGATGTACGCTATTCACCTGACAGAAAAGCGGAAATCACGCTAATCAGCGAAAGCCACTGAGCCGCCCGGTCTGAATGCGTGCCCGATGCCTGCTTGCTCGTTTGTTACCGGCTGGATGATGATTGGATGGCGATTGGATGGCGATTGGCAGATGGCCACGGCATCCATGCCGGGCCAATGCGTCCTGCTCCGTCCCTGGCATCATGCATCAAATGCACAAATGCTGTCCTTGCCTGCTTGTCCCTGATTCTGCCTGACACTCGCGCTGTATCTTATCAACGGCTTTGCTGCCGCTGTCTTTTCCTTGATAGCAATGCGTATGATCCGAGCCACGCGATTACTGGAAACCGATACTAATGCAAATGTTTTTCTAAACGAAACAATTTGTGTCCGAGACGAGAGCTTATCGATAAACCGTTACATTTGAGCGCTGAATGCTTTCAGTATTTTACTCACATTCTTATTCAAAAATCTGAGAGCAAGATCACATCGTAGGCAGGTTCTTCGAAAGGATGCGCTAGTTTGAGTGCGGCGACCGCAGAACGGATATGTGCCTCATCGCACACCAGCTCCACTTTGAATTCTGTTACCCGGGTCAGTGTCTGGTGTTGGCCAACAAAGGGAGAGGCGCCGGCCAGGGGGCGAAACTGCCCCTGACCGGCTGTTTGCCAGCAACATCGGTCGTAATCGCCAATGCGGCCAGCACCCGCTTCAAAGATGGCGTCTTTGACCGCTTCCAGGTGATCTTCGGGGACAAAAAAACAGAGCTTATACAATTGCTGCCTCCTGACGATCCTATGGACTGTCTGATTTGCTCTTCTGCACTGTCCGTCTACTTGAGCCACGCCCTCGCGTTACGGAACATTCGCAATGTTGGTGCGTCCTCTTTCCAGTCATCAGGGTGCCAGGAATTCTGCACCGTGCGGAAGACCCGCTCCGGGTGCGGCATCATGATGGTGGCGCGTCCATCCTTGCTGCACACGCCGGCAATACCGGCAGGAGAACCATTGGGGTTCTCCGGATAGTGCTCAGTCACGGCGCCGCCATTATCCGCATATTGCAAGGCGATACCCGCAGAGGCCTTCAGCTGCAGCTGATCACTGCTGCCAACAAAGCGTGCCCGCCCTTCCCCATGTGCAACTGCCACTGGGAACAGTGACCCCTTCATACCCTGCAGGAAGGCTGACGGGGACTCAGGCACTGTCAGCAAGCTGACCCGGGCTTCAAACTGTTCCGAGCGATTGCGCTCAAAGCGGGGCCAGTGATCAGCACCCGGGATCAGGTCATGCAACAGAGACATCATCTGGCAACCGTTGCACACGCCAAGCGACAGCGTATTCTGGCGCTCAAAGAATGCAGCGAATTGCTGTCGCAACGGCTCGTTAAACAAAACTGATTTGGCCCAGCCGCCGCCGGCGCCGAGAACGTCGCCGTAAGAGAATCCACCGCATGCGGCCAGAACATTGAACGTTGCCAGATCCACAGAACCGGCCAGGATATCACTCATATGTACGTCAACGGCACGGAAGCCGGCCCGGTCAAATGCCGCTGCCATTTCCACATGACCATTGACACCCTGCTCACGCAGCACCGCTACCGAGGGGCGCACGCCGGTGTTGATGAATGGCGCAGCAATGTCCTGATTGATGTCATAACTCAGCCGCGCCTGCAGACCCGGGTCGGCTTTGTCCTGTAATCGCTCGAATTCCTGCTCTGCTGTTTCCGGGTTGTCGCGCAGCATCTGGAGTTCATAACTGGTTAGTGCCCATAATTGCTGACAGGCAGCACGATCACGTTCCTGCAACAGTCGACCGTTGTTAAAGACCCGAATCTGCTGACCATCAGTGGGCTGACCAATCACACTGGTACAATCGGACAAACCATGTTCCTCAATGAGGCTCAATACCAGATTCAACAGAGTGCGGGGAATCTGCAGCACTGCACCTGGTTCTTCGTTGTACAGAACGTCTACGGCATTGGTTTCCGGGTGTAACAGTTCTGCCAGATCAATATCCAGCCCACAGTGACCGGCAAAAGCCATTTCCGCCAGCGTCACCATGACGCCACCATCTGAACGGTCATGGTAAGCCAGCAGCAGATCACGTGCATTCAGTTGCTGAACCAGATTAAAGAAGTTTTTCAGATCCTGGGCGTTGTCGAGGTCAGCAGGTACATCACCCAATTCACGATAGACCTGAGCCAGGGCGGACCCGCCCATGCGATTGCGACCGCGCCCCAGATCAATCAGCAGCAGGTCAGTTTCACCTTTGTTGATGCGCAATTGCGGTGTCACCGTGCGCCGAATATCAAGCACCGGCGCGAATGCCGAAATGACCAGCGACAAGGGTGACGTATTGCTTTTCTGTTCGCCGTTGCCCTGCCACACGGTACGCATCGACATGGAGTCCTTGCCGACTGGAATACAGATACCCAGTGCCGGGCACAGTTCCATTCCTACGGCCCGAACCGTTTCATACAAGCGGGCATCTTCACCAGGATGACCAGCGGCAACCATCCAGTTGGCAGACAGTTTGATGTCACTGATATCATTGATACGGGCACTGGCTATATTGGTAATGGCTTCAGCGACGGCCATACGACCGGATGCCGGTGCATCAAGCAATGCTACCGGGGTGCGCTCACCCATCGCCATGGCTTCGCCGCAGTCACTGTCAAATGCGCTCGCAGTGACGGCGGCATCGGCAACCGGTACCTGCCAGGGTCCGACCATCTGGTCGCGACTGACCAGACCGGTTACGGTGCGATCGCCAATGGTAATCAGGAAGCTTTTACTGGCCACCGCAGGCAGACTGAGGACACGCTCAAGTGCCTCATCCAGCTCTATTTGCGCGGTATCCAGCGCCACTGCTTCGATGTCTGCGCTGCTGGCATCTCGATGCATTCGCGGCGGTTTGCCAAACAAGACCGACATCGGCAGATCAATCGGCAGGTTGTTAAAGTGCGAGTCCTGTAACCGGATCACATCTTCGTCTGTGGCTTCGCCGACCACGGCATGCGGACAGCGTTCACGCAGACAAATAGCCTCAAACTCTGCAAGCCGTTCCGGCATCACAGCAAGCACATATCGCTCCTGGGCTTCGTTACACCAGATTTCCAGGGGTGACATGCCAGACTCGGCATTGGGAATGTTGCGCAGCTGGAACACACCTCCGCTCTCGCCGTCCTTAACCAGTTCTGGCAGCGCATTGGACAAACCACCGGCGCCGACATCATGAATAAAGGCAATCGGGTTGTCGTCACCCATCTGCCAGCACTGATCGATGACTTCCTGGCACCGACGTTGCATTTCCGGGTTTTCCCGTTGCACCGATGCGAAGTCAAGTTCAGCAGCACTGGCACCGGCGGCCATGGAAGAAGCCGCGCCGCCACCCAGTCCGATCAGCATTGCCGGGCCACCCAGCACGATCAACTGAGCGCCAGGTTCAAAGGCATGTTTCTGTACGTGTTGTTCACGAATATTGCCCAAGCCACCGGCAATCATGATGGGTTTGTGGTAACCGCGCACTTCAGGGCCATTGACCGAAGGCACTGATTCTTCATAGGTGCGGAAGTAACCACAAAGATTGGGGCGTCCAAACTCATTATTGAAAGCAGCGGCACCGATGGGGCCTTCCAGCATGATGTCGAGCGCGGAGACGATATGCGCGGGACGACCAAAGTCTTCTTCCCAGGGTTGCGGCAATGCCGGAATACGCAAGTTGGAAACACTGAAACCACACAGGCCGGCCTTGGGTTTGGCACCGGTACCGGTGGCGCCCTCATCACGGATCTCGCCACCATTACCCGTGGCTGCACCCGGGAACGGTGCAATGGCCGTTGGATGGTTGTGTGTCTCCACCTTCATCAGGATATGGATAGGTTCCTGGGTGTAGGTGTATTCATGACTGTGCGGTTGCGGAAAGAAACGCCCACCGTTGCTGCCAGACATGACCGCTGCGTTGTCTTTATAGGCAGACAGCACCTTGTCCGGAGATTTTTTGTGTGTATTACGGATCATCGCAAACAGCGACAGTTCCTGATCCACGCCGTCCAGTGTCCAGCTGGCGTTAAAAATCTTGTGACGGCAGTGTTCGGAGTTTGCCTGTGCGAACATCATCAGCTCGATATCGGTCGGGTTGCGACCCAGACGTGAGAATGAATCTACCAGGTAGTCAATCTCATCGTCGGCCAGTGCCAGGCCCATCGCCTGATTGGCGCTGGCCAGCGCTGCTCTGCCCGAATCCAGCACATCAACGGTTGCCAGCTCGCCCGGGGCGGCGTGACTAAACAGACAGCTTGCCTCGTCTATGTCAGCCAGAACTGATTGCGTCATCTTGTCGTGCAGGAAACCGTCCAGCGTCAGTAATTCATCGTCAGACAGAGGCTGAGTCAAGGTAATATCCCAGATCACGCCGCGCTCAAGGCGAACCACGGCATCCAGGCCACAGTTGTGGACGATATCAGTGGCTTTGCTTGACCAGGGCGATATGGTGCCTGGCCGCGGCACAACGAGCCGAGTGACGCCTTCACTGTTCTCCCCGGCGTCCTCATCGCGAGGCTCCTGACCGTAGGCCAGCAGCTGCTGCAGAGCGCTGGTTTCGTCGGCACTGAGGTCACGTGTGCACTCAGCGAAATGGACAAAGTACGAGTTCAGGCCACGCACAGCGGGCAGTTCCTGCTGCACGTTGCGCAGTAACTTGCGGAGTCGGAAATCGGAATGAGCGGTGCTGCCAGTGAGAACAAGCATTGTGTCTGATAGCCTTAAAGTCAGTGGAGCCGGAAGAAGAAACCTGCGGAATTCGGGGCGATATGATACGCCATTTGCCAGCAAAAATCAGGCAATTATTGCAGTTCGGCACCGGCTTCGGTTGATGGCCCCTGATCCTTTGATATCGCGCGGCGCTGACGGAAAAATTGCTTCATCAGGGTGGACGCCTGCTCGGCCAGTACACCGCTGCTGACTTGCAGTTCGTGGTTGTAGACACCGTTCTCAAGCAGACGCTGGCCGCTGCTGACGGCGCCATAACGGGGTTCGACGGCGCCAAACACCAGGCGTGCAATGCGGGCATGTATGATGGCGCCCAGGCACATTGTGCAGGGTTCAATGGTGACATACAGGGTGCACCCCGGCAGCCGATAGTTCTGCAGGCTCTGGCCGGCATCCCGCAGCGCGCATATCTCCGCGTGGGCCGACGGGTCATGACTGCCAACTGGCTGATTGAACCCCTGGCCCACTACCTGCCCGTTCCTGACAATGATGGCACCGACCGGAACCTCACCCCGGGCCGCGGCACGCTGCGCCAGGTTCAAAGCCTCGCGCATGAATGCAAGATCATCCGCGGTCGCCGGCTGTCCGGCAAGATCACCGGCCGCATTGTTGTCGGACACGTTTTGCCTCCTCAGACGGATCAGCTTGGCAGCACTATGCAGCCATCCGGTATTTTACGGGCAGCAGCAGCGACACACCAGCTTCATCTGTCCGCCCTGGCCATAAAACCCGCCCGCGATTTCTCCAGCAGAGTCTTCAGCGGCACGAGCTCAAAATGACGCTTGGCGGTAATGGCGTAAAACCGCTCTACCACGCCGTCAAGCACCCAGTACTTCTCCAGTCGCCCGCTTTCCAGTTCATCCTGCACCACCACTTCCGGCACAATCGCCAGGCCACCGGAATCTCGTGCCAGAAGACGCAACATTGCCATGTCGTCCACTTCTGCATACGGCGAAATTTCAATACCCAGACGCTCGACAATCAAATCGAACTGGGTACGGATATCACTACTTGGGCCCGGCAACAGCAAACGGGCGTTGCGCAGATCCTCCGGAAAGCGGAATGCGCGAGTATCCTGTCGTGGCGGGCCGACAATGCAGACGCTTTGCTCCGCAATCTGCTGACAACGCCAGGCCGTGGAAGAATCCGCCGCCACAGCGCGGTTGGACAGGATCAGATCCAGTTTGTGAACTCTTAGCTGGTCCAGCAGTTCTTCCAGACTGGCCGAGCGCAGCATCAGCTTGACCTCCGACTCGCCAATCACCGGTCGCAGGAAATTCTCCTGAAAATTTCGCGACAGTGTGGCTACCGAACCGATACGCAGACGCTGCAGATACTGCAGCTCACCACTTTCCGTAAGCGCCAGCAGTTCGCTGCCCAGGCTGAAAATGCTCTCGGCATACTCCAGTACCACATGTCCGTATTCCGTCAGACGCAGGGACCGGCCTTCACGCTCAAACAACTCATGGCCCAACTGATCCTGCAACTGACGTATCTGCGCAGAAATAGACGACTGTGACACGTGCAGCAGGCCGGCGGCCCTGGTCAAATGACCTTCCTTGGCCACCACCCAGAAATAATAGAGATGATGGAAATTAAGATGTCTCATGCTTATCGTTCTTTTAAAAAGAACAATATTATACGAATCATATATTTTACAAAAGCTTTGTTTGCCCCGAACATACTGCACGAGAAGTTATCAGGATTCACTTTACAAGGAGAAAAAAGTGCAGTTTCTTGTCAATGGCTGGATATTGTTGCTTGTTTATACGGTCGGCTGGCTACTGGTGGTGAACAAGACCGGATCGCACTGGTTTATCGCACGCGCCACTGCCCTGGCAGGACTGACAGGTGTGCTGGTGTCGATTATCGCGGCCGTGGCCGGCGCGCAATTGACCGGAGTCAGCCCCGACCGGCTGGGTCTGGTCGCCGCCCTGCTGGTATCGCTGCTGGGCTGGGTCATCATCAATTACTCTTCCCGTTATCTGGCTGGTGATCTTCAGCAGCGCCGGTTCGTCCGGGCCATGCTGTTTACCCTGATGTCGGTCAGTCTGCTGCTGCTGAGCCAGGATCTGCTGACCATCGCCCTGGCCTGGACCGGCACCAGCATCGGGTTGCACTACCTGCTCACCCATTACCCTGACCGCAAAGCTGCCCAGATAGTCGCCCATAAAAAGTTCCTGGTCAGTCGACTGGCCGAAATCTGCCTGGTTGTCGCTCTGTCCCTGATCTATCAGAGCACCGGCACCCTGTGGCTGGATGAACTCGGCGCCTACCTCGCCGACCGCGAATCACTGCCAGCCTCCCTGCATTGGGCAGCGGCACTGATAGCCCTGGCTGCCATCCTCAAGACTGCCCAGCTGCCCTTGCATGGCTGGCTGATCCAGGTCATGGAAGCCCCCACACCGGTCTCGGCACTGCTGCATGCGGGCGTCGTTAACATGGGCGGGTTTGTGCTTATTCGCCTGGCAGAATTGATATCGCTGGCCCCGGCTGCGCAACTGATACTGGTCATCGCGGGCAGCACCACGGCGGTATTGGCCAGCCTGGTGATGATGACCCGGATCAGCATCAAGGTTCGCCTGGCCTGGTCCACCTGCGCGCAGATGGGGTTCATGTTGCTCGAAATCGGCCTGGGCCTCTACGAGCTTGCGCTGCTGCACCTGGTCGCGCATTCCCTGTACAAGGCTCACGCCTTTCTCAGCGCCGGTGGCAGTGTGGAGACCGCTCGCAGTCGGGACTTTTTTGCCCACCGCGGCGCAGCGCAACCACCCTACTGGTATGGCGTTGCTGCGGTGCTCAGTGGCCTGCTGGTGGCGGCCGCCATGCTGCCCTGGCGCGCCGTCATGCCGGAACTCGAGCTGCCGCTGGCCGCGCTGGTCATCGTCGCCCTGGGCCTGGCACCGCTGCTGTGGCTGGAAGAAGGACGCACACCCTGGTCGATGCTACGGGGTACAGTCATGGTACTGGCACTGACCCAGCTGTATCTGGTCTGGCATCTGGCATTCACCTCCGTGGTGCCTCCTGCAAGTGCCGCCACCACGGCAGTGACTGTCTGGGTGTTGATGAGTTTCATCACCTTGTACAGCATCCAGAGCTGGCTGCGCTGCCATCCTCAGGGCGTGCTGGCCAGAACACTTTACCCCTGGGCCTATTCAGGTTTCTACCTGGACGAAACGTTCACCCGACTGACCTTCAGGATATGGCCGGCACGATTGAGCCCGGTGCAGGCACAAACTCAGGTAAACCGACGTTCCATAGCACAAGGAGACCCCTCATGACCGCGAACAGCGCCCGACCGCTGGCCAATGCAATATGCTTTGACGCCGCCATCAACGCGGCCATTGAG
>OJBX01000611.1_pt1 | contig 11478 bp, 12 predicted proteins | sample 1590751 | NCBI WGS metagenome assembly OJBX01 (sample SAMN05416780, study PRJEB24817) | seawater metagenome | isolation source: Sea water | place: Canada:Atlantic | collected 2013-07
CTGAACGACGAACAACGCTTGATTTACGAATACGGCGGCCAGTTGGCGCAAAAATACGACAACGCGTACTGGCTGCGGCATGCGCGCAAGCATGAATTCCCCAAGGACAATTGCGCGGGGGGCTGGATTGAATGCGGTTCATGAGAACGCTCCCGACGACCGGCAGTAAGCGAGGCACCGTCCCTCTGCGCCCGCTGGAATTGACCGGAGCGAGCGGCCTGCGCCTGGCGGCCAACGCCGCCGGCGAGAGTGACTGGCCGCCCGTCCTCCTGCTCCACGGCGGCGGACAAACCCGGCATGCCTGGGCCGGCACGGCTCGGCAGCTAGCCAGTGCCGGATATTTCGCAATCGCCCTCGATGCCCGCGGTCACGGCGACAGCGCATGGGCGCCGGACGGCGACTACAGTGCCGATGCACTGGTGGCCGATCTCGCGGCCGTTCGTGCCTCGCTGCGCGCGTCACCGGTGCTGGTCGGCGCGTCGATGGGCGGACTCACCTCGTTGCTGGCGATCGGCGAGGGCCCGCCGGATTTTGCGCGCGCGCTGGTGCTGGTGGACGTCGCCACGCGCCTGGAGCCCGATGGCGTGGCGCGTGTGCTGGAGTTCATGCACGCGCATGTCGACGGCTTCGCCAGCCTCGAGGAAGCGGCGGAGGCGGTCAGCGCCTACAATCCGCACCACAAGGCGCGCAACACCACCGGCTTGCGCAAGAACCTGCGCCAGCACAACGACGGGCGCTGGTACTGGCACTGGGATCCACGCTTCCTCGATCACGCGACACGTTCCGACGCCGGCGAGGCACTGGTAAGACAGGCGCGCCGCGAGGCCGCCGCCCGGCGCATCCGCATCCCCACCCTGCTTGTGCGGGGTGGGTCCAGCGACGTGCTCAGCCCGGAGGGTGCGCGCGAGCTGCAGCAGTTGGTACCGCATGCCGAGCGGTTCGACGTCCAGGAGGCCGGGCACATGGTCGCCGGCGACCGCAACGACGTCTTCAGCGACGCGGTCATCGAGTTCCTGCGCCGCAAATTGCCCGCCGGTGGCTGACGCCTGTCAGCGCAGCGCCGGTGCACGGAGCGTACCGGGTGGCATTGTGCCCGGGCGGAGCGGATGGACATCCGACCCGTCAGCGAGGCCGTCCGGCAGCTGCCTGCGTTTGAACTGGCCATGCGCCAAGCACTGGAGCAGGCACGCCAGTCCGCGTCACTCAAACAACCAACCCGTTGATCAATAGAGGAACCAGGCGATGCCGATTCAGGCCAGTGCGGAAGAGCTACAGTCATTCATGAGGGACGAATTTCCCCAGTCCACCATCGTGGTCGAAAAGGTGGATGAGCAGGAAGCGTGGGTACGCCAGCCGGTGGACGAATCCCACCTGCGTCCCGGCGGCACCGTGTCCGGCCCCACCATGATGGCCGTCGCCGACACCGCCGCCTACATAGTGGTCTTGTCCCATATTGGTATCGTGCCGCTCGCGGTCACCAGCAACCTGAATATCAACTTCCTGCGCAAGCCGGAAGCCGGCAAGGCCCTGCTGGCCAAGGGCACTCCGCTCCACCTGGGCCGCCGCTCCGTATTAACCGAGGTGAATATCTATTCGGAAGGCCAGCTGGAAAAGCCGATAGCCCATGCAGTCGTGACCTACGCCATTCCTTCATCGCGCAGGCGGTAAGGGCATCGCGTCATCGCGTGCCCCCAACGACTTCGCCGGCACCCGGGCGATCGAATCGCCGGAAAGGCAAGTGGAAGCTCAGCCAGAACCGCACTACAGGGCTCGCAATTCCTTTTTCAGGATCTTGCCCACCGGGTGCGGGGGATGGCGTCGATCAGCTTTATCTTCTCGGGAAGCTTGTAAACACTCATACCCTGCTCCTTCAGGTAGTCGTTGATTTCCTCCAAGCGATCCTACCCCGGTATTGAGTAGCGGGCTCTTGATTATGTACGAAGCTCAGCTAGGTCACGATCTGACCCAGCGACGGCGGATAATAGACCCATGACACACACTACCGCGTCACGACACGGTTGGCGGAGCCGCCGGGACGGGACCGGATACCCTCTCTCGCGGCTCGGTTGACCCGATCTGCTGCTTCCTGGCGGGCGAAGAAGTGCTCGGCGACATTGTTGGTCCGCTCGACGATGGCGGTGATGCGCCCGTCGTCGTCTCGGCATGTCGGATGGCCGAAGAGCCGTGCACCGTAGCGATGCAGATACTTCACGATCGTCGCGCTCGGTGAGGGGTTGGCCGGGGTGGCGTGCCCTGGCCCTCCTGGGAAATCCTCCGAGAGAGCCTTCGCGAGGAGGTCAGGGAACAGGCATTATGCGACGAATAGCACAGAACTCGTGGGGATCCGGTCAGTGCTCGGGTGATGATGTTGTGAGAGACCCATTATCGGAGCATCAGGCTTTCTTTAAAACTGTCCGAACCATTGCAGGTGGCTGCGGATAGCCTGTCGCCAATCAGCTGATTTTTCTGGCATAGTGTGCCCCAACCTTCGACACGCTCATGCGGTGACATGACCCTCAACGATATCAACGTCGAGGAGGCCCTGGAGCGGGTCCGGCAGCACCTCAAGAAAGACCGCATGGTCTCGCCGTCGCTGCGTGCGGCCATCAATGTGCTGATGCTGCGGGTCAAGCTCCGTGTCGATTGTCGGCAACTCCCCAAGGGGCGCACTTGCCGCCCGGTCGGCGTCGAAACGCGCCAGGTGCAGGACACGTGATCCAGGCCGTGGTCACCGAGTACCAGGCCGAGGTCCTCGAAGATGATCAGGGGCAACGCGACGTAGCGCCCTTTCCCGAGGGCGTTACTCGCCCCCTCCAGTATGGCCCGCACCTCAAGGCCCATGGGGTCTATCTCTCCCCGTATCCGCTGCTGCCCTATGCGCGTATCCGCGAGTTGCTGACGTCTCAATGCGGCCTGGCGCTGAGCAACGGCACGCTGTTCGCCTTCAACCAGGAGGCCTACCCGCGGGCCGAGTCGTTTGCCGAGTGGGTGATCCCGGCGCTACGTGAAGCGCCGACCTGCATGCCGATGAGACCGGGATGCAGGTCGGTGGCAAACGCGACTGGCTGCACAGCGCCTCCAACGAGACCCTGACCTGGTTGGCTCCACACCCCAATCGTGGCCAGGAGGCGATGGACGCCATCGGCGTGTTGCCCTTTGAACCTTTTCTAATAGGTTGGGGCATCTCTCCGAAAAATAGGGTGAGGGAGGGGTTTCATGGGACTGGCGAGCCGGCCTATTGAAATAGGCTCTAAATAGGTCAGGTGTGTTTCGATGAGCAAAGCAAACGTCTTGCGAAAATCCTCAGAATTTCTCCTCGCCGAACGGGTAATTTCACGGACCTTCTCGTAAAGTTGCCGCACGCCAAGATCGAGCACCTCGTTCAGAATCTGATCCTTGGACTGAAAATGGTAATAGATGCTTCCCGCTTCTACTCCGGATTCCTGCGCAATGTCGCGCATCGTTGTCGCGTAGAAGCCTTCTTGCCGGAAAAGGCGGCCGGCCGCAGAGAGAACGCACTCGCGCGTTCTCTCTGCTTTGCTCAGCTCATCGTCGGCTTTCCTGATTGCATCAGGCTTTCGTACCAGTCGCTGTAGTCGCTTGGCTGCCACTTTTCAAAGGTGTCCTTTGCAAAATTTCTAAAGGTTGTTAGAATAACTTGTTGGGCACTTAAAATCAATTTCATTTTCAAGGTGTTAGCGGGACAGGAGAATTTCCACATGCGAGGACTGAGCGGAAAACGCGTGATCGTAACCGGCGGCGGCAGCGGCATAGGGCGCGCGGTTTGCGAACGTTTCGGCGAAGAAGGCGCCGAGGTTGCGGTTTTTGACCTGAACGAAGAGGGCGCGCAGGAAACGGCCCGTATCATCCAGGGCTCGGGAGGCAAGGCACAAGCATTCAAGGCGGACATCACCGATCGCGGCCAGGTCGACAAGGCGGTGGCTGAATTCGAGGCCGGAGGCCCGATCGACGTACTGGTTAATAACGCAGGATGGGATGAGATCAAGCCGTTCCTCGATACCGATTCCGGCCTCTGGGAAAAGGTCATCGACATCAACCTTTATGGCCCCTTGAACATGCATCATGCGGTGCTTCCGGGCATGGTCAAAAACGGGGGCGGCCGCGTGGTTAACATTGCCTCCGACGCTGGTCGCGTCGGTTCGTCCGGCGAAGCGGTTTATTCTGCCTGCAAAGGCGGCATCATCTCGTTTACCAAAACGGTAGCACGGGAACTGGCGCGCAAGGGCGTTCAGTTGAACGCTGTTGCGCCCGGGCCGACCGACACGCCGCTGTTCGCCCAGGTTGCTCAGGGCGACGCTGGTGAAAAGATCGCCGAGGGCCTCAAGCGAGCCATTCCGATGAAGCGCCTGGCGCAGCCGACAGATTACCCCGGAATCATCTGCTTCCTGTCGTCGGACGACGCCGGCTTCATCACCGGTCAGGTGATTTCGGTCTCAGGTGGCTTGTCGATGCACGGTTGACCGCTGGTGGCAGTGTCTGTCACAAGATCCTGCCACTAAGCCGTGTCCAGCGTTACCCCCCTAACTGGGCGCGCCAACGGTGCGACTTTCTCTGCGTTGAAGAAAGGTGACAGATGTTTCAGCCAGACTCTGACATTCGGCGTTCAAGTACGCTTGCCGCTTTCCTGGATGACTGCGGCGCGGATAGTTACGAGGATCTAGCCCGACGTGCCAACGTCGAACCGGAGTGGTTCTGGGGCCGAATAATCGATTATGCCGGCATCTGTTTCAACCGGCCCTACACACAGCTTCGCGATATTTCCCAAGGGCCCGAATCAATCCATTGGGCCGTTGGCGGCGCTCTGAACCTGACAGAGACATGCCTTGATGCGCGCATCTCGGAGGGGTTGGCGGACAAGACGGCGATCGACTGGGTCGGTGAGGATGAAAGCCGCCGCCGCTGGACCTATGCTGAACTCGCTGCGGAAGCTGCCCGCATCGCTTCGGCCCTTGCCACACGCGGGGTGAAGCCTGGTCAGGCGGTAGGCATCTACATGCCGATGATCCCCGAAATCGCGTCGGCGCTTCTGGGTATTGCCCGGCTGGGCGCCGTGGCGGTGCCGCTGTTCTCGGGCTTCGCGCCGGTCGCCATCGTCAGCCGCCTCAAGGATGCCGGGGCGGTGGCCGTGCTGACGGCGGATGCTACGCCCCGGCGCGGCAAGCCCGTCTGGATGGAGGCCGCGATGGCCGAAGCCCTGAAAGATGTGCCTTCGATCCATACCGTGTTCAGCCTGCGGCGGTTTGGTGGTGCGGCGGCCGATCCGGCCCGCGATCTCGACTGGGAGGAGAGTGTCGACAATGCAGACCCGACGCAGCCCGCCCATCCGGTGGAAGCCGACGCGCCGTTGCTCATCGCCTATACCTCGGGCACGACCGGCCGGCCCAAGGGTGTGGTGCACACCCATATCGGTGTGCAGGCCAAGGCTGCGGCGGATTTCCTACTGTGCCTCGACATGAAACGCGATGACCGGCATATGTGGATGACCGACATGGGCTGGGTCATGGGGCCGCTCACGCTTCTGTCGGTACTGCTTTCGGGGGCGACGTTGGTGTTGGCCGAGGGCGCGCCTTCGATGCCCGACGACCCCTTCCGGCTGCTACGCCTCGCCTCGGAGATGGGCGTTACCCACCTTGGCGTTGCACCTACGCTGGTGCGACAGTTCATGACACAGAATCCCGCGCCTCTTTCCGGTTACAATCTTTCGCCCCTGCGCATCGTTGCCTCAACCGGTGAACCTTGGACCAACGACGCCTGGCTCTGGCAACTTGACCATATCTGCCGCCGACGCGCTGTGCCGCTGAACATATCCGGCGGGACCGAGCTGTTCGGGGCCATCCTAACCTCGACCGTTCTACACGAAATCAAGCCCGGCGGATTTTCCGCCCAGGCTCTGGGTGTGGGCGCGAAAGTGCTGCGCGAGGATGGAAGCGAAGCCGCGCCGGGCGAGGTGGGCGAACTAATTGTGAGCCAACTGCCCATGGGCCTGACCCCGGCCATCTGGGGCGACCGGCAGCGATATTTGGAAACCTACTGGTCCACCTTCCCGGGCGTTTGGCGGCACGGCGATTGGGTTCGCCGCGATCCAGACGGCACATGGTATATCCTCGGCCGTTCGGATGACACGTTGAACATTGCCGGCAAGCGTATCGGTCCGCCCGAGATCGAGGCAGCCCTGACCGGCACCGGAGAGGTAGTGGACGCTGCCGCCATCGCCGCGCCCGACGATATCAAGGGCGTGGCGGTGGTCTGCATCTGTGTAGCGGCGCCGGGTGTGACGCCCGATGCGGGCCTCGTCGAACGGCTCAAGGACCAGGTGGGAAAGGTCGTCTCCAAGCCATTCCGCCCGCGCGAGATCCATTTTGTTGAGGCACTGCCCAAGACCCGCAGCATGAAGACGATGCGCCGGATCATTCGCGCGGCTTATCTATGCGAAGATCCGGGCGACCTGTCCTCGATCAGCAATCCCGAAACGATGAAACCCATTGCAGACCTGCGAAAGGAAACGCCATGATAACCGTCTTCGGCGCAACCGGCACGACCGGCGCCCCCCTTGTCGACACCCTCCTGGCCAAGGGCGCGAAACTGCGCGCAGTCACCAGCGATCCGGCCAAAGTCGCCCCCCTCAAGGCCAAGGGATGTGAGACCGTCACCGCCGATTTCTCCGACCCCGCCGCACTGGCAAAGGCATGTGCCGGTGCCGAAAAGATCTATCTCGTGACGCCCGCCCATCTGGACATGCGCCGTTGGAAAGCGAATGTGATCGAAGCGGCAAAGGCCGCGGGCGTGCGCCATGTCGTTCTGGCCACCGGCTTGGGCGCGGCGCCCAAGGCCAAGGTGACCTTTGGAAAGTGGCATTCCGAAACGCAGGAACTGGTAAAGGAAAGCGGGCTTGGCTGGACCTTCGTCCAGCCGACCTATTTCATGCAGAACCTACTGTGGCAGGCCGGTAACATTGCGAAGGACGGTGTTTATTACGACGGTCTGGGCGGACCAGTGGCCTGGGTCGACGCCCGCGACATCGCCGATGTCGCCGCAGAGGCGCTGACCGCACCGGGGCACGAAGGCAAGGTCTATGGCCTGACCGGCCCCGAGGCCCTGACAGGTGAGGATATCGCCACTGTTCTGTCCGAGGAGACCGGACGCTCCGTCAACTGCACGCCCCTGTCGGCGGAGGACTCAAAGGCGGCCATGATCGCCGACGAAATGCAGGAAGAGGTCGCCGCAGCCATGGTGGAACTCGCCTCCATTGCCCCAAAGGGCTATCTCGCGGGCATCGAGACCACCGTCAATGACGTACTTGGGCGCCCGGCCCGCCGCTTCCGCGATTTCGTCGCCGAGAATCGGGCTGCTTTCGTCCAGTGAACTGACGGCTGCGCCCGCTCTCCGGTGCGGGACGCCATGTGTTACGACCAACCGCGCAATTGCCACCTGCCTGAATTGGTTATCATTTGATGACGAAAGGAGAGAAGTCAGACCATGCCAAATTTCGAGCCGCGAAACTCTGACTTCGATACGCGCGTGCGCGAGAGTTTCAACCGCCAGAAGGTGATGCGCACGATGGGGATCACCATTGCCGAACTCGCGCCCGGGCGTATCGTTCTGGAGATGGCGCATGATGATGCGCTGACCCAGCAGCATGGGTTTCTGCACGCAGGGATCGTATCGACCGCGCTCGACAGTGCTTGCGGCTATGCGGGTTTTTCGCTGATGCCTCCCGAGGCCGCGGTGCTGACAGCGGAATTCAAGATCAACTTGCTCAATCCGGCGGATGGCGAGCGGTTTCGCTTTGTGGCCGAGGTTGTCAAACCCGGACGAACCCTCACGGTATGCGAGGCGCGCGCCTATGCTATGAAGGGCGAGGACGAAAAGCTCGTCGCCACGATGACCGCCACGCTGATGGCGATGGTGGGGCGGACAGGTGTTGCTGGGTGAGGGCGTGGAGATTCCTCTTCACCCTCTAGTGATTTCCATCGCCGATCGGATTTCCATGGAGATGGCATCACGAACCGCCTGCTGCACCTGCCTATCTCCGGGTTCGGCCTCCCGCCCCCGGTTCAGAGACTTTGCGCCAGACGCACCCCTTCATCGATGGCGCGCAGCGCATCAAGTTCAGCCGCCTCCTTCGCCCCGCCGATCATCGTGACGGTGACGCTGCGCGCAACAAGCTCGTCGACCAAGGCCTGCTCCGGTTCCTGACCGGTACAGAGCACGATCGTGTCAGCGGCGATGACCTTTGGCTCTCCGTTGTCCATGAGGATATGCAACCCCGCGTCGTCGATGCGTTCATAGACCACCCCGACCAAGGCCTCGACTCCGTGCTTGCGAAGGGCATTGCGCAGAATCCAGCCCGTCGAAACCCCAAGGCCCGCGCCCGGTTTCGAGTTCTTTCGCTGAAGCATGACCACCTTGCGGCGCGATGGTTTCAGTGCCAACGGATCGCCTACCAACGCGCCCGACACGGCAAATTTCGGGTCTACGCCCCATGTCTCGCAGAATGCGTCGGGGTTGTGGGCCTCGGCCGGTCCGGTCACGAGGAACTCGGCCACGTCATGGCCGATGCCCCCTGCCCCCATCACCAAGACAGTGTCACCCGCCGCGCGTTCGCCGGACAGGATTTCGGCGTAGGTCGCCACACTGGGATGGTCCGCGCCCGGCAGGTCGGGAATGCGCGGCGTAACACCTGTGGCGATTACCACATGATCGAAGCCGTTCAGATCGTCCAGGCCGGCCCTCTGCCCCAGACGCAACTTGACTCCGTGTTTATTTATCTGACCGGTATAATAGCGCAAGGTTTCGTCGAACTCGTCCTTGCCCGGTGCCGCGCGCGCCAGGTTCAGTTGTCCGCCCAGCTTGTCCTGCGCTTCGAACAGCGTAACGTCGTGGCCCAGCCGTGCCGCCTCGGCGGCCGTGGCCATACCGGCGGCACCGCCGCCGACAACGGCCAACTTGCTTGGTGACTCTGTCGGCGTATCCCGAAATTCGGTTTCGCGACCCGCCCGTGGATTGACTAGACAGCTCACAGGTCGGCTGGAAAAGATGAAATCCAGACAGGCCTGGTTGCAGGCGATGCAGGTGTTGATCTCGTTTGCGCGGCCCTCGCGCGCTTTTTTCACGAAATGGGGGTCAGCCAAAAAGGGCCGGGCCATTGAGATCATGTCTGCGTCCCCGGAGGTCAGGATGTCCTCTGCAAGCTCCGGCGTGTTGATCCGGTTGGAGGCGACTACCGGGATCGAAACTGCAGCCTTGACGTTGGCCGCCGCCTTGCGCCAGGCGCCGCGCGGAACCGGGTAGGCTATCGTCGGCACGCGCGACTCGTGCCAGCCGATGCCGGTGTTCAGAATGTCGGCCCCCGCCGCCTCGATCTTGCGAGCGAGCACGGCGATTTCATCGCTGTGCGCGCCGCCCTCGACCAGATCGGCAGCCGAAATGCGATAGATGATAAGGAAGCCAGGTCCGCAGCGTTCACGCACCGCGCGCACGATCTCGACCGGAAAGCGGTGCCGATTCTCGGCGTTTCCGCCCCAGCCGTCTTCACGCTTGTTGGTATGAGTGACGGTGAATTCGTTAATAAGATACCCCTCGGATCCCATGATTTCGACGCCATCGAACCCCGCCGCCTGAGCATTGGCGGCAGCAGACGCAAAATCCGCAATGGTACGGCGAATGTCGGCGTCGGTCATTTCGCGCGGGACGAAACGGTTGATCGGGGATCGAATCGGTGACGGCGCGACGCAGCCTTCGATCTTTGCGTAGCGCCCGGCATGAAGAAGCTGGGCGCAGATCAGGCTGCCTTCGGCCTGAACCGCTTCGCATATTGGGCGCAAGTGCCGAGCCTGATCGGGGTCATCGATACGCGGACCTTTGGGATCGAATATCCCCTCGGCATTGGGTGAAAACCCGCCCGTGACCAGAATCGCCGCCTCCCCTCGCGCACGCTCCGCGTAGAATGCAATCTGCTTGGCGATACTGTCAGGCTCGGTTTCCAGCCGCGTGTGCATCGACCCCATGATGACCCGGTTTCGCAACGTGCGTCGGCCTGCGCGAATGGGCGAAAGCATGGTCCCGAAGGTTCCCTTCTGCTGTGTGTTTTCCATTGTTGGCATCCTTCATCAAAAACTTCGCTTGACCTACATTCTAACAGTTGTTAGAACCAAAGCATATTTCCGATCATCGATGAAAAGGAAGGAACGCCGATGCAATTCCAGCCAACAGAAGATCAAAAAGGCGTTTCGCGAAACCGCGAAGCGATTCGCCACCAAAGAACTGGCACCCGGCTACCAGGAGCGCGCACGCGGCCACGTCCTTGATCGTGCGCTGATCAAGGAGATGGGCGCGCTGGGTCTGATTGCGCCGGATCTGCCTGAGGAATTCGGCGGACTTGGCGAAAGCTGCGTGACGTCCGGTCTGATCACCGAGCAAATCGCCTATGCCGATTTCAATATCAGCTATATCCAGCTTCTGGGTTCGCTCATGGGCGGGATGGTTGCCCAGCACGCCTCCAGGGAGATCGCGTCGGAATGGGTTCCCAAGGTGCTTGCGGGCGAGGCGATCATTGGCCTTGGCCTGACGGAGCCGCGCGGCGGATCGGATGCGGCAAACCTGATCCTCAAAGCCAAGAAGTCCGGCAATGGCTGGCGGCTGAACGGCGAGAAAACCTCGATGAGCTTTTCCGAACAGGCCGACGCAGCCGTCGTTTTCGCGCGCACGGGCGATCCGAACGACGGCGCGCGCGGGGTCAGCGCCTTTTTTGTCGATCTGAACCAGGACGGCATCAGCCGCACCCATTTTGACGACATCGGCACCAAGCCCGTCGGGCGCGGATCGGTGTTTTTCGACGACGTCTTGGTGCCGGCCGAAAACATGATGGCCGAGCAAGATCGCGCCTTTGCCACAATCATGTCGGGATTCGACTATTCCCGCGCGCTGATCGGGCTGGAATGTCTGGGCGCGGCGCAGGTCTCGGTGGACGAGACCTGGGCCTATGTCCGGGAACGCGAGGCTTTCGGCGCACCCATCGTGCAATATCAGGGTGTCAGTTTTCCCCTGGCCGAGGCCGAAACCCAACTGACCATGATGCGCCAGCTTTGCTATTACACGCTGGATCTGCGCGACCGCGGCCTGCCCCACACCGCCGAGGCGGCGATGTGCAAATGGTACCTGCCAAAGACCGCCTGCGAGATCCTTCATCAGTGCCTGATTCTGCACGGGCACTACGGCTACACCACTGACCTGCCCCACCATCAGCGTTACAACGACGTGCTCGGCCTGCAAATCGGCGATGGCACCGCGCAAATCCAGAAGCTGGTGATTGCCCGCGAAAAGGTCGGGCGGGTCGCGCTTCAGTATGACAAGAAGGCAAAGGGAGCGGCAAAATGAGTGGTGTGATCGACGCCTTCACTGAAGGCAGCGTCGGCATCATCGAACTGGCACGCCCGGAGAAATTCAATTGCCTGTCAC
>OJBX01000612.1_pt1 | contig 11464 bp, 11 predicted proteins | sample 1590751 | NCBI WGS metagenome assembly OJBX01 (sample SAMN05416780, study PRJEB24817) | seawater metagenome | isolation source: Sea water | place: Canada:Atlantic | collected 2013-07
CTACACGTAAGGAGTCGTCGGCAGCGTCAGATGTGTATAAGAGACAGACTTTGGGGTACTTGAATGCATATGTTGTGGGCATGGCATAGCTCTCCTGAAAAAAAAGAGAGTCGGGCTGGCTGCCATGCATGTCGCATCGGGGTGGCTGGCTGGACTCGAAACCGCTGCAATGAGGGGATCGCAGCGTTACGTGACGCTTACTACGTCGGTTGGGAACCGGGGTTAAAGCTTTACTTGGTCAGTATCAACTTGCCGCTCGCGGTGATACGCAAGGCGTATCGTTCACCGTTGTGTTCGATGGCAATGATATTCCGACCCTGGAACAGGGTTTTGCTGCTGACGACGGGCGTCGGTTTACTGATGCCGGTGGTGGCCGGCTTTTGACAGCTTTCGGCCATGGGTTGCGCTCCTTTTGTCTGGTCATGGTGGCAAGGAGACACCATCATAAAAGCTAACAAATAAAAACGCAAACAATAATCATTATCATTACGTGATTTTTTCTGCTCGCGTTAAAAGGAAGAGCCGGGCTGCTGCAGGAAGGCTAGTTCGTCGGCAGTCGATGGTCGCCCGAGAATACTATTGCGGTGGGGGTAGCGCCCGAACCGATCAATGATTTCCTTGTGGCGAATCTCGAATTTGAGATTTTCCTCGATACCATTGCGGGTATACAGGTCAACGGCCTGTTCGTGGATGAGCCGGGATTCACTGTGCATGTAGGGCATATAGAGGAAGCTGCGTTGCACCGGCGTCAGGGTCGCGTCAGCCCCGGCGGCGACGGCCTCCTGGGCCAGCGCCAGGGCAAGCGGGTCGGCACTGAAGGCTTGTGCAGTGTCCCGGAACATGTTGCGCGAGAACTGATCCAGAACAATAATTTCAGCCAGTCGCCCGCGGGCTGTCCGGCGCCAGGTATACAGTTCGCAGCAGACAGCCTGCCTGTGCAGCCTGCCGAAACGTTCCTCGATCATGGCGTCAAATGCCTGGTCCTTTTTCCACCACTGTGCGGGTTCAAGTTCTTCAAACCAGAACTTAAGTACGTCCTCAGCCATGCTATGTCCTCGTTCGTGTTATTCTCTGGGCGTTTGTAGGATACTACCCGAGGGCATCAGGATACATCAATGGAGCACTGATGGGACAGGCGACAGAGCAGACTGACTTCACAGATGACGATTTTGTCAGGTTCCGCGATCGGCTGGGGAGCAATCTGAAAAGTCTGGAAATGCTGCTGCATTCCCCGGATTTTGGTATCGGTCCCAGATCGTTTGGCGCTGAGCTGGAGCTGTATATCGTCGACGCTGATGGCCGGCCACTGGCCATCAACAAAGAGATACAACAGGCGCTTGGTGACAAGCAACTGACGCTGGAACTGAACCGCTTTAATCTCGAATACAATTTCACTCCGGTACTGGTAAGCGACAACTGTTTTGCGAAAACCGAAGAGCAGGCGTTGTCTGCGCTGGCGCGGATCAATGCCTGCGCCGCGCGGTGGCAGGGCAGCGTGTTTCCGATAGGTATCCTGCCAACTTTGCGCGCCGGTGACCTGGGCATGTCGGTGATGACCGACGAGCCACGCTACCATGCCTTGACCGATGAACTCCGGCGCATCCGCGGCGGTCCGTTCCGAATCGATATTCACGGAGAAGACCGGATCGATCTGGAAATGGAGGACGTCACGCTTGAAGGCGCCAATACCTCGTTTCAGGTTCATCTGAAAGTAGCGCCCGACGAGTTCGCTGACCTGTACAATGCCATCCAGTTGGTGACACCGCTGGTCATGGCCATCTCTGGCAACTCCCCGTTACTGTTCGGACAACGTTTGTGGCATGAAACCCGCGTGCCGCTGTTCAAGCAGTCCATAGATTGCCGCCGGCCTGATCCGCTGCACCCCAGACCGGCTCGCGTCAACTACGGCAATGCCTGGGTTCGCCATGGCGCTCATGAACTGTTTGCCGAGGCCGTGCGACTGTATCGCCCCATTTTACCTGTGTGCAGTGAGGAAGATCCGTTTGTCGTGATGAGTGCCGGTAAAGCCCCGCAGCTAAGCGAGCTGCGTCTGCAAATGGGAACCGTGTGGCTGTGGAATCGCCCGGTGTATGATCCGGCCGATGGCGGACATCTGCGCATTGAAATGCGGACCCTGCCGGCGGGCCCCAGCATCAGGGACATGATGGCCAATGCGGCACTGATGATCGGACTGGCGCGCCTGCTGCAGTCTTCCATGCGTGATCTGTTGCCCTCCATTCCGTTTGACTACTGCGTTCGCAATTTCTACCGGGCTGCCGAAAAGGGGCTTGCTGCCAAACTTATCTGGCCCTCCACCAGCCAGAGTGAACCGGAGTATCATTCAGCCGCCAGCATCCTGGCCCGTTTGCTGCCCATGTTGCCAAGACAGCTGGCGGAAATGGGATTTATCGAGGCTGATTTCCTGCCTTTGCTGGATGTCATCCAGGAACGCCTGGACACTCGTCAAACCGGTGCGCAGTGGCAACTGGACCAATTTGCCCTGTTGCGACAATCGCAGTCGCCGCAGGAAGCATTGCTGACCATGCAGCAGATCTATCAGCGCAACAGCCTGCAAAATGTGCCGGTGGCGCAATGGGAACTGTCATGATCGCGCCGATGCTCCATAGCTGGCGCGACCCGCAACCGGATGAGATCGCACCGTTGTTAGCGGACTTCCTCGACGCGCTGACAGGCCCTGTGCATATTCACTTGTCAGGGCGTGACAGCAGTCGCTGTCGTGTGGCCGTTACCCTGTTACATGGCAATGAACCGTCGGGGCTGAGCGCTGTGCACGCATTATTGCGTCAGGGCATTGAACCGGCAGTGGATACCCACCTGTTCATCGTCAACGTCGAGGCGGCGCGCGCCCGGCCGCTGTTTTCACATCGCATGTTGCCGGGCGACCGCGATCTTAACCGCAGCTTCAGGGCACCATTTGCCGATGACCCCCAGGGGCGGCTGGCACAGGTGCTGCTGACGTGCTGGCAGACGCTGGCGCCGGAGGCGCTGATCGACATTCACAACACATCCGGTGCGGGTCCCTCGTTTGGTGTTGTGACCAGCATTGACGCGGCGCACGAGTCCCTTGTCAGCCTGTTTACCCACCGGGTGATCATGACGGACCTGGTATTGGGTTCGGTGATGGACCTGAGCGGTCGCTTCTGTCCCGTGGTAACGATTGAATGTGGTGGTGCGCGCAGCCAGGAATCCGATCGCACCGCGCTGATTGGTCTCACCCAATACCTCAGCCTCGAGCGGGTGCTGGACAGGGTCCCTGGCAACGATGTCATCATGGATTACTTTCATCATCCCTTGCGACTTGAGCTGCTGCCTGGCGTTGCCGTGGACTATGGTCACGAGGCCTTACTGGTGCGTGGCGTCACGTTGCTGCCCGATCTGGAACACTTAAATTTTAATCAGGTCGAACCGGGCACACGGCTGGGCGTTATTACCGGGGAACTGGCTGACGTTCTGCAGGCCCGGACCAGTCAGGGAGTAAATCGCCTGCTGCACTTCTTCTGCGCTGACAGTGATTATCTGGTCACGCGCGTGCGCATGAAATTTTTTATGGTCACCAACAACCCTGAAATCGCCCGTACCGACTGCCTGTTGTATTTTGTGCCAGCCTGAGCAGAAGCTGCTCGCGGTCCCGATTTGGCATATCCGTTTCTGATCTCTATACTGGGCTTCTATTCACAGAAAACCATCGCATAAAGTCATAACCTGGAGTTTAGTGTCTATGATGAATCCGAAGAAAATCCTGTGTTCGTTTGTACTCGCCTCAACCGTGGCTGGCTGCAGCCAGGAGTCCGAGGTTGTCGAAGCTGAGGCCGCCGTCGAGTCGCAGGCAACGGCGTTTTCCGAGTTTGTCGCTGTGCTGCACCCGGCGTCCGGCAGTGACGTGGAGGGCGTGGTACTGTTCTCCAATAACGATGACGGTGTCAGAGTTGGGGCCCAGATCAGTGGTCTTGCACCGATGAGCACTCATGGTTTCCACATCCACGAATTCGGTGACTGCCGCGAACCTGATGCCAGCTCTGCCGGCGGACATCTGAATCCAGATGGTTTGCCGCACGGGGCCCCCGATGACGATCGCCGACATGATGGCGATCTGGGCAACCTGGTGACCAACGGTGCCGGTGTGGCGCAAACCAATGAGGTTGACCCGGAACTGTCGTTCACAGGTCCGGATTCAATTCTGGGCCGCGCGGTGGTGATTCATGCCAATGCGGATGATCTGGAAAGTCAGCCTTCCGGCGATGCCGGCACACGCATCGCGTGCGGCGTCATCGGCGTGAGCAGCTGACCGGCACCCGTTCATTCGAGCGCGTAAACGACAAGAGCTGCGCCACTGTTCTGCAGCTTGCCCATGGGGCCCTCGGCGCCGCCGGTCATGGCGGTGACGGCACCCATGAAGGTGCCTGCGTGGATGGTTGGCTGGCCGATCACTACCGCTACATGCTGCTTGCCATTGGCCATGTAGGTGATGGGAAAGGAAGCGGGTATGTCACCGGTGCCGGTCTGCCAGAGGACCTCTCCTGTGCTCTCATCAAATGCCTTGAATTGTTGATCCAGCGTGCCACCAAAAATCACGCCCCCGGCGGTGGCGACAATAGCGGTGGTGGGCGGCGCCATTTCGCGGAAATCCCACAACAGTTCACGGGTCTGCAGATCGACAGCCTGCAGCCGCCCAAACTCGCCCTCGCTGCCCGGTACTGGCGTCGGGTCCAGGGAGGCGCCGGTGGACAGAATGCCTCCCTGGCCGGTCGGTCCACCGTTCATGCACATCTGCGTAATCGGCAGGAACAGGATTTTACTGTCCGGGTTAATGGAGCTGACCTGCCAGTTGCGACCCCCGGCAGCAAACGGACACACCAGTTGCGAGATTTCTGCACTGGGGGTGGCATTGGGGTTCATGGTTTTGGCGCCGGTGATCGGGTCGATAGACTTCACCACGTTCTGCAGTCCCAGATCCATTGAGTAAAGGTATTCGCCGGTGGCGGCATCCAGCACGTCGTACAGGGCCATTTTGCCAGCAGTGATCACTACCTTGCGCATGGTGCCGTCGACTGGCAGATAAACGGGTTGACGCTCATAGGTCCAGTCCAGATCCCACTGGTCATTGGCCACATGTTGATAATGCCAGACCAGTTCACCGGTTTGCGGTCGCAACGCCAACGTTGAATTGGTATACAGCGCATCGCTGGTCACACCCTGTGCCGATATCGGGTTCAACAGGGGTGCAGTATCGTAGGTTGGCGCGGTACCGAAATACACCAGGTCGAGCTCCACGTCATAACTTGGTGGCATCCATACCGAGCCACCGCTGCGCTGCGCCAGTTCGAGCCCGTTCCAGGTCATGTCACCGGGTTCGCCTGGCCGCGGGATGGTATAGAAACGCCACGCTTCCTCGCCAGTGTCCACATCCAGGCCCATGATGAAACCGCCCTCGGGCACCATGGTGGCATTAACCCCCTGAATCACCATGCCATTGGCTATGATGGGTGTGGCCCGCAGTGTGTGGCCGCGACGACCGGTGCGCACATCGGCAACGGCATGGTTCCAGATGACGTCACCGGTTTTTGCATCAAGTGCCAGTATGCGCATATCGTTGGTGGGCATGATGACTTTGTTGCCGTGCAGCGCAATGCCAAACTTGGAGCTGGGGCCGGCCCCCTCGGGTAGAGCGTGCTTATAGGACCAGAGTAAATTGCCGTTGCTGGCATCCATGGCCATCAGCGTGTCATTGGCATTAAGCAGGAACAGAACACCATCGTGGACCAGGGGTGTCGGGGTACTGGAGCCGGGTCCCAGCGGTACACGCCAGGCTTCCGTCAGTTCATCAACGTTGTTCCTGTTAATCTGGTCGAGAGGACTGAAACCGTATGCATCCCAGGTTCGGCGCCACATCAGCCAGTCCTGCGCGGGCGGATCGTTCAGCATGGCATCGGTGACGGGTGTCAGCGCCTGCAGCAATGCCTCCCCCTGCTGTTGTGCGACAGTGGAAGCAGCTGTCAGTGACAGCCCCGCGATTATGCCGATGCTGGCGGCCCGTTTTAAGCTTTTCATAGGTTCAGCCCTGTCTTGCGCGGATGGCCGCGCCTGGTTTTATTGTATTGTTATTGACCGTCTGGCCTGCCTTTCAGCTTATAGCGGAAATCCAGTGCCTGTTGTAGTCGCGGCAGGTGTTTTTGCGACGACCGGCATCACCTGACAGCCCGACTGTTTTCATAGTCCCAGGTGCCTTCCTCGACCCGCGCCCCCTGCAATACATTGACCAGGCCATAATTGCCTTCATGGCAGGCGTATTCAAACAGATCGCCGTCGGCTCTGAACATCGGGATGAAGGCGGTCACCGGTTCGGTAAAAGCCTGATTGTCCTGAACGGTGAACTGGTAGTCGACCCGATCCTCGCCAACCCGGGTAAAGCGTTCCACCAACAGTTTATTGGCGCTGATACCAACGCCGGAAAAGCTCTGTGTCTTGTCGTTGAAGTTGCGGGTTTCCACCACCAGCGTATCGCCGTCCCAGCGCCCGCGTGAATCCCCGGTCCACTGGCTGATCTGTTCGGGGATATAAGGCCGGCCGTCCAGGGGCACGATGCGTGACTCGTGGATCATTTCATTAAAGATGACCACATGGTCTTCGGTCTGAAAGAGCTGTACGTTGTTGTTGTAGAGGCTGGGCTCAAAAGGTGGCACTGAATTGAATCCGAGCAGGCAGCGCTCGGACAGGCCGCGGTCTTCCGGGCCATCCTTGCCCACGCCACCTACAGCGAAGCGGACAGGGCGTTCACCCGGTGAGTCCGGGCCCAGTCCGCCAGTGGCAACCGGCGCTCCGTCCACCAGCGGCGGTAACCGACCATTGGCGGGTTCGACGATTAATGAGGTGCGCAGGTTGTAGTCCAGGGGATTGGTTTCTATCCAGAAGTCATTGTAGCCACCGATGGTGCCGCCGATGATGTCGGTCAGCTCCACACCCGAGGTTTCGCGTGCCATCCGCGCCTGCTCCTGCGCCATGACTTCTTCCAGGGTGTAGAATTCGCGATCGCCCAAGGCTGCCGGGCGCTGCATCGGTATGGCAGAACTGAAGTTCCACACCCCGCGCAGCTCCGGGTGTCCCCACTCTGTCCGTGGGGCTTCATAGTCGCCAGGCTCGTTCTGCGCATGCAGTGATGCTGGCAGCAGGCTTGAGAATACGGTTGCAGCAAAACAGGCTGCAGCAAGACGGGTTACAGCACAAGGGGTTGCAGAAAAGGATCGGATCATCATCGTCGAGCTCCTTCGCGTTGCTGTGCGGGTTATTGTTTTTGTTCACCCGGTCAATTTCAGCACAGCCAGAGCTGAGTGGCAAGCGTCTGCCGGCGCTCAGAAAACCCAGGCTATCAGGAGCCACAACACAAGGAAAAAGGCAAAGAAGCCCAGCAGCATGAACTGGATTTCGCCGAGCAGGCCATCGCCCGCTGCGATGGCAAAAATCACCAGCACGGCCAGGGTCACAACAAAGGCGATGATCGCGGCGTCCCGCAGTCCCAGTCCGGGTGCCAGAAAGGTGGCATTGAACTCGGCCAGCATGGGCATGGCAAACAGGGCGCCAATGGTCAGCGCCAGCGCCAGTACGATAAGCACGATGGCCAGGGCCCTGGCATCCTTCTTGTCTTTGGCACCGGCTTTACCCACCATGATCAGCGATCCTGTTGGGCTTTAATCAGTTCACGCAGGTCATGAGGATTAGGCAGGCCGCTGACATCGATCTCCGGCTCGTCGCCCGCTGTGTAGATGGATATCCGGCCAACCCCAAAAATGCGATTGAAGAAGGACTGGTAGACGTTGACCGTGCGGATACGGTGCACGTCCAGCTCGGTTCTGTCCTTGCTCAACAGGCCGCGCTCCAGGATCAGGTCGTCACCAATGAAATCGAGTCGGATGGATTTACATTTCAAATACCAGACCATCAGGATGATGATGCCGATAGCCACCGGAATCAGCAGCACCGCCAGCAGGAAACCGAGCGGGTTGTTCCTGAACATGGCCGGGTGTTCCGAGTACTTTGTCTGCATGGTGATATCCCTGAAAATGATTGCTTAAGGTACCTGTGGCGGGGCTGTCTGACAACCCCGACTACACTTCCGCCCTGAGCCCTAGCGCACCACCTCGGTAGTGCAATAGGTGCTCTCGTCCAACCGCCGTGTATAGTTGTTCAAAATCCGTGTGCCTTCCGCCGCCTTGATGACACCGGCGTTGATCTGTTTGCGAATCAGCTCGCTCATGCGGCGATCAAGGTCATTGGGGAAATACTGAACCTGGCTCAGCATGTCCTTGATGCAGATACCTTTGAGTGTCTCCTCGATCCAGAAGTTGCCGGTCTCGTCTTCCTTGGCATAGACGTGCACCTCGTCAACCCGTCCCAACAGGTTGTGGGCATCACCCAGAATCTCCTGATAGGCGCCCACCAGGAAGATACCGATATGGTAGGCCTCGCCGTGCTTGTAAGAGTGCAGTGGCAGCCAACTGGTGTTGGTGTGTCCATGAACGTACTGATCGATCTTGCCGTCGGAGTCACAAGTCAGGTCGACCACTTGCGCACGCCGGTCGGGGCGCTCCTGCAGTCTGTGCAGTGGCATCACCGGGAACACCTGCTGGATGGCCCAGTGGTCAATGATGGAATGAAATACAGAAAAGTCGCACAGATACAGATCGGTCAGCTGCTCTTCCAGTTCCAGCTGTTCCGTGGGGGGCGGCGTCAGTTGTGCTGCTGCCAGCTTCTGCAGGACTTCGCGACAGGTGCTCCAGTACAGGCTGTCGGTATGCGCCAGTTGATCCAGGGTCATGTAACCCAGACGCATGAGCTGATCGGCTTCCTCGCGGGCCTCGCGGGCGTCGTGGTAGCACTCCAGGAGGATGCCAGTGACATCCGAGCTGCTGGCCTCCTGATACGCGGTTTCCATGCGGGTGACCACGGACGGTGAATCTGGCGGTGTTCCATCATGCATGGGTGGGCTGTCGGGACGGTGTACACCAAGGACGGGTATGACGAGCATGGAGTGGTGAGCAGTCAGTGCCCGGCCGCTTTCCGACAGCAGCGTCGGCACCGGAACGCCACGTTCGTCACAGATTTCCTTGACCGCGTAGACCACGACATTGGCATATTCGCGCAGGCCGTAATTGATTGATGAGTCCGGGTTGTCATAGTCGCCGCCATAGTTCACACCCAGGCCGCCGCCGACGTCCAGGAACCTCACTTTGACGCCACGCAGCACCAGATCGGCATAAATCTGCGTGATCTCCTTGACCGCGCTGCGCAATACCTGGATATCGGAAATCTGACTGCCCAGGTGAAAGTGCAGCAACTCCAGACAATCGCCCTGGCCGCGTTTCTCCAGGATTTTCACCAGGCGCACCAGTTCCGGCACCGTCAGACCAAACTTGGATCGCGCGCCACCGGATTCGTACCAGCGTCCGGCGCCCCGGGTGTTCAGTTTCACGCGGACGCCCAGGCGCGGTTTGAGCTCGCGTTGATCGGCGAGAATCATCAGCTGCTCAAATTCCGTGTACTTCTCGATGATGGGGATGACCTGTTGGCCCAGCTGTTGCGCGTTGAGCATCATGGTTAGCATGACGTGGTCCTTGACCCCGTTGCACAGCATCAGCGTATCCGAGCCGATCATTGGCAGGGCTGCCATCAACTCCGCCTTGGAGCCGCATTCCACGCCAATGTCGAATTCGCGACCCGCTTCGATCACCTCAGCGACGACTTCCTGCAGCTGGTTGACCTTGATCGGGAAAATGCTGCGGTAGACGCCTTCATACTCTGCTGCTTCTATGGCTTCGCGAAACTTGCGGTTCAGACGTTTCACGCGCGAGCTGATGATATCCTGGAAGCGCAGGATCAGCGGCAACGTGGAGCCTTCCGACAAGGCCTCAGCAACGACATCATTGATATCGACACTGACATCTTTGCCTTCGATGGGTTTGACGCTGACATTGCCTTGCTCGTTAATGCTGAAGAAGCCATCGCCCCAGACGTCCATGGCATACATTGTGTGAGCGTCTTCCAGACTCCATGGGGGCGATTGTTGTGCTGTCATTCAATTTACCTCGATTTCATGAAAAAGCTGCAGCCGGTGCGGCTGCAGAGTCGGTTACTGTCGGCAGGCCTTGCACTATTTTCTGCCAGCGCGGCACTCTGCGTACAAGGCCAGCAGCTCGATGCCGATCTGGGCACCTGCCAGTGCGGTAAGTTCAGCATGATCATAGGCGGGTGCGACTTCGACGACATCCATACCGATCAGGTTGATGCCCGGCAGGCCGCGAATGATATTGAGTGCCTGGAACGAGGACAACCCGCCAGGGACCGGTGTCCCCGTACCCGGAGCAAAAGCCGGATCCAGGCAGTCTATGTCAAAGGTAATATAAGTGGGGTGATCGCCAACACGATCTTTGATCCGTCGGACGATGGCGGCAGCACTCTGCTCATGGACCTCGGGGGCCGACACGATGTCATAACCCAGGGTGTCGTCGTTGGTCGTGCGTATGCCTATCTGTATGGAATGCTCAGGCAGCACAATGCCTTCTTTGGCAGCTTTGTAGAACATGGTGCCGTGGTTGACGCCTTCGCCTGACGACGGCCAGGTGTCGGTATGGGCGTCAAAATGTATGAGCGCGATCGGGCCATGCTTTTTGAAGTGCGCACACAGGCTGGGGTAGGAGATAAAGTGGTCACCCCCCAGCAGCAAGGTCGCGGTATCAGTTGCCAGGATCTGGCTGATCCAGGATTCGATATGCTTGACGCTGAGCAGGCCACCGCCTTCATTGTTCTCGCAGTCGCCGTAGTCGACCACCTTAAGCGCTTCCAGCGGATCGATTTTCCAGGGCCAGGGGCGCTCCCAGGCCAGGGACATGGAGGCATTGCGAATAGCGCGCGGGCCCAGCCGGGCACCAGAGCGGTTGGTGACGGCGATATCCAGCGGAATGCCCATGACCGCCACGTCGATGTCGCGCAAGTCGCGACCGAACGGCGTACGGAAAAAGCTCACCGCACCGCCGAAACTGTGTGAATTGACTGCACCGGTGCCGGGTTTGCCGGTGAATGCGTTGTCCCAACTGCTCATAAAGGTTTTCCTGAACTGCGTTTGCCAAGGTGAGTGATTGTGAAAGCCATGGTTTTGTTAATAAATCCGGCTATAGACCGACAGATACCCGGTTTTCTGTCGTAGAAGCTAACTTAAACCAACAGCGCATTGATGCCAAGTGCCGCAAGCTGTCGCCAAACAGTTCGAACCAGGGCAGAAAAATGACATTTGCGCTGAGCTGACAACACTTGTAACACAATACCGTGAAAGGCTGATAATACGGGACAGCTGACCGGTGATAAGATTGATTCTCGATACTGCGGTCACTAAGCTGTGACCGGTAAACGATTGATTTTACGCATGCTTGAACCAGTAAGCGACCACCTGCGTAGT
>OJBX01000614.1_pt1 | contig 11437 bp, 8 predicted proteins | sample 1590751 | NCBI WGS metagenome assembly OJBX01 (sample SAMN05416780, study PRJEB24817) | seawater metagenome | isolation source: Sea water | place: Canada:Atlantic | collected 2013-07
TATAAGAGACAGGTTCTGTCGGTACCAAGGACATCGCTGATGCGGCCAATGCGGCTGCCGGCAGCGACCTGGTGAAAGCAGAAGTACGTCTGCCGGTAGGCGCGATCCGCGAAATCGGCGAGTACGAAATCAGCATCGACCTGGGTTACGAAGTCGAAGCCGTGATCACTGTGGCGGTTGTACCTGCCTGATCCACGGTCCATCTGCTGGTTGTGAAGACAACCATGTAGTGGGAGAATAGAGCACCGCCACCTCCGGGTCGCGGTGCTTTTTTTTGTCCATTTGTCAGCCCTGACGCCCACGCCGGAAACACAGGACCTATGCCAGACACCACGGAATCATCATCACCTCGCGGCCCGGGTGCCGGTAGCGGACAAGGTGCCGGACAAGGTGCCGGACAGAGCGCCGGCAGCGGGAGTGTGCTGTCCTTAAAAGTACCGCCGAATTCAGTGGAAGCCGAGCAGGCCGTGCTGGGCGGGCTGATGCAGGACAACACCGCCTGGGACGACGTCGCCGAGGTGCTGCAGGCCGAGGATTTCTACCGCCACGAGCACCAGCTGATCTTCAACGTCATGCTCAAGCAGGTGGAAACCAGCAAACCCATTGATGTGGTGACCCTGGTCGAAGCACTGGACAGTCTCAATGAGCTGGAGACCGCCGGTGGCCTGGAGTATCTGACCGATCTGGTCAGTCACGCCCGTGGTACCGCCAACATCCGTGCCTATTCGCAGATCATCCGCGAGCGCGCCACGCTGCGCACGCTGATCCGGGTGTCCAACGAGATCTCCGACAACGCCTTCAACCCGGCCGGCAGGCCGGCTGCCGAAGTGCTAGATTTAGCAGAGCAGAAGGTCTTCCAGATCGCCGACAACCGCGCCCAGGATGGCGGCCCGCAGCAGGTCAATCCGCTGCTGACCAAGGCCGTGGAAAAGATCGATGAACTGATCAAGTCCAAGGGCGGCATCACCGGTCTGTCCACCGGTTACAAAGACCTGGACAAGAAAACCTCCGGCCTGCAGAAATCCGACCTGATCATTGTGGCCGGCCGCCCGTCCATGGGTAAAACCACCTTTGCCATGAACCTGGCCGAGCATGTGGGCCTGAGCCAGGACAAACCGGTGCTGATCTTCAGTCTGGAGATGCCCGCCGAGAGCCTGATCTTCCGTATGCTCAGCTCCATCGGTCGCATCGACCAGACCCGTCTGCGCAGTGGCCAGCTGGAAGACGAGGACTGGCCCAAACTGACCTCGGCCATCGCCAAACTCAAAGACCGGCCCATCCTGATCGATGACGCCGTGGGCCTGAGCCCGACCGAGATGCGCGCCCGTGCGCGACGCATTGCCCGTGAATACGGCGGTGTTGGTCTGATCGTGGTCGACTACCTGCAGCTGATGCAGATTAAAGGCTTTGGTGATAACCGGGTTGGCGAAATCTCGGAAATTTCGCGCTCGTTAAAAACCATGGCGCGCGAATTTGAATGCCCGGTCATCGCCCTGTCGCAGTTGAACCGGGGTCTGGAACAACGTCCCAACAAACGCCCGGTGATGTCGGACCTGCGTGAATCAGGCGCCATCGAGCAGGACGCGGATATTATTGCCTTTGTTTACCGTGATGAAGTCTATAACGAGGACACCCAGGACAAGGGCATTGCCGAAATCATTATCGGCAAGCAACGTAATGGTCCCATCGGTACCGTGAAGCTCGGCTTTATCGGGCATCTGCTGCGCTTCGAAAATCTGGCGCTGCCTGACTATGACGACAACTATGGTTAGCACCCCGCCTGTTGATGCACACAGCTGGGCCGAGATTGACCTGGCAGCCGTTCAGCACAACTTCCGGCGTGCGCGACACTATGCGCCTGACAGTCGTTTATGCGCGGTGATCAAGGCCAATGCTTATGGCCACGGTGTGGAGCCGATTGCCCGCGCGCTGAGCAATGAACTGCGTGGCGGTGACTGCTTTGCTGTGGCCACGCTGGCGGAGGCGCGCCGGGTGTATCAGGCGCTGGGACTGCGCGATGTCCTGATTCTGCGCGGTCCGGTGAATGCGGCAGAGCTGACCGAAATACTGGCCACCGGCTTTATGTGGGTGATGCACTCGCCCTGGCAGGCGGAGTTGTTAAAAGCAGAACTGGCGAAGGGTATGGTGTTCCAGCCCTTGCGCATCTGGGTGAAAACCAATACCGGTATGAACCGGCTGGGCATGTCGCCACAGGCTTTTGCTGACATCTGGCCGTGGTTAAAAAACCTGCCGCAACAGAAATCGTTGACGCTGATGTCGCACTTTGCCACCGCCGATGAACCGGACAGACCGCTGGCAGCTGCGCAGTTAAAGAATTTTTATGCGCTGACAGACAGCGTCACGCTGGACCCGCAGGCCGATGGCATGAGCCTGTCGGCCTCGGCCGGCATTCTGGCCTGGCCATCGGCGCAGTTCAGCATGTGCCGTCCGGGTATCATGTTATATGGCGCCTCGCCTATGGTGGGTGAGCACGGCCCGGCTTTTGGCCTGCAGCCGGTAATGAACCTGAAATCGCGCCTGGTCACCATCAATGAGGTTGCTGCCGGTGATAGCATCGGTTATGGCGCCACGTATCACTGTCAGCAGGACATGCGCGTTGGCATTATCGGTATCGGTTATGGCGATGGTTATCCGCGCCATGCGCCGTCCGGTACGCCGGTGTTGATCCATGCTGCCGGCAAGGTGTACGAGGCGCCGCTGGCCGGTCGGGTGTCCATGGACATGCTGACGGTTGATCTCACCGGTATACCCGCCGTGCCTGGTGATGAGGTGTTATTGTGGGGGCAGGCCTGGGGCAGTCAGTTGCCGGCCGAGCGTATTGCCGACCTGTGCCAGACCATTGCCTACGAGCTGTTCTGTCAGGTCACCTCGCGCGTTAAATTCATCTATCAGTAACTGATTTTTTATGGCCAAGACCACAAAAACCAAAACCGCCTATGTGTGCAGTGATTGCGGCACCGAACATGGCAAATGGCAGGGCCAGTGTGTGGCCTGCAAAGAGTGGAATACGCTGACGCGTATCAGTGTGGGAGCAAGCAATCAGTCGCCGTCGGTGCAGGCCGACTTCCGCCGGCAGGGTTATGCCGGTGTGCTGTCCGAGGCAGTGCAGGACCTGTCGGAGATTGATGTCGCTGCGGTGCCACGTTTCTCGTCTACCATGCTGGAACTGGATCGTGTGCTGGGCGGTGGCCTGGTGCCCGGGTCGGCGATTCTGATTGGCGGTAACCCCGGTGCTGGCAAAAGCACCCTGTTGTTGCAGGTGATGTGTATGCTGGCGCAGCAGATGCCGGCCATGTACGTGACCGGTGAGGAATCCCTGCAGCAGGTGGGCATGCGCGCCAAGCGTCTGGGCCTGCCGGAAAAGAATCTGAAAATGCTGGCGGAAACCCAGGTCGAAACCATCTGCGAACTGGCGTCGCAGGTGCAGCCGCGGTTGTTGGTGGTCGATTCCATTCAGGTCATGCACAGCGGTGAGGTGCCGTCGGCGCCGGGCAGTGTATCGCAGGTGCGTGAATGCGCCGCCTACCTGATCCGTTATGCCAAGCAGACCGGTACCGTGCTGTTTCTGGTCGGGCACGTGACCAAAGACGGCACCCTGGCCGGCCCCAAAGTACTGGAACACATGATTGACTGTTTCATCATGCTGGAAGGTGGCAGCGATACCCGTTATCGCACCCTGCGTGGCCAGAAGAACCGTTTTGGCGCGGTGAACGAGCTGGGCGTGTTTGCCATGACCGAAAAGGGTCTGAAGGAAGTGAAAAATCCGTCCGCAATTTTCCTGGCGCGTACGGAAGAGGAAAGCCCCGGTTCACTGGTGATGGTGTTATGGGAAGGCACCCGACCCCTGCTGGTGGAGATCCAGGCGCTGGTGGACGGTGGCCAGGGCGGCAATCCGCGCCGGCTGGCGGTAGGCCTGGATCAGAACCGGCTGGGCATGTTGCTGGCGGTGCTGCATCGTCATGGCGGCCTGTACATGGCGGACCAGGATGTGTTTGTTAACGTGGTTGGCGGCGTTAAGGTGTCCGAGACTGGGGCCGACCTGGCGCTGTTGCTGGCCATTGTCTCCAGCTTCCGTGACCGCGCGCTGCCGCATGAGCTGGTGGTGTTTGGTGAAGTGGGGCTAGCCGGCGAAATCCGTCCGGTGCCCAGCGGCCAGGAACGACTGCAGGAAGCCGCCAAGCATGGCTTCCGCAAAGCGATTGTGCCCAAGGCCAATTGCCCAAAATCGCCGATCGCCGGGATGGAAATCATCGGCGTGAGTAAACTCTCCGAAGCACTGGCGGCCATGTAGATGGGTCAGCCGAACGGAATGACACATGGAACCTATTGTCTCGATCAAGAACCTGAACAAGACCTACAAAGGTGGGTTTCAGGCGCTGAAGAACATCAATCTGGATATCTACCCCGGTGAGATCATTGCGCTGCTGGGCCCCAACGGTGCCGGCAAGACTACGCTGATCTCCACCATCTGTGGCATCGCCCAGCCGACCAGCGGCACGATTACTGTTGACGGCAAGGATATCGCAAAAGACTTCCGCGACACACGCTCGCTGATTGGCCTGGTGCCGCAGGAGCTGACCACCGATGCCTTTGAAACACCCTGGGTGACGGTGAGTTTCAGTCGTGGTCTGTTTGGCAAGGCCAAGGATCCGGCTTACGTGGAAAAGGTACTAAAGGACGTGTCGCTGTGGGAAAAACGCGACAACATGATCCGGACCCTTTCTGGCGGCATGAAGCGTCGCCTGCTGATTGCCAAGGCGCTGTCACACGAGCCGCGCATCCTGTTTCTGGATGAACCCTCGGCCGGTGTTGACGTCGAGCTGCGCCGCGAGATGTGGCAGCTGGTGCACAAGCTGCGCGACAGCGGCGTCACCATCATCCTGACCACACACTACATCGAGGAAGCCGAGGAGATGGCAGATCGTATCGGTGTGATTGCTGATGGTGAACTGATCCTGGTGGAAGACAAAAAGAGCCTGATGCAGAAACTGGGCAAGAAACAGCTGGTGCTGGAGCTGAAGCAGCCGTTGGCAGAGCTACCGGCATCGTTGAAGACGTTTGAAATTGAACTGAAGGACGATGGCCATACCCTGGTTTACACCTTTGATACCCAGGCTGAACGCACCGGCATTACCACCGTGCTGGACGCGCTGCGCGACGCGCAGATCAATTTCCGCGACCTGAGCACTACGCAGAGTTCGCTGGAAGACATTTTTGTTCGCCTGGTGGAAAAAGGTTGAAGGAGAAACCCTGATGAATCTGCATGCTGTTAACGCAATCTATCGTTTTGAAATGGCGCGCACGCGTCGCACTCTGTTGCAGAGCGTGGTGGCGCCAGTGATCACCACCTCTTTGTATTTTGTCGTGTTTGGTGCCGCCATTGGTTCGCGCATCAACCAGGTTGATGGCATCAGTTACGGTGCCTTTATTGTGCCTGGCCTGATCATGTTGTCGCTGCTGACCCAAAGTATTTCCAACGCCGCTTTTGGTATTTATTTTCCCAAGTTCACCGGCACCATCTATGAGCTGCTGTCGGCGCCCGTGTCCATGCTGGAGGTGGTGCTGGGTTATGTCGGGGCTGCCGCCACCAAGGCGCTGGTGCTGGGGTTGATCATTCTGGGCACGGCCGCGTTTTTTGTTGATCTGCAGATAGATCACCCATTGGTGATGCTGATGTTTCTGGTGCTGACGGCGATCAGCTTCAGCCTGTTTGGTTTCATCATTGGTATATGGGCCGACAACTTTGAGAAGTTGCAGATGATTCCCTTGCTGGTGGTAACGCCGCTGGTGTTTCTGGGCGGTACCTTCTATTCGGTCAGCATGCTGTCACCGGTCTGGCAGATGGTAACTCTGTTCAATCCGGTGTTTTATCTGGTGAGCGGGCTGCGCTGGAGTTTTTACGGTCAGTCCGATGTCAGTGTCTGGGTCAGCATCGGCATTATTGTGTTTTTCCTGACGGCCTGTCTGGCCGCGGTGGCCTGGATATTTAAAACTGGTTATCACCTGCGCAGTTGATACCGTGTCGTGTGCTGCTGCAGCACCGGTGTTGCCCTACTGCGCCAGCACGCTGCGATCACGGCCGGCTTCCTTGGCCTGGTACAGCGCGGTGTCAGCACGGGCAACCAGAGCGTCTGCAGATTCGCCCTGATGGTAAGTGGTCACACCCAGGCTCAGGGTCACGGTCAGCTGGGCGCGCCCGAAGGCAACCACCTGGGCTTTGACGCCGTTGCGGATAATCTCGGCCCGTTGCATGGCCGCTTCGCTGGTGCAATTGTCCAATAGCAGGACAAATTCCTCGCCACCCCAGCGGCAAAGCGTGTCGCTATCTCGGGTGTGCTGCAGGATGGCATTGGCCACTGCCTGCAGTACCAGATCACCGGCCTGATGGCCATGCGTGTCATTGATACGTTTGAAGTGATCAATATCGATGCCGATCAGTGCGATCGGGCGTGCATAGCGCTGATTGTTTTTAGTGACGTGGTCAAAGATCATCTCGAACAGGTGCCGGTTGGCGACACCAGTCAGGCGATCCCGGGTAGCCATGTCTTCCAGCCGGCGCTGATACGAACGCAGGGTAAAGTGGGCAATAATCAGCACCAGCACCATGATGGCCAGTGACAGTCCCAGATTCAGCAACAGGGTGTTGTCGAGTTGTTGGGAAGAGGTTGATGAATTCTGTTCGACAATCAGATACCAGTCGAATTCAGGCACCAGGCGGCTGTTCAGATAAACACGATTGCCCTGTGAATCGCTAAAGTTGATGGCGGCGCTGGGTGTGCTCAGAATCTGGGTGGCGAGTGGCCCCAGGGAATCCTGATCCTGCAGGCGCATGGCCTGGTCAAATCCACGTCCGGTCAGGGTGACGTTGCCCTGGCGATCAACAAAAAAGATGGAGCGGTTATAGCGCTCCTGGTAGGTTTCGATCAGTTGCGTTACGGCCTCGACCGACAGGCCGACCCCGGTGGCGCCAATGTAGTTGTTGTTGTAATCCACTACCCGGTAATTGATGAAAATGCTGACCCGGCTGCGATCAGCGGTGTCGGTATCCACATTGACTTCAAAGGGCGTGCGCATATTGCGAACCCGGAAGTACCATTCGTCGCCTGGCTCATCCGGCGATACTGTTCTCAGCACGCCGCTGGGGTGGTAATAACGACGGCTTTCATCGGACACATAGAATGCGGTAATGGTTTGGTACTGCTGCTGTATTTCGCGCAGGTAGGCAATAATGCGCTCGTCATCTGCTTCACCATTCAGGGCCCAGTCGCGCACGAATGTGTCGGTCGCCATGACAGAAGAGATCAGGATGGGGCGCAGCAGGTCGCGCTGAATCTCCGAGTAGATATTGTCACTGGTCAGCGGCAGCATCTGCTCGGAAATATTGCGCGACAGCGAATCCTGAGCAACAAAGTAGCTGGTCAGGCTGGTGGCCATGAATCCAATGACCATGAGCGCTGTCAGGGCGCTGACGAATAAGAACTTTCTTCTGTACATGGTGGACTGACGGTTCCGTCGGATTTGTTATCGGGACAACTCAACTCAAGAAACACCTGTGTCTGGCCGATGTAGACAGTCAAGGGCGCACTACTTGTGTGTGAATGGTTGGCTCAGTGTTTGTGCAACGTTCGATGCAGGTGCTCATATTATCATCTTAAGTGGATCACTGGCAGCGCCAGTGTCGACAGGGCCCGGAGCGTCAGCATGTCAGTCAAACCTTTATCTTCCCTGAGCTTCCGTGCTCGCCTGACCATATGGATAACCGGTGTGGTGCTGGTCTCCGTTGTACTGGTGTCGACGCTGGTCTATGTGTCCTACCGGGACTCCTTCACGGAAGTCACCATGAGTGAGATGGAAGTGTCCGGGTCATTGAATGTACGCTCCTTTCTTGACTGGGCGTTGGCGCGGCAGGATGAAATGCGCTATCTGGCCAGCCTGGACACGGTTCGTTTTCAGGATCTGACGCGGATAGAACACCTGATGCTGCAGATCGCCAATGCCCAGGGTTTCTATGACACCATCTTTCTTGTCGACCCTGCCGGCTTCGGTGTTGTCGGCGTGGAGTATGCCGGCAATAGCGGTCGCATCATGACGCCCGACGAGGCGCAGGCCTTTGCTGTCTCCGACCGGGCCTGGTTCCGTCAGGCCATCAGTGGAGAAGATGCGTTCTCGCAGCCGGTGATTTCACGGGCGACCGGCAATCAGGTCAGCACCGTGGCGATACCGATTTTTGTTGATGGTCAGGTGGTTGGCGTTATGCGCGGCGCAGTGCGTGTTGATACCATCCTGAGCCGGGTCAGCGAACTGGGCCGTGGTGAAGGCTCAGAAGTATATCTGCTGGGTGCCGACGCCTTGCCGGTGACGCCGGCTTCCTCAATTCGTCAAATGGATCAACCCGTGGACACCGAGGCCGGTGAGGCCATCGCCGCCGGTCGCAGCGGTGTCGGGCAATACACCAATGCGTCGGGCACGCCCGTGGTGGGCAGCTATACCTTCATGCCTCTGCTGGGCTGGGGCCTGGTACAGGAGACCCGCCAGGACATCGCGTTTGCAGAGCTCAGTACCATGCTCTGGACCATTGTTGCGGTGACGTTAGTGGTGCTGCTGGTCGCCATCACCGTCAGTATCACGCTGGTGCGCAGTGTCGTGAAAACGCTGGGCGGTGACCCTGAGTATGCGGCGCAGGTTGTGCATCGGGTGGCTGAGGGCGATCTTACTGAATCAATCAATTTGCGCCCCAACGACCGTGGCAGTCTGCTGGCATCCATCAATGTCATGCAGGGCAGCCTGCGCACGATGATGGATGAGGTAATGCAGTACGCTGAACAGGTGGCAGCCGCCGCCACAGAGCTGGCCCAGGTCAACGAAGTGACCAGTGACGGTATCGTTAACCAGAACAATCGCATCGACAGTACTGCCGCCGCCATGAATGAGATGACAACAACCGTGGAAGAGGTGGCGTCCAACACTCACCGTGCTGCAGACAGCGCACGGCAGGTGAGCGTGGATGCCTCCAGCGGCCGCGACGTGGTTGCCGCCACCGTGACTGCGATCAGCGCTCTGTCGGGTGAAATCGAAAATGCGGTGAAGGTTGTCACCGAACTGCGAAATGATAGCGATAAGATTGGCAGCGTTTTGCAGGTTATCGAAAACATCGCTGAACAGACCAACCTGCTGGCGCTGAATGCGGCCATCGAATCAGCGCGGGCGGGCGAGAGTGGCCGCGGTTTCGCCGTGGTGGCCGATGAGGTGCGCTTGCTGGCCAGCCGAACCAAAGTGTCGACCACTGAAATTCAGGCAACCATTGAAAAGCTGCAGGGCGGTGCGGTCAGAGCCGAGAAGGTCATGGAGGGCAGCCGTACTGGTGCCACCGCCATGGTAGAACGGATCGAGGAAACCGATCAGGCGCTGGAGCGTATTACTCAGGGCGTGTTACTGATCGAGGAGATGACGCAGCAGATTGCCGGTGCGGCTGAACAGCAGACGTCGGCGGCTCGCGAAATCAACAAGAATATCCACGGTATCAGTGATGTTGCCGAACACACCGGTCGAAGTGTGGCGCAATCGACCGAAGCCAGTGAGTCGCTGGCCGGGCTGGCAGAACGGTTGCGTTCGCTGGTCACCCAGTTTCAGGTTTGACTTGCGCGTCGAGCCGTCCCGGAGTGAACTGAATCTGGTCAATCCTCGTACTTAAAGGCTTGTAAGCCGGTCGCGCGTGGTTTACTGTCACCCTGTTATTGATTATCAGATGATCGCGTCATGGCACCAACAATATTAAGTTACCTGCAGGACAATCAGTTCAATGTATTGGCCCTGCTATTCTTCCTGGCCTGCTTTCGTGGTTATCTTTACTACACGTCACTGCGCGCGGTGGATACACCCTGTCTGGCCTATGCCATGCACCGTTTTCGCAAGCAATGGATCCGGATGGCACTGACGCGGGAAAACCGCATTGCCGATACCAATATCGTGGCCAACCTGGAGCGCAACGTATCATTTTTTGCCTCGGCGTCATTACTGGTGCTCGCGGGTCTGGTGACACTGTTGAATTCTTCAGATGCGGTGCTCGGCATGCTGGCCGATTTTCCGTTCTCCGATCAAAGCACCCGCGGCGAATGGGAAGTCAAAGTGATGCTGCTGATGTTCCTGTTTGTCTATGCGTTTTTTAAGTTCACCTGGAGCCTGCGCCAATACGGTCTGGTTTCGGTGATGATTGGTGGGGCGCCCGAACTCAAACTGCTGCCCAGCGAAGAAGAAATGGCGCGTCACGTCGACTCGATATCAAAAATGTCTTCCAAGGCATCGGGCAATTTTAATAACGGCCTGCGTAGTTACTATTTCAGCATGGCGGCACTAAGCTGGTTTGTAAACGCCTGGTTCTTTATTGCGCTGTCTGCCTTTGTTGTTTTTGTTCTTTACCGCCGCGAATTCAAGTCCGATACCTTGGGTATCATGATGGAGGATTTGCCGGATGCCTGAAACCTGAGGCATCGCCCTCCAAATCCCTTACGGGTGCTGTTCGATGATCAATACGCTGGTCAAGAAGCAATCTCTTCTGCTGTCCCTGTTGGTGCTGGCGGCAATAACGTACGCCCTGCAAAGCAGTATTGAAATCCGTTACCTGGCGCAGTTGCGGGCCGAGCAAAGCCAGGCCGTCAGTGAACGTCTGGGCGCCATTCGTTATCAGCTGGAAAGCGAGCTTACCAACAACCTGTCCCTGATCAATGGCCTGGCCGCATTTATTGCGTCCTATCCGGATTTTACCGAGGAGCAGTACCGGCTATACGCCAGCACGGTGATGGCACGTGAGCCGGCGCTGGTCAATCTTGCTGCAGCACCTGGCCTGGTAGTCCGCTACATCTATCCGATCGCCGGCAATGAAGCCGCCATTGGTCTGAATTATCTGACTCAGGACAATCAGCGTGATGAAGTATTGCAGGTAGTCGAAAGCGGTGAAATGGTAATTGCCGGGCCTCTCGAACTGGTGCAGGGTGGGCGGGCCTTCCTCGGACGAGCACCTGTATATGTTAACAGCGACGATGCCGAACCCGAGTTATGGGGCATTGTATCGGCGCCCATTCTCGCCGATACGATTTATCGTAACGCCGGTTTGCTGGACCTGCCGGGCGAGCTGGCGTTTGCCATGCGCAAGGCTGGCAACAATGTCGAGGCGCCTGCGTTTTTTGGTGCACCTGCAACCTTTGATGCCGATTCGGCTGTCATCATGCCGCTGTCTGCCGGTGGCAGCCAGTGGGAAATCGCAGCGGTGTTGCCGCCGTCTCAGCTGACGGGCGGTAATGCCGTCATTCTGCTAAGGGCGGGCAGTGTCGCAGTTTTCCTGTTGTTATCGGTGTTGCTGGCGTTGCGCTATCGTCAGTTTGAAAGCTGTCTCTTATACACATCTGACGCTGCCGACGAC
>OJBX01000616.1_pt1 | contig 11340 bp, 9 predicted proteins | sample 1590751 | NCBI WGS metagenome assembly OJBX01 (sample SAMN05416780, study PRJEB24817) | seawater metagenome | isolation source: Sea water | place: Canada:Atlantic | collected 2013-07
CGAGATTTCTGCCTGTCTCGTGGGCTCGGAGATGTGTATAAGAGACAGCACCCTGCATGGCGATCGCATATTTTTTGCCGTCGATTGTGCACTGGCGCTGGTTGCCATTATCTCGCTGTCGCAGGCGGCGTTCTTCCAGCGCGTTGCCCGGCCACTGCCACTGCTGGCTGCGTTCGCACTGTTCCTGGCCGTGCATGTGTTCAACAACGCCAGCTACCGTACCCAACTGGAACAGACCGCAGATTTTCGTATTACCCAGTTCCTGCTCGACAATCTGGCAGACCTTGAAGGCGCCACCCTGTTTGTTCCCATGAACTTCATTCAGGGTGACCTGATGCGGGTGAATGATGCCCTGGAGCAACCACGTTTTCTCATCACCCAGAACTGTGTCGCGGCACTGGGCGCCGCCGAAGGTGAGCTGTTCATGTTCAACGGCGCCGGTGAAGCCATCACTCGCGCCGAGCTGACTGCCAACTGCGTGCCGGCCAGTGTCAATCCGGTGGTGGACATCGCGCCGCGTTACAACAACGGTCTGCTGCAATGGCAGCTGCAATTCCCGGAAGGTTTCAGCGGCGGCGTGCTGTTTGTGGACCGTGCGTTTGCTGTGCCGATTCCGGCGTTCTCCCAGCAACTGGTGAAACCAGCGCCGGGCGAACGCTACCAGCTGTTTGCCAACAACGGCGTCAACTGGTGGTTCTCGGAGATCGAACCGATGGCGATACTGATCGAATAATCAGGTCCTATTGCGCATCCATCGCCGCCAGCACTGACTCGGCCAGCGTCCACACCGGGCGCGGGCCACGGGTGGTGACGCCCATGCGCATCACGATCAGATCCTGGTCGGGGAACATCAGAATGTTCTGCCCTTCAAAGCCTGACAGGTAGTACATGTTGGCAGGCAGATTCGACAGCGGCCGGCTGTCAGGATCATCCGGGGCGCCGGCATTCAGCCACATCTGCACACCATACTGACCTCGCTCGGCGGCAGGTGCCGGGGTCAGGCTGTAGTCCACCCAGCCTTCAGGCAGAATACGCTCGCCATTCCACAGGCCGTCCTGCATGTACAGCAGACCGAACTTTGCCCAGTCGCGCGGTGTCGCATACATGTATGATGATCCGACAAAGGTACCGCTGGCATCGGGCTCGATCACCGCCGATGTCATGCCCAGCTTGCTGAACAGCCGCTCCTGCGGAAAGTTAAAATAGTCCTGATAGTTGGTGAACAACTGTCGCTGGATGCGGGCGATGATATTGCTGGTACCGCTGTTGTAGTAAAACGTGCTACCTGGCTCATGTGCCAATGGTTTATCAATGGTAAACGCCGCCGTGTCACCGGTGGTGTACAACATCAGAATCACATCAGACATGGAACCGGATGTATAAACCTCCGAGTACTGCATACCGCTGGTCATGTGCAGCAACTGCTCCATCGTGATGCTGCGACGCTCGTCGCCATCGTTGCGCCATTCCGGCACGTTGGCGGGTGCATCCACATGCAGCAAGCCATCGGCGGCCAGTATGCCAGTGAGCGCGGCAGTCACGGTTTTGGTCATCGACCAGCCCAATTGCGGCATGTCAGCTGTAAAAGGTTCCGCATATTGTTCGGCAATGATTTTGCCATCGTGAATCACCAGCACGGCACGGGTATCAATGTTCTGATCTGGCTCCATGTCCTCAAACGCCTGATCCACAGCTGCCCGAACGGCGATCATATCAAAACCGGGCACTTCCTCTGGCAACGTCACCAGATTGCCAATCGGCCAGGGCTGGTCAGCGACGTCCGGTATTTGCGGATACAGTTCGGGATCAAACTGTGCGCGCAAACTGATCGGCGAGGCGTTCTTCAGCAGAGTGCAGCCAATCTGATCGCGGTACAGCGCACGCACGGTCATGGTGCCGCCATCGACGGCCATGGCGCCGCTGACAATATCGTCGTCAAAATTGAAGTCGGCGTCGCTTAAGGCCGGGCTGTTAAGTTCATTGGCCATGACATGGTCAACTGTTCTGCCGCCCACCAGCACAGACGAACACAGGCGTTTGACCGCGCTGCCCAATGCAATCTCGGCGGCAACGGCGGCTTCTGCCATCGCTTGCGGATTTGTCGCTGATTCCTGCTCGGCAACCTGTTCGGCCATGGTATCCACGGCAGAAGGCGATGCCATTGCTGGTGCTTCAGATTCCGAGCAGGCGGCAATAAGACCCGCCAGACTGGCGGTTAGTGACAAGGCGATAATACGGGTATGTTTCAAATCAGTTACTCCTGTTCAAAAAGGGTCAGGTCTATGCTGTTGGCCATGGCGGCATACCCAGCGTCATTGGGGTGCAGGTTGTCAGCGGTAAAGTCAGCGGGCAGACGCGCCGGAGTGTCCGGGTCGGCGATGGCTGCATCAAAGTCGATGACACCATCAAAAAATCCGCTGTTACGGATCCAGGCATTGACCTGCTGGCGTTTACGCTCCCCTGCTTCGGAGAAATAGCCGGCGCCTTCAAACGGTGTCAGTGTGGCACCAATCACTTTGATACCATGCGCACGCGCACGCTCAGCAACCTGCCGGTAGCCGGCAATAATCTGTTCGGCGCTGACTTCCTGGTCGGTGGCCATGCTCACTGACATACCCATGTCGTTGATGCCTTCCAGCAACACCAAGTGGCTGACATTGCTCAGTGCCAACACATCTCGCTCAAAGCGCGCCAGCAGGTTTTCGCCAAACATCGGGGAGCGCTCGTGCAACACCCGGTTGCCACTGAGGCCGGCATTGGCTACGGCATAGGCCGGCATGTCTGACGCATCACGCAAGCGCAGTGCCAGCAGATTGGGCCAACGGTTATTGCTGTTTACGGTAGAGCCAACGCCATCGGTAATTGAATCGCCGACAGTGACGATGGTCGACACCGCTTCACCACCGCTGACGTCAATGGCGCTGAGGTAATGCCAAAAGGAGATTTCCTGCGCGTCGGCTATGTCTGGCGCACGCGTCTGGTCACCGGCCCTGCTGGCATACCCGGTCTGCATGGCCGCACGGTGCGAGGTGGGCAGCCCGCTGGCCTCTGGCAGGTACAGACTGATGCTCAGATTGGTGAAGGCTTCCACGGGGAACGGTAACGGGTCACTGAACACGGTCGCACCGCGGGGGATAATGACTCCGGCCTGATCACCGAAACTGAGACTCTGCAGTGAGGCAACGTCAATGCCGGCGCCACTTGCCTGTTCAGCAATGGTCGCCGCACCGATGCGCAAGGGTCGGTTGCCATGAGTATTGGACAGGCGAACGCGAAGGGTATCCCCCGACGCGGTGACGTGAGCAATCTGGCGCAGGGTCTGATCGTCAAATTCGTTGTGGCTGGCCATGTCGGCGGCCAGCATGCCGGGCGGCAGAGTACTGGGGCTCATGGCCCAGGCGGTGACCCAGTGATCAGTGTCCGACTGCTGTGCCTGCGCACCCGCAGCAAATCCGCTCGCCAAAACCAGCGCCAGTAACCATGTCGAGAGTGTGAACGTGATGCGGGTCAATTTCATGCGCTTCGACTCCTGCCTGTTTTTGTTGTCTTGTACCCAGAATTCATCATACGCCATGCCAACCGGTCTGTCTGCCTGGCCAGCGCGCGGAGTTTGTTTACATTATTCTCGAAAGTGCCGTAAAATCATGCGCTTATTTTTCATTCTGTGTTCATGCCATTGGGGAAGTTAACAATCATGTCCTTTAAAAATACCGTTGCGTCTGGCGCATGTGTTTTATTTTGCGCGTCAGCCCATGCGCAACCCGCGCTGCCGGCGGATGGCGATGCGGCATCGCTTCCCACCAATGCACCCAGGCAATTCCGGGCCGTGCGTGTTACCCAGCCACCGGTCATTGATGGCATTATTGATGATGCGGTATGGCAACAGGCGGAAGCGATTACTGACTTCCACCAGACCCGGCCCGGCAATGGCACCCCGACCTCTGAGCGCACCGAAGTTTATGTGGTCTATGACGATGACGCCCTGTACGTCGCCGCCCGCATGTTTGACAGCGATCCCGAACTGATTGCGGCGCCGGTGATCCGCCATGGCCAGGGCATGCCCTCCGACGATCGCCTGGTGGTTATTCTGGACCCATTCAATACCGGCCGTGCCGGCTACCGTTTTGAAACCAACCTCAATGCCGCCCGACACGACTCGTTGTACACCAGCGTCAGCAGTTTCTCGCTAGACTGGAATACCATCTGGGATGTCGCCACCAGTGTCGATGGCCAGAGCTGGGTCGCCGAAATCGAAATACCGTTCAAGTCGATTCCCTTTGACCCAGCCATCGAAACCTGGGGTTTCAATTTTGGCCGCGCCATCCGTCGACGCGGCGAGGAAATGGCATGGGTCTCGCAGAACCGTACCTACAACCCCAGCATTGTCGGCCAGATGACCGGCATCAGTGGCATCAGCAAAGGCGTGGGCCTGGATCTGGTACCGTCGCTGTCGGTGAACCGTCGCCGGGATTACGACCCGACCAGCAAGGAAACCACCACCGAACCGTCACTGGATGCCTTCTATCGCATTACACCCTCACTCAATGCGGCGCTCACCCTCAACACCGATTTCTCGGCCACCGAGGTCGACAGCCGTCAGGTCAACCTGACGCGCTTCAACCTGTTCTTCCCGGAAAAGCGTGACTTCTTTCTGAATGATTCCGACCTGTTTCAGTTCGGCAACATCGGCGGCATGGCCGGTGGCAACGATGCCACGTCGCTGGGCAGCCGTGAAAATGCGCGACCTTTTTTCTCACGCCGCCTGGGGCTGAGTGAAAACGGTGCACCGGTGGATATCAACTTCGGTGGTCGCATCAGTGGCCGTGTCGGACGCTGGAACATCGGCACCCTGGCCATACGTCAGGATGAGTTCGGCCCAGTGGACGCTTCCGACCTGTTTGTCACCCGGGTCTCCGCCAACGTACTGGAAGATTCCGGCATCGGTTTTATCTACACCAATGGCGACCCCGCCTCCAATGTCGACAACAGTGTTGTTGGTGTCGACTTCAAATACCTGAACAATCGATTACAGAACGGCCGCACCTTTGAAGCCGATGCCTGGTACCAGCAGTCAGATACGCCCGGCCTGGTGGGCGACGACGCGTCATTCGGCTTTGGCCTGCGCATGCCCAATGCCACTGGCCTGCGCGGTCGCATGGCGTACAAGGAAGTACAGCAGAACTTTAATCCGGCCATGGGGTATATCAATCGCTCCGATATCCGTGACCTGACCATGGATGCCGGTTACACCCATTTTTTTGGTGGCGATGTGCTGCAGACAGTGTTCTCCGGCATAGATGCGCAGCGTATCGAACGCATTGAAGGTGGGCTGCAGAGTCAGACGCTGGTGTACCGGCTGGCGGAATTACAAACCAATACCCGTGACAGCCTGAACCTTACCTTCAAGAGTAATGAAGAGAACGTGCAACGGCCTTTTGTCATTTATTCTGATCAGAACCGCCAGGTGGCCATTCAGCCGGGCCGCTATCAGTTCAACGAACAGGAGATCAGCGCCAGCACCGGTGGTCAACGCGAATTCTCAGGCAGTGTCAGCTATCTGCAGGGCGACTTCTACAACGGCGAGCGCACCAACATTCGCGGCTCAGTGTCCTGGAATCAGTCGCGTTTCTTTGTGATGTCTGCCAGCTACGACTGGAATGACATCAGTCTGCCTCAGGGTGACTTTGTTGCACGCCTGACCTCGGTGTCCACCCAGGTTGCGTTCTCGTCCACGCTGTACTGGATCACGCTGACGCAGTACGACAACCTGTCAGAAGAACTGGGCATCAATACCCGCCTGCAGTGGATACCACGCGCCGGCCAGGAAGGCTTTATTGTGCTGAACTACAATATGCAGGACCGCGACAAGGACAACACCTTTGAATCGGCGTTCTCCGACCTGACTGTCAAATTCCGCTATACGTTCAGGTTCTGAACATGGCGTAGCAGCTGGCTTTTTAGAAGCGCGTCAGTCACACATCACTTTATCGCCCCTGCCTGATTCACACCAGGCAGGGAAGATTTCCTTGATTGTTCAGTTATATAGCATCCTCCTACTTTAGCCGCTGCCTATTTGACCTTCAGGTTATTAAGTTTCCCGCACAGCGGTCGATACAGGATTTGAATCCCCTGCTTCGCTCACGCACCCAGGGCTCCACCAAAATAATATCCTCCTGAGGGTGCTGCACTGCCAATGCCGTCGTGGTAGCCATCCAACTCAGGCGATGGAGTCTCCATCATGTTAGCCCGATTTTTCAGCAAGGAAGCCGACGAGCGCCTGAGCGCTGAACTCAGTCACCGTGACGAGTTTATTGATGCCATCAAACAGAACAACGCCGTTATCGAGTTTGATCCCAGTGGCAATATTCTTGACGCCAACGCCCGCTTCCTCAGTGTAGTCGGCTACCGCCTGCAGGACATCGTCGGCAAACATCATTCCATGTTTTGTGAACCGGAGTACTCAGCATCGCCGGAGTACAAAAAATTCTGGCAAGACCTGCGCAACGGTATCGCACAATCCGGGGAGTTTTCCCGCATTGGCGCCAGCGGTGAACATGTGTGGCTACAGGCCAACTATTTCCCTGTCATTAGCAGTGGCAAAACCATCCGGATAGTGAAGTTTGCTACCGACGTGACTGCGTTGGCCAATCAGCGCAATGAACAGAACGCTATCTTTGATGCGCTCGACCGTTCACAGGCGGTGATTGAGTTTACGCCTGATGGTTACATCCTGCATGCCAATGCCAACTTCCTGAAAGCCACGGGCTACTCGCTTGCCGAAATAAAAGGTGAACATCACCGCATGTTTTGTGACGACAGCTTTTACAGGGAGAATCCCGGTTTCTGGCAAGAACTTGGGGCTGGCCAGTATCGCTCCGGGCAATTCCATCGTCGCCATAAAAACGGCGCTGAGATTTGGCTGGAAGCAACCTACAATCCGGTGCTGGACGCCGACGATAAGGTCAGCAAAGTCATCAAGTTTGCCACTGATATTACTGAACAGGTGAATCAGACCAATGCGCTCATGTCTATTACTGGCGCGGTTGAAAGCGCGGTCAACGATACCATCGAACATGCGGACGCAGGAATTGCGGTGCTGGACAATGCTGTTGAGTATTCACACGGCATCTCCAGTGCTGTGGTCAAATCTTCATCTGATGCTGAGCAATTGATGGCACAGTCGGAGAACATCGCCAAGATTGTCGGTACTATCAACGCCATTGCCGAACAGACCAATCTGCTGGCGCTCAACGCCGCCATTGAAGCCGCGCGCGCCGGGGAGCATGGTCGGGGATTTGCCGTGGTCGCCGATGAGGTTCGACAATTGGCCAGCCGGGCCTCCAAATCAACCGTCGAGATTGGCGGACTGGTCGCCACTAACAGAGATCTTACCCAGCAAATGGTGGAACATATGGCGGCCGTCAGTAGTCAGGCATCCGATGGTGGCAAACTGGTGCAACAGGCATCCTCGGTGTTCGCTGATGTCCGCGCCGGCGCCCAGTCGTTATCCCAAATCATTAAGGGTTAAGCCTGTTGAGACCTGGCATCAGGTTGCAAGACCGTTATTGGTGTCGTTGACGTTATCGTAGGTCAGCACCACCCGAGTGTCCGGCTGTACCAGTGACTCATCCTTACCGTCGTAGCGCAGCCGCGTCAGGATGTCGCTGATCACATTAAGCCGCGCCTGGCGCTTGTCATCCGCGTGCACGACGGTCCAGGGCGCCTCAGCAGTATGGGTGCGCGCCAGCATCTCGTCCCGGGCCAGCGAATAGTCTTGCCAGTGCTCCAGCGCTTTGGCATCAATGGGACTTGTCTTCCATTGTTTTAACGGATTCTTTTTGCGCGCCAGCAAACGTTTTTCCTGTACCGGCCGGGAAATATCCAGATAGTATTTCATCATCTTGACGCCCGAGCGCACCAGCATGGCCTCAAACTCAACGACAGAGCCCATGAACTCTTCATACTGATCCAGTGAGCAGAACCCCATGACGCGCTCAACACCCGCGCGGTTGTACCAGCTACGGTTGAACAGCACGAGTTCGCCAGCGGCAGGCAGGTGGGGCACATAACGCTGAAAGTACCACGCGGACTGCTCACGATCTGATGGTTTACCCAGCGCAACGACACGGGTTTCGCGCGGACTGAGATGTTGCACGATACGCTTGATGACGCCATCCTTGCCGGCTGCATCCCGCCCTTCCAGAATGATCAGGATTTTGTCGTCGTGGGCCATAAAATGCCGTTGCAACTTGACCAGTTCAATTTGCAGGTCATGCAGGCGTTTCTTGTACACGGACTTGGATATGGAAGACATCGGTGTCCCGCATTTGTTTTAAAAAATGTCATTGTATCTTGCCCCCGCCCCCGTACAATTGCAACGTAGCCGCCCAAACGGGAGAACGCCATGGATGACGACAACAGGATTATTCGATCGTGGCAAAGCAACGCTGAGCCATGGATTACAGCCGTGCGCGAACAGCAGATCGAGTCACGGGCCGTCACTGACAAGGCCATCATTGACGCCATCATTGCCCGTGCGCCCGCCACCGTGCTGGATGTCGGTTGCGGCGAAGGCTGGCTGGCACGGGCGCTCAACAAATACGGCATCAACGTGACGGGCGTGGATGTTGTACCCGAACTGGTTGCCGCTGCCAACCAAGCTGGCGGTGGCGAGTTTCACGAACTGCCTTATGAAGAATTGGCGACCTACTCGCTTACGCATCGCTTTGACGCGCTGGTCTGCAACTTCTCCCTGCTTGGCGATCGCTCAACCGAACATGTCTTTCGGGCAGCATCACAACTATTGAAATCGGGCGGCCTGATGTTTGTACAGACCCTGCACCCGGTGTCTGCCTGCGGCAATCAATCCTACGTCGATGGCTGGCGTGAAGGCTCATGGGAAGGTTTTAGCGAGGCGCTGGGCGAGACCTTCAAGGAAGCACCGCCGTGGTATTTCCGCACCATGGAGAGCTGGCAGGACCTGTTTGTTGATGGCAGATTGACGCTGATTGAAACCCGGACGCCGGTTCGTTCAGCTGGCAGTCAGCCAGTGTCCGTTATCTTCGTGGCTAAATGTTAAGGTCATTTAGACCATGAGGAACGGCTGTGAAAAATATCTCCCGTACCAGCGCCATTGCGCTGGGTTTAACGCTCGGCCTGCCCCTGATCGTGGGCCTCAGCAGCCTGGGTTACCTGTTGGGCAGTTTTGCTGTTACCGTGAAGGAATACGAACGCACCGTCACCGTTAAAGGCCTGGCCGAGCAGGAGCATACTGCTGACATCGTGATCTGGCCGATCCAGTACACAGCCGCTGACAATGATCTGAGCGCACTGTATGCCACGCTGGACGAAAACAACGCCAGCATTCGTAATTTTCTGCAAAGCAATGGCCTGCCCGACGATGCGATCAGCCTGGCGCCACCCGCCATCACGGACCGGTTGGCACAATCCTACGGCGACGGTTCCCGTGCCGAGTTCCGTTATACCGCCACGCAGGCGTTAACGGTATACTCACCCGAGATTGATCTGGTGCGCGGTCTGATGAGCTCACTGTCTGACCTGGGACGCGAAGGCATTGTATTCTCGGGTGCGGAGTATCGCTTGCAACCGGAATATCTGTTCACACGCCTGAATGACATCAAACCGGCAATGATTGAAGAAGCCACCCGGGAAGCACGTGCGGCCGCTATCAAATTTGCCGATGATTCCAACAGCGCGCTGGGCAAGATCAGAAATGCATCGCAGGGCCAGTTCAGCATCAGCGACCGCGATCGCAATAACCCCCATATCAAGAATGTGCGCGTGGTGGTGTCGGTGGAATACTATCTCTCTGACTAAGCAGTCAGGCCTGCCGCATTAGAACTATTTACAGAGCCGCTGCTCGTGCGCCAGCAGCCACTGTTTGCGCGCGATACCACCACCATAACCCGTGAGCGCACCACTGGCGCCCAACACCCGATGGCAGGGTACAATGATGCCAATCGGGTTGCGACCGTTGGCCAGACCAACGGCTCGAGATGCCGAGGGTTTGCCCAGACGCATTGCCAGCGCGCCATAACTCTCGGTGACGCCAAACGGGATATCGCACAGGGCCTGCCAAACCTGTTGCTGAAAGTCGGTGCCCTTCCCTGCCAGTGGCACATCAAAGTATTGCAGTTCCCCGGCAAAATAAGCCGCCAGTTGTTCGCGTACTTGCACAAAGCGTTTGTCATCCCGCACACTGCGAGCCGGCAACGCCGGTCGATGCTTTTGCTCTGTCATGTACAGACCGGTCAATGCGTCGCCATTGCCGGTCAGGGTCAACACGCCCAGCGGAGAATCGACCTCACTGTAATAGCACTTGTTTATCATGCCACCTGGCTCCTTAGTTGTTTTAAAGGCAACAATATCTCAACCACCAGCACTCAGCGAGTGCCACACATGGATTGCGGCATAGGCACGCCATGGCCGCCATGCTTCTGCTTCGGCCTGCAACACTTTGGGTTTGTCCGTCCCCATGATTTTCATCAGTGCCAGATCCGAAGCCGGAAACGCGTCGGGATCACCCAGCGCACGCATGGCAATATATTCCGTGGTCCACGGACCGATACCGGGCAGAGCCAGCAACCTGGCCCGCACCTGTTCAGAGTCAGCCGAGGGGGCAAGTAGTATTTCTTTGTCAGCAACTGCACGGGCCAATGCCAACACGGTGGCAGCACGTTTTCCGGTCAGTCCCAGTGCAATCAGTTGTGACAGGTCAGCCCCGGCGACTGCCTACGCCGTTGGCGCCAGTCGATCCAGCTGCGGAAACGGGGTGACAATGCTACGACCAAAACATTCAACAAAACGTGCAAAAACCGTGGTCGCCGATTTCACACTGATCTGCTGGCCGACAATGGCGCGCAATGCCAATTCAAAACCGTCCATGGCACCCGGCACCCGCAAACCCGGCGTGCGCAATACCATGTCACGTAGTCGCGGGTTGCTACCAAGCTGCTGATCAATGATCAGGGGGCTGGCATCGAGATCGAACAGTCGCCGCAGCCGAATCTGCAGCCGCGGCAATACCGGCAACAACGACAGCGATACCTCGACTTTAACTACGGAACCGGTGTCCGGTTGCGCAGCAATCCAGCCCTCATGCTCATCGACCGCCACCGTGCGAATATATTTCCGGCCCTGCAACATCTCCGTACGGCCACTGCCACGTCCGGCCAGAAACCCGGCCAGTGCATCCCAGGCTAACGGGCCGCGAAAACCCAGCTTGATGGGAACACTGTCACCCGACTGGCCACCTTTGTTGCGCCGCAATGCTGTCTCTTATACACATCTCCGAGCCCACGAGACAGGCAGAAATCTCGT
>OJBX01000617.1_pt1 | contig 11314 bp, 10 predicted proteins | sample 1590751 | NCBI WGS metagenome assembly OJBX01 (sample SAMN05416780, study PRJEB24817) | seawater metagenome | isolation source: Sea water | place: Canada:Atlantic | collected 2013-07
GAGATTTCTGCCTGTCTCGTGGGCTCGGAGATGTGTATAAGAGACAGGATCCGGACGATGTGCCCGAAGGTTTTCGTTTGATCCGCACGCCCTTCGGCGACCGGGTAGTCCCTCTCTAATATGTCAGGGCAACTCACGGTATCGCTGGTGGTCTACGGGTTTGATGAGGCTGTGCTCAGCGATACGCTGCTGTCTTTGTGTCATGCGGTCAACGTCGCTCAGGGCGAGAAGGTCCTTGGCGCCGTCAACATCAACGTGGTCGACAACGCGGACCATGCTGCCGCACTGGAGCCCCTGCTCCGCCGTTGTAGCGAAATGTCCAGCGACACCGTCGGATTTGACATCATCTCCGGTCACGGCAATATCGGTTATGGTCAGGCGCACAATCTGGTGATTCATGGTACCGACAGTGAGTACCATCTGATTCTGAATCCGGATGTGATAGTCGACCCCAGGGCGCTTTCTGAAGGCATCCGCTACCTGCAACAGACACCCGCCGTGGTGGCGCTCTCTCCCGCCATCGCTGACGGCAAGGGTGCCTCCGAATCCGGCTGCAAACGCTACCCCAGTGTACTGGATTTTGTTTTGCGCGGTTTTGCCCCGGCCTGGCTCAGACAGCGCTTCCGCACACGCCTGCAACATTACGAGATGCGCGACCTGAGCGCAGATGTGGCCTGCACCGACATCCCCATCATCAGTGGTTGTTTTATGTTGTTTCGTCACCCGGTGCTGCGTCAGCTCGGGGGCTTCGATTCGCGCTACTTTCTGTATTTTGAAGATTTTGATCTGTCCATCCGTGCCCGTGAACTGGGGGCGTTGGGTTTTCTGCCGCAGATGAAGATTACGCATCTGGGCGGCAACAGCGCCAGAAAAGGCCTGCGCCATATCCTCATGTTCGGTCGTTCTGCTTTCCGGTTTTTTTCCGGTCACGGCTGGCGCTGGATATGAGCGCAGCTAACCGTTCGGGTGCAGATAATCAACCAGGTGTGCTGGTGACCGGCGCCAGCGGCTTTGTCGGCCGATACCTGCTTCGCCGGCTACAGTCCGAGCCGGTAACGGTGAGCACCCTGCAGCGACCCCGGCATGACCTGTTGCAGCCTGCCTCGCTTGCTGAGCTGTGCCAGGGCATTGACACGGTTTATCACCTGGCCGCCTATGCCCATGTTAATCAGGCGCAGATCAAGACGCTGTATGCCACCAACGTTGATGGCACCATAAATTTGCTCAGTGCCGCCGTGGCTGCAGGGGTCAGACGGCTGGTGTATGTCAGCAGCATTCTGGCGGATCCAGCGTTTGATCAGCCACGAACGGCCTATGGCGAAGCCAAGCAGCGCGCCGAGTCGCTGCTGCAGGCCGCGCACCAGGCCGGTGACATTGAGGTAGTGATCGTACGCCCGGTCAATGTCTACGGGGTCGGCATGAAAGGTAACCTGATGACCCTGCTGCGCCTGCTGCGCAAGGGCGTGATGCCGCCGTTGCCGCGTTTTACCCAGCCGTTCTCGCTGATCGGTGTCGAGGATCTTTGCCAGGCACTGGTACTGGCGGCACAGTGTTCTGTCGGTGACAATGCGCCGATATATGCACTGACCGACGGCGAGCACTATGACATCAAGTCACTGGAGCAGGCCATGCGGACAGCGCTGGGCCGGTCGCAGCCCGCCTGGGCCACACCCAAAGCGGTGTTTTACCTGGGCGCGTTGACACTGGAAATCGCCGGACGACTGCTGCCCATCAACAATTCACCGGGCTTGCGCAGTTACCATGCTCTGGCGCGCAATTATGCGGTCGACGACACGGCAAGCCAGCGCGATCTGGGCTATAATCCGCGTTCGACTTTCTACTGCACATTGCCTGCCATCATTTCGGCCATGGACGCCGGTAGCGCCGGCGCGGACACCAGCGACACAGATAACACTCAGTAAACGGGCATCTAGTAACAACGGATAATCAGTAAACAGACAGGACGCAAATGGAGCAGACAGCAGCACGACCTTCGGGCAACAAAACCACTAAAGGCATCATTCTCGCCGGTGGCACGGGCACCCGCCTGCACCCCATGACCATATCCGTCAGCAAACAGCTGATGCCGGTGTACGACAAACCCATGATTTATTACCCGCTGAGCACACTGATGCAAGCGGGTATCCGCGACATCCTGATCATCACCACGCCAGCCGATCTGCCGTTATATCGGCATCTATTGGGTGACGGCAGTAAGTGGGGCATCAACCTACAGTACGCCGAGCAACCCAGCCCTGACGGTCTGGCGCAGGCCTTCCTGATAGGTGAGGAGTTTATTGGCAACGACAGCGTCTGTCTGATACTCGGCGACAATATTTTCTACGGTAACTCACTGGAAGAGAAACTGCAGAACGCCATGATGCAGGAGCGCGGCGCCACCGTGTTTGCCTACTATGTCAACGATCCGGAGCGTTACGGGGTGGTGTCGCTGGACGAAAACAACACCGCCATTGATCTGGAAGAAAAACCGGCACAGCCTAAATCCAACTACGCAGTCACCGGCCTGTATCTGTACGACAATGATGTCATCGACATTGCCAAGTCAATCAAGCCTTCACCGCGTGGCGAGCTCGAAATCACCGACGTCAACAAGACCTACCTGGAGCGAGGCTCACTGCAGGTCGAGTTGTTCAGCCGTGGCACTGCCTGGCTGGATACCGGTACCGTGCAGTCGTTGCTGGACGCGGCCAATTTTATTCGGGTACTGGAGGAAAGGCAGGGACTTAAAATCGCCTGCCCGGAAGAGATTGCCTTCGCCAACGGTTATATCAACGCCGATGAGTTGCGAGCACTGGCAGCGCCGCTGGCGAAGAACGGTTATGGTCAGTACCTGCTGCGGCTGATCAAGCACTAAACGTTTTTATTTACCTGTCAGAGTTAGCCGGAGCCTGAGCCCGATATGAAAATTACTCCTACTGCGATTCCCGATGTCCTGTTGCTCGAACCGACAGTGCACGGTGATCACCGTGGTTTCTTTATGGAAACATTCCGCCAATCGCTGTTTGATAAAAACGTGCCAGGTACCTCTTTTGTACAGGACAATCACAGTAAATCCGCGCAGGGCATTCTGCGGGGCCTGCATTACCAGTTGAACCAGCCTCAGGGGAAACTGGTTCGCGTAGTGGCTGGTGAGATTTATGATGTGGCAGTGGATATGCGTCAGGGTTCGGCGACGTTCGGACAAAGCGTGGGCGCCCTGCTGTCCGCAGACAATCATCAACAGTTGTGGGTGCCGCCGGGTTTCGCGCATGGCTTCTATGTTATCAGCGAGAGTGCGGAAATGGTCTACAAATGCTCTGACTATTATGCGCCGGGTGATGAATTCAGTCTGTTATGGAACGACCCCGCGCTAAAAATCGACTGGCCACTGGTTGCCGGTTTACCTGAACCGGTATTGTCCGACAAGGATCGACAGGGGCTGCTGTTGCGTGACGCACCGGTGTTCGACGCTGCAACAACAAGGCCCTCAACATGAGTCAGAAAATTGTACTGCTGGGCGCAAACGGCCAGTTAGGTCAGACGCTGCAACAACATTTTAAATCACTGGATCATGAACTGATTGCGCTGACGCGCGACACGCTGGATATCAGTGACGAAACTGCACTGCGTAACACACTGGGTGAACTGGCGCCGGATGTCATCATCAATGCCGCCGCCTATACGGCGGTTGACCAGGCTGAAACTGACGACCTCGATGCACGTGCCGCTAACGCTGCTGGCCCTAAAAATCTGGCGCGCTGGGCAAAGGAACAGGACATCTGGTTGCTGCATGTATCAACGGATTTTGTATTCAGCGGGCGCAATCATCGCCCCTACACGCCGGACGACCAGACTGACCCGTTGAGTATCTATGGTCGCACCAAGCTCGAAGGTGAACTGCATGTGCGTTATCTGGCGCGCGACAACAGCCTGGTGCTGAGAACCTCGTGGGTGTATTCGCAATACGGGCGCAATTTTCTCAACACCATGCTGCGTCTGATGACGGAAAAAGACAGCCTTAATGTGGTGGACGATCAGATCGGCACACCGTCATCAACGCTGGGGCTGGCGCGTTGCATCGCCGCTGCAGTAGAAAAGCGCCCGATAGGTATTCTGCACTGGACCGATGCCGGTGTTGCCAGCTGGTATGATTTTGCAGTGGCAATACAGGACGAGGCGATCAGCCAGGGCCTGTTAAGTCGGGCCATCCCGATCAATCCGATTCCGACCTCCGCCTATCCGACCCCGGCCCGCAGACCGTCGTACAGTGTGCTGGACAAGGCGCAGACGATCGCTGCGCTGGAGTGTCATCCCCAGCACTGGAGACGTGAGCTGGGTCACGTAATTGCACAATTAAAAAAATAAATGGTGTTGCCGACAATAAAACGGCGACACTGCAGGTCCTGTCATTTGTAATTGCTGGCATCCTGTTGGCTATTTTAGGCTATTGGCATTTTTGATTTATTGCCAGTTCCGGGAAGGGAGCGACCGTATGACCTTGATAAAACAGTGTGCCCTGGTTCTTATCCTGCTGACTGCGTCATCGGGGTTGATGGCCACCACCGTCGCGCAATTGTCCTTTGACGACGTCGTAGCGAACGCCGAACTGGTATTTGAAGGCCGTGTGCTTGCCGTGGAAGCACGCGAAACCGGCCCCCGCAGCATCCACACCTTTGTTGAGTTTGAAGTGCTGGACGTACTCAAAGGTGAATACACCGAACAACGTATTGAACTCAGCTATCTTGGCGGGCGCGTTGGCAGCCGACAGCTTGAAGTCAGTGAAATGCAGGTGCCCGCGGTTGGAGAAACCGGCGTCTATTTTATTGAATCACTGAGTGCAGATCAGCTTCACCCCCTTGTCGGCTGGTCTCAGGGACACTACCTGATTGTGCGCGACAGCAATGGGCGTTCCCATGTGCAGAGCGCCGGGCAGCAACCGATTCGCGCAGTCACCATTGCGCCGTTCGCGGCAGCACAGACATTGAATGACGATGGTGTTGCCAGTGGCGTCCACATTCAGGCCATTGCCGACGAAAGCTCAGCCATGAGCGCCGATGGCTTCAAGGCGCTGGTGCGTGATCGCGTGCAGGAGTTGGCGCCATGAAAAACATCCGGTTTGCACTGGCGCTATTCCAATCCCCGCGGGTGCTATCTACACGGGTTCTATCTCCAATCATCATAGCCGCCACCCTGTTTGGCAGTGCTGCTCAGGCATTTGATATCAGTGCCAACGGCAACAAATGGCCGGGCGCGCAGACACTTATTTTTACTGGCATGCCGGGCACGTCCCGCAGCGGTGTGCCATGGTCGCTGGCGCTGCAACGCGCGGCCGCAGAATGGACTGACAACACACGCTTTACATTTGAAAGCAGTCCGTTATATCGGGACCCCTGCGCTGGTTCCGGTCCCGGCAATCCGCCGGATATTCTTAATGGTATAGATTTTCGATCCACCGTATGTGGCAACAGCTTTAATGCCTCGACACTGGCGGTTACGGTTTTTTTCACCGAGTTCAATATCCTGGGCACCGCCGATCTGGTTGAAGCCGATATCATTTTTAACCAGAACCTGAATTTTGATGTCTACGACGGCCCGCAGCGACCGGGAAGCAACAGCACACGTGAGTACGATTTTCAGCGTATTGCCCTGCACGAGCTGGGGCATGTCATAGGCCTGGGTCACGACGACACCCAACGGGCAATTATGTCATCCACTATTGGCAATCTTTTTCGCCTGCAACCTGATGACATCGCCGGTGCCGATACCCTGTACGCTGGCATAGAAAATTGTGACTACCGTGCAGCGCGTTTTGGCTGGGTATATGGCGAGCTGGGAGGTGGCGACTGCCGCGTCCAGCAACTGCTCAGCGGCGGCACCGATGACAGTTTTATTGATGTTTATACCCTGGATCTGACTCAGGACGTGCGCGTTACCGTTGACATGGTCACAGACGGCCAGCTGGACAGTGTCCTGTTCATTGGCAACAGCAATCTGGGTGCCCTGCGCGTTGATGAAGACAGTGCCGGCAACTGCAATCCGCGTCTGACGACCAACCTGCCCGCGGGCAGACACACCATCCTGGTCAATACTTATAGCAACGGCATAACGCCCCCGTGCGGCAATACCAATACCGGCAGTTATCGAATGTCCGTGGTACTGCAGAGCGCTGACCTGCTCACGTTGAGCGGACAGCAAAGTTTCCAGGGCGGCGTTGCGGATGCAAATTTTTTTGGTGGCGTAACCACCAATGGTGGGCAGAGTTATACCAACCGTGTGTCTTCGAGTCAGGCGTTTGATGTGCGCGGTCGAATTGAAATAGACCCGGCGCATCAGGGGCAGCCAGGTTTTCTTGCCGTCGCGCTGATTACACCGCAAGGCGAGATTCTGGTGAAGAATACGCTGGGCGAACTGGTCGGCTATCAGCCAGAGGTACAGCCTGTCCCTGTCAGCGAACGCAAAGTGCTCAGCGCTGTGGAGCAGATAGACATACTGAGCCAGTTCCGGGCGGCAGACAATGGCATCAGTGAAATCGACGTGGATTTTTTCATCGGTTACGGCGTCGACAGCAACCCGGGCGAACTCTATTATAACGGGCAGCCCATAAACGTTCTGATCGAATGACAGACGATTGAGAAGCACTGGCTGCCTCGATAACGCTTCTCAACAGTCAGTAGTTTTTGCTGCGGCTGTCGTTAGTCGTTTTCTGGTGCTTCCAGGCTGACACTGATATCGACAAGGTCGTCAGCGGTCAGCGTGCCGGAGTCACGGCGCAGATACAGGCCCAGCTTGATGTGTTCGTAACGAATGGCCTGCAGGTCGCGTTCGGCCAGAAACTCGTCCCGCACCGCATCCAGTACATCAACGCTGGTGACCGTGCCCAGTTCAAAACCACGCTGTCGGGCACGGCTGGCAACACGCCGGGCTTCCAGCAGTTTCTCGGCAGCAGCGATCTGCTGTTCAGTTGATTGCAGGCGCAGATAAGCCAGTCGTGTGCGTTCACTGACGTCCAGATGCAACTGCCGTAACTCATTCTGCGCGATACTCTGCATGCTGCGTGCTTCACTGACAGCCGCGCGATTGCTGCCGCCAGCAAACAACGGAATGGTGACATCCAGTGCCAAATATCCGGTATCGGTTCGGCTGTTAAGCAGCTGGTTGTCAAAACCCAGGTTGGACTGTTGTTGTTGCGCGATTAGACTGACCCTTGGCATATAGGCGCCACGGCGCTCAGATACCCGACGTTCAGCTGCTTTCACGGCGTACTCACGTGCCAGGATCATGTGGTTGTCTTCGCGTGCCCGCGCGACCCAGTCCATGACAGTGCCTTCGACCTCCGGAAGTTGCGCATCATCACCCAGGGTATACAAATCTCCGACAGCCAGACCAGATGCGGAATGCAACGCTTCACGAGCCAGTGTTACCTCGGTAGCCAGGTTCAGTCGTTCGGCTTCCACCGCCGCTAGCCGTGCCTGCGCGTCGTACAGATCGGTAATCTGAACCATCTGCATATCATGCATGCGTTCAATCTGTTGCATCTGGTTCTGCGTCGCTTCCAGCTCACTGTCGGTTGAGCGTAGAGCGTCTTCTGCCTGCAGCACCTCAAAATACATCTCGGCGATTTCTGTCAGCAGCGCTGACAGCTCGGCGAAGTATTCTGCTTCGTACTGCTCCTCTTCCATCGAGGCCGAGCGACGCCGGGCAAACGCCGCCCAGTCGAAAAGTACCTGCCTTAGCTGCAGGGCATAACGCTCACCCCGGTACTGGCTCGTGCGCTCTATCGTTTCCTGTCGATTCTCCGACACATTGGCGGTGGCGCTGATTTGTGGCAAAAGCTGGCCACTGGCGGCACGCTTGCGTGCAGTGCCAATGTCACGGCGTGCTTCGGCGACCTGGATTCTGGGACTGTATTCCATGGCAGCAAGAAAGAAATCTTCCAGTGTGCTTCCCGATCCGCTTTCCAGCATGGCCGTAGCCGCAGCTACTTCAGCGGCGAGCGCCTCGTTTTGCTGCGTGGCATCGGCGGCATGACCTGCTGGAGCGTACAACAGCGTCGCCAGGACCGCGCCGCTCAACAACCGGTGCAAAGAGCCGGACAAATTGTTATGTGTATTATTCCACTTCATACGCATCAGTCTTCCCTGAAGCTTCGCGCTATCGCGTTTGTGAAAGGCTTCATCAGGTACTGGAGAAATGTTCGTGACCCAGTGACAATAAACACTTCTGCTGGCATGCCTGGCACCAGCGCCAGATCGCCCAGATTCGCACGACCTTCTGGCGTGACTTCAAGTCGAGCGGTGTAATACGAGGCGCCGGTATTTTCATTAGTGAAAGCGTCAGCCGAGACATTGGTGACAACGCCAAAAATATTGGGTACGGAACTGCTGAATGAGGAAAAGCGAATGGCGGCTTCCTGCCCTACCGCAACCCGATCGATATCTGTGGGCGACACCCGGGCTTCCACAATCAGTTCGTCAGACTGAGGCACGATGTCGGCTATGCGGCTACCCGGGCCAATGACCCCCCCTTCGGTATGCACCTGAAGCCCATTGACCACGCCTGCGACCGGTGCCGTGATGACGGTGCGGCTGACAATATCACGCAGTGCGTTGCGACGCTCAGTAATATCGCGAACTTCGGTCTGCACTTCACTGAGCTGGGTTGCCACTTCATTCTGAAACCTGCGTTCAGCCTGAATGATTTCCAGGCGGGTTTCGCCAATCTGCATTTCGGTTGAGGAAATGCTGGCTGTGATGTCTGCTGCTTCACCCCGCAGAATAGCAGCGTTACGCTCCAGTTCACGCAGGCGATTCTTGTCAGAGAAGCCTTCTTCCAGCAACGCCCGAACATCGTTCAACTCCTGCGCAAAAGACTCAGCGAGGTCTTCCTTGCTCTCGCGTTGGACGCGCAGACCCTGCAGCCGTGACTGCAATTGTTCAATGCGCTGCTGCAGCACATCAATGCTGCCTTCCAGCTGATTCTTGCGAGTGCGGAAGATCTGCTCCTGCGATGCCATCTCAACCAGGGCATTGCTTTCCAGCGATGATAAAGCTACCGGGAACTGTACCTCGTCCAGACCATCACGTTCAGCGATCAGACGTGCTTCCAGTGCCGTCTGCGCAACAAACTGGGCGTTGGCCATTTGCAGTTGCGCCAGCTGCTGGGTTTCGTTCAGCACCAGTAAGGGCTCACCAGCGTCTACCACGTCGCCATTGCGTACCAGTATCTGCTGCACAATGCCGCCTTCCAGGTGTTGTACCACCTGTCGGTTAGAGCGCACGATCACCGTGCCGGGCGCGTTAGCAGCACCGTCAATGGGCGCCACTGCGGCCCAAACGCCAAAGACACCAAAGACCAGGAAAAAAATCAGCAGGCCAACTCGTTTTGGCGATTCCATACTGGTTATCACATCCGGGTCTGCCGTATTCTGTCTGCTGTTATCTGCCACAATCGGTTTCCGTTTAAGTTTGTCGAATAAATAAAAAAACTTTTTACGCTATCATTGCCAGTGCTCAGGGGCGTTTTCCGGTCAAGCTGGCCAACACCTCATCGGTAGGACCAAAGCTGACGGCCTGGCCGTCTTTCATGACCAGCAGTTTATCCATGCCCTGTAGCACCATGGTGCGGTGGGTAATCACAATAACGGTTGCGCCCTGTTCCTTGATGCGTTGCAGGGCCTGAACCAGTTCACGCTCGCCGGCATCATCGAGATTGGAATTGGGCTCGTCCAGTACCAGCAGACGAGGGTTGCCATACACCGCGCGTGCCAGACCGATGCGTTGTCGCTGGCCGCCGGAAAGCGTCCCGCTGGCACCACCAATAACCGTGTCATAACCCTCGGGCAAACGCAGAATCATGTCATGCACACCGGCCATGCGCGCCGCGGTTACAATTTTTTCCGGATCTGCTTCGCCAAAGCGGCAGATGTTGTCGGAGATGGTGCCATCAAACAGTTCGATATCCTGGGGCAGGTATCCCACATACGGGCCCAGTTCACCCCGGTCCCAGGCGGACATGTCGGCACCGTCCAGACGGACCTTGCCGTTCAGCGTTGGCCAGATGCCGAGAATGGCGCGTGCCAGCGTAGATTTACCGGAGGCGCTCGGGCCAACGATGCCCAGTGCTTCCCCGGCCGGCAGTTGCAGCGACACACCTTTGACAACGGCGGTGCGTGTGCCCGGCGGTGCCACCATGACCTGCTCCAGCAGCAGGTGTCCCTCAGGTACGGGCAGGCTCATGTGTTCTTTGTCGGCCGGGATATTCTCCAGTAGCTGACCCAGGCGCTCGTACTGAGCGCGCGCCACTGAGAAGCCTCGCCAGCTGCCGACCAGAAGATCGATGGGCGCCAGCGCACGACCCAGCAACAGGGAGCCGGCAATCATCATGCCCGGTGAAATTTCCTGCTGCAGTGCCAACAGGGCGCCCAGACCCAGAATCAGGGACTGGGTGGTGATACGGAACGTTTTTGACACACTGGTCAGAATGCCGGCGGCACGGCTGGCTTCGGTCTGCAGGCCCAGCACTTCATCGGACAGTTTCTCCTGCTCACGGCGGATGTCAGTGGTCATGCCCATGGCTGCAATCACTTCCGAGTTGCGCAGACTGCCGGCAACCTGACCGCCAACATGGTTGGCTTTGGCGTTGGCATCTTTCAATCGTTTGGTGGTTACCTTCTCGTTGGCCCAGGCCAGAAGCACCATGACAATACCGGCAATAATGGCTACAACACCGAACCAGAAATGAAACAGAAACATGATGGCGACATAGATCGGGAACCAGGGGGCATCAAAAAAAGCAAACAATCCGTTGCCGGTCATGAACTGGCGCAGGCCGGAAAGGTCATTCAAAGGTTGTGCCGATGCGCCGTTGCCAGAGAGCAGTGCATTTTTGAAGGTTGCATTAAAAACCCGTTCACGCAATTTCAGTTCAATCTTGTTACTGGCGCTGGTGAGAATCATCGAGCGTACCCACTCGAAGCCGCCCATCGCCATGGTCAGACACACCATCAGTATCGTCAACATGAGCAATGTGGAATAACTGCCGCTTGCGATCACGCGGTCGTATACCTGCAGCATGTAGATGATCGGCGTCAGCATCAGAATATTGACGGCGGCGCTGAACAGGCCTGCGTACAGAAAATACCGACGCACGGATTTCATGGCATCGAACAGTTCGGGATAGGTCACTGAGCTCTTGGGTTTATTCATTGTGTTTTAGTCATTCATCCGTGCTTGCGTGTGGAAAACAGCCAGGCAGTCTGTCGAATTAAGTGGGCCGGCCATCAAGCGATGAGCTGTATGTTGGGGCTGTCTCTTAT
>OJBX01000620.1_pt1 | contig 11247 bp, 10 predicted proteins | sample 1590751 | NCBI WGS metagenome assembly OJBX01 (sample SAMN05416780, study PRJEB24817) | seawater metagenome | isolation source: Sea water | place: Canada:Atlantic | collected 2013-07
GAGATTTCTGCCTGTCTCGTGGGCTCGGAGATGTGTATAAGAGACAGGGACTGGGTTGAGCAATCGACGCGGCCGAACAATTCGGGCAATCACAAGGCATACGGCTATCAGTGGTGGCTGAACACCGGTGACGCGGCGCCACGCTGGCCGGACCTGCCCGCAGACGCATACGCTGCACAAGGCAACCGGCAGCAGAGCCTGACTGTCATTCCATCAGAAAACGTGGTGATTGTGCGGCTGGGGTGGACATCCGGACGTTACCCGGCGAATGAACGTTTTGCGGAAATCGTCGGGGCGCTGCGGTAGCGCCCCGACCGGGAGCGAGATTACTTGGTCAGGCAAAACACGGTGAGCTTGTTACCGTCCAGATCCCTGAAATAACCGGCATAGAAGCCGTCATCACCACGGGGGCCAGCAGCGCCCTCGTCCTGCGCGTTCAGTTCCAGCGCCTTTTTGTAAACGCGATCGACTGTCTCCGCACTGTCGGCGGCCAGCGCCACCATGACGCCGTTACCGACAGTTGCCGGCTGGCCGTCATAGGGTTTGATGATTGCCATCATCGGCTGCCCGGGATTGTTACCCCAGGCAATAAAGGTCTCCATTTCCATAAAACGTTTGCCACCCAGCTCTGCCAGAAGAGCATCGTAGAATGCGGCCGCACGCGGCATGTCGTTAGTCCCTACACATACATATCCAATCATGGTTTACCCCAAAAGGTGTTATAAAAAATCAGTGCTTGTACGACAGTCCACAATGCGCGCAAGTGCGGCGAAGCGGATTGAGGAAGTACTTTTTCACAAAAAACGCCTGGTGGCAACGCGGGCAGCGACGCACCGACATGTTAATGCCAAAACCGGCATACAGCGCCATGTAGGCAAGCATCAGCCAGGTAATATCCTGGCCCTGACCGACCAGACGGGCGACGGTATACACATAAATCGGAAAGGTCAGAAAACACACCATCAGGCGATTTCTGGATATGCGGATTTTATTCAGCGTTTCGTTAAACGCATCCTCGGACGGGGCTGTCATAAACCATGCTCTCGACAGTGAATCATGGCCGATACACTACCATGAAGCCGGTACTCATGCATTGTCAGCGGTAAAACTGATGACCTCCCCGATGTGAGCTGCGCCCGCGGCCAGCATCACCAGACGGTCGAAACCCAGCGCCACGCCAGCACATTCAGGCAGGCCATGCTGCAGCGCCGCCAGTAGACGCGCATCCACACCCCTGGCAGACAAACCCGCCGCTTGCCGCTGCCGATTATCGTTTGCAAAGCGACGTGCCTGCTCGACACTGTCAGTCAGTTCCAGATAACCATTGGCCAACTCCATGCCGCTAACAAAGAGCTCAAAGCGACGGGCGACAGCAATGCCGTCGGCATCGCAGGTCACCTGCGCCAGCGCTGCCTGACTCGCGGGAAAATCAACCACAAAAACAGCCTGCTGCAATTGTGGCTCGATGACATAGGACATCAACAGGTGCAGGCAATCGTCCCGATCAAGCGCCATATCACCCAGGTCGGTGTGCTGGCGAGCACACGCGAACAACTCATCGTCACTGGCAGTGAAAGGATCCAGCGCCAGCATGTCCTGAAACAACCTGCGGTAGCGAATGCGGGGAATATCAGCATCCGTCGCTGGCAGACAGACGGCCAGCAGGTCGGCGATTTCTGTCATCAACTGGTGATCATCGAAACCCGGGCGGTACCATTCCAGCATGGTGAATTCGGGATTGTGACGCTGACCGGTTTCATCACGTCGAAATGCCTTGCCCAACTGATAAATGGAACCGCTGCCGGCGGCCAGCAGTCGCTTCATGGCAAACTCGGGGGACGTCTGCAGATAACGCCACTGACCCGGCGCCAGTTCCAGCGTCAGCGCCTCAAGATGCGGATCGGTGCCGGTGGCGTGGCACATCAGCGGCGTTTCCACTTCAAGCACGTCACGCCCGGCAAAGAACTGACGGGTACGCGCCAGCAGCTCAGCACGCAGACGCAGGTTGGCAAGCGTGGCATCAGGCCGCCATGGCAGGACATCGGACATAAGCAGCTTCCTGGCTGGCATCGCGCGAATGCCGGAGCGGGTTTTATCTGACCCGGTTCTGGTATTCGCCGGTGCGCGTATCCACCTTCAGCACATCACCAATATTGACAAACAGAGGCACTTTAACCACGGCGCCTGATGCCAGTGTTGCGGGTTTGCTGCCGCCCTGAGCCGTATCGCCTTTGAGGCCGGGGTCAGTTTCCACCACTTCAATTTCAACAAAATTGGGCGGGCTGACGTTGATCGGGTTGCCGTTATAAAGCGTGACCAGATACACGTCTTCTTCTTTCAGCCAGTTCAGCGCATCGGCAATGGCGGCCTTGTCCGCACCGAACTGTTCAAAGCTGCCATCAGTCTTCATGAAATGCCAGAACTGGCCATCGGTATACAGATAGGACATATCCGTTTCCATGACATCGGCCGCTTCCAGTGATTCACCGGATTTAAACGTACGCTCCCACACCCGGCCATTGAGCAGATTTCGCAATTTCACGCGATTAAAGGCCTGGCCTTTGCCGGGTTTAACAAACTCGTTGTCCAGAATGCTGCAGGGATCTCCCTCCAGTAGTACCTTGAGGCCAGGTTTGAACTCATTGGTAGAAAATGTCGCCATTGTTCCCTCTCAATTTTAGCCATTCGGTTTTGCGGCTTTTGGTTTAATGCCTTTTAGTTTAGGCCTTGGTAATGCCTGACAGGCGGTTTAACATGGCCAGCATGTTATATGCCTGTGTGTACCTTCAAGCGGATAAATGTATTCGATGTCTTCTCTAGTGCTGGCCCAGCGCCACCCTGATGACAGCGCGCGGCGCTGGCAACAGGAACTGTCCAACCTGATCACAGAACCGGAGGAACTGCTGCAACTGCTGGGGCTCAGCCCCGATGATGTCAGCATTCCGGCTGACGTCCTGCACGCATTCCCACTCAAGGTGCCCCGGCCGTTTGTCGCCAGGATGCGGCCCGGGGATCCGCGAGATCCGCTGTTACTGCAGATACTGCCAACGGCCCAGGAAAGTGATGATACCCCCGGATACGGCTTCGATCCACTTTCGGAGGCCGATTTTAACCCGCAACCGGGCATTCTGCACAAATACCAGGGCCGCATCCTGATGCTGGCCGCCCCGCACTGCGCGGTACACTGCCGTTATTGTTTCCGTCGACACTTCCCCTATCAGGACAAAGTCCCCGCACGCCAGGTGTGGGAGCAGAGCCTGCAATGGCTGGCGGAGCAGCCGCAGATCAGCGAAGTCATCTACAGTGGCGGTGATCCATTGGCTGCCAGCGACAAACATCTGGCCTGGCTGACAAATCGTATTTCAGAAATCCCACACATCGGCCGATTACGTATACATACGCGCACACCCGTGCTGGTACCTGCGCGCGTGGACGAACAGTTGACGGCATGGCTAAGTGGCAGTCGCTTGCAGAAAGTCATGGTCATTCACTGCAATCATGCCAATGAAATCGATGCTGATGTGATTGCGGCCATGCAGCGGCTGCGTGCGGCCGGTGTCACATTGCTGAACCAGAGTGTGCTGCTGAAAGGGATCAATGATTCTGTGCAGGACCTGGCGGATCTGAGTGAAGCCCTGTTTGCTGCCGGAGTGCTGCCGTATTACCTGCATGCACTGGACAAAGTACAGGGCGTCGCACATTTTGACGTCAATGAAGATAAGGCCATGAATTTGATAATGGAATTAAAACAGCGCCTTCCCGGTTACCTGGTCCCCAGGCTGGTGAGGGAAATACCCGGCGAATCGTCTAAAACCGGACTACTATAAAGCTATGGATCTTACGGTTACGCATAACATTCTGATCAATCATTGCCCATCCGGCAAAGCCGACAAGATCATTGGCCTGCTGCGCCGTGCCGGGCTGGGTGTACGGGTGCGCGAATTTGAAGGCAACCATCTGCCAGACTGTGTTCCGGGCTGTGACAGCCATGACCTGATCCTGTTATTCGCCGATGTTCCAGGCCAGGCCAATGAAACCCTGCTACGCCAGTTGCAATCATCACGCCGCGACATACCCTGCCTGCTGATCTGCCGCGCCCCGGCCCGCTGGCTGCCGCTGCTGAACCTGGGGGCTGCCGGCCTGATCAATGACACGTTGCTGGATTCGGCTGCCGGTCAGGTTGAATTTGTCTATCGCATCAAGCGGGAGTTGGAACAACTGAAACTGCGACGCGAAGCCAGGCGCGCCAACAGCAGCCTGCGCGAACTGCATCAGCGACTGCAGAGTTTCATGGACGCCACGTCCGAGGCCATCGCCTGCCTGCAGGACGGCCTGCATCAATACGCCAATCAGGGCTGGCTGACGTTTTTTGGCTTTCCCAGTCAAGCAGCCCTGCACGCCGTACCCTTCATGGACCTGGTTGCTGACGAAGATTTGGAAAAAGTACGCGATTTCCTGCGCCACCGTCTGGATGCCGGACAACAGCGCTGCGAATTTACCGCCCTGCGCCGCGACGGTAGTGAAATACGCGCCACGCTGGACAGCTCCGCCATCACCATCAATGGCGACAACAGCCTGCAGGTGTTGATCCAGCCGGCCAATGGCAATTCCGTTCACCACAACGCCATCAGTGCTGCTCGCAGCAAAGACCTGCAAAGCGGGCTGCTTAACGAATCCGGCCTGGAACGGCTGCTGAACCAGGCCATCAGCAGCGCGGTATACCAGGGCCGCTTCAGCGCCGTGATTATGCTGAGTGCCGCCAATCTGTCCGACATCGCCGTGGTCCTGGGCAGAACCGATATGTATCTGCTGCTGAGCGAAATAGCGTCACTGCTGGCATCGGCCTGTCCGACACAGGCAGTCCTGGGTCGGCTTGATGCCGGTGATTTTATTGTGCTGATGCCGGATGCCGATACCGAAAGCTGCCAGCAGCTGCTTGCCCGACTGGACAACCAGCGTAATCTGCTGGCGGGTCTGGCGCCCGATGGCACCGAATTACAGTTCAGCATCGGCGCCGCCATGATCACGGATGAAGCCCCGGATGTTGATACGCTGCTGATCCGCGCCCGCCAGCACCAGACGCTGCGGCAGTATCAACACGCCAATGCATCCTCCGCCGGAGAAACCGGCGCCACGATGACGCTGTTGCGCCAGGCGCTGAGTGAAGACTCACTGCTGCTGGTATATCAACCCACAGTCAGCCTGAAAGTCGATGCCAGCGAATACTATGAGGTCAGAGTAAGATTGCCGATGGCAGACCGCATCATTTACCCGGGTGAATTCCTGGATGCCGCCAACCAGCACGGCTATGGCGAACGCATCGATCGTTATGTCATCAGCCATGCGCTGCGTGCGATTGCCGGGCACAACAACGCGAAGCTACGTCTGACCATCAACCTGACTCCTAATTCACTGCTTAGCCAGACACTGCTGGTCTGGTTGACGCAGGAGCTGCGACGACACAAACAAAGCCCTCGCCAGCTTATTCTGCAGATCAGTGAAATGGATGTAGTCAGTGCGCCGGTCGAAGCACGACGATTCTGTCTGCAGGTGCGCGAGCTTGGCTTCGAACTGGCGCTGACGCACTTTGGCTGCAGCCTGGACCCATTCCGGGTTCTGGGACAGGTGCAGGCCGACTATGTGAAACTGGATCGCTCACTGTTGCATCAGATTGAGCTGGATGCCGATCAGCGCGAACGATTGCACGACGTGGTCAGCACCCTGCATGCGCAGGGCGTCAGGGTGATTGCACCGATGGTTGAAGATATCGAAGTGTTGCCGTTGCTGTGGCAGTGCAATGTCAATTTTGTGCAGGGCAACTGTCTGCAGCAACCTGAGCAGAGCATGGAGTTTGGCCTGTTCAAGACAGAAGAGATCAGCCTCGACTCGGTAGGCTGATCTCTTAAACCGGATTAACCGGCAACGTCTACCCGGTCAACATTCTGGAAACCACGTGGCAGTTTATTACCCCGGCGGCCACGCTCTCCGTGATAATGAGCCAGGTCTGCCGCTTTCAGGGTCAGGTGCCGCCTTCCGGCAAACACGGTGACCGCGCCCTCGGCCGGCAACACCGTCATCGACACCACAAACTCCAGCCGATCGGCCACCCGGCCAGACGGAATGCCAATAATCTTGTTGCCCTTGCCGCGCGCCAGCACCGGCAATTCGGCAACCGGGAAGCACAACATACGCCCCTCATTGGTCACGGCCACCAGCAAATCTGTTTCCGGATTCTGAATCAGTGTCGGCGTCAATACCCGCGCCCCCTTGGGCAGGCTCAATACTGATTTACCCGCCTTGTTCTTGCTCTGCAGATCACCGACATTGGCAACAAAGCCATAACCGGCGTCACTGGCCATCAGCACCGGCTGCTTGTCATCTGCCAGCAACACACCTTCAAACGATGCACCCGACGGAGGCGCCAGGCGTCCCGTTAAAGGTTCACCCTGCCCGCGCGCCGACGGCAGCGTATGCGTCTGCACACTGTACGCTCGCCCAGTCGAATCCAGGAATACGGCGGACTGGTTGCTCTTGCCTTTGGCAGCAATTTTGAAGCTGTCACCGGACTTGTACTGCAGCGCTTCAGGGTCAACCTCGTGACCTTTGGCCGAGCGCACCCAGCCACTTTTCGACAACACAACTGTCACCGGTTCCGAGGAAATCAGTTCAACTTCGCTGAAGGCCTGTGCTTCCGAGCGCTGCACCAGTGGCGAGCGCCGGTCATCACCATACTGCTCCGCATCGGCGATCAGTTCTTTCTTGATCAGCGTTTTCAGTTTGCGCTCGGAACCCAGCAACGCTTCCAGTGAGGCGCGTTCCTTGGCCAGCTCATCCTGCTCGCCGCGAATCTTCATTTCTTCCAGCTTGGCCAGATGACGCAGTTTCAGCTCCAGGATGGACTCGGCCTGCACGTCGTCGATGCCGAAACGCTCCATCAGCACCGGCTTGGGTTTGTCTTCCGTGCGGATGATGTGAATCACTTCGTCAATGTTCAGGAACGCCACCAGCAGGCCTTCCAGAATATGCAGACGGTCGAGCACTTTCTGCAGACGATACTGCAGGCGACGGCGCACGGTTTCGGTCCGGAACGACAACCACTCACTCAGAATGACACGCAGGTCTTTCACCTGTGGTCGGCCATTGGTGCCGATCATGTTGAAATTGACGCGGTAACTTTTTTCCAGGTCTGTGGTGGCAAACAGATGCAGCATGGTTTCATCGGCATCAATCCGATTCGAACGCGGCACGATGACAATGCGGGTGGGGTTTTCGTGATCAGACTCGTCACGTAGATCCACCACCATTGGCAGTTTCTTTTTCTGCATCTGCGCGGCAATCTGCTCCAGCACTTTGGCGCCGGACACCTGATAGGGCAACGCAGTGATGACAATATCACCGTCTTCCACTTTATAGACAGCCCGTGCCTTAACCGAACCGCGACCGGTTTCATACATCGTGCGCAGATCGGCAGCCGGCGTGATGATTTCCGCTTCAGTGGGATAGTCCGGGCCTTTGACGTGCATCAGCAGATCGGCCAACACGGCCTTGGGCTCGTCCAGTAGATGCACGCAGGCACTGACCACTTCGCGCATGTTGTGTGGCGGAATATCGGTGGCCATACCTACCGCGATTCCACTGCCGCCGTTGAGCAGCACATTGGGCACGCGCGCAGGCAACAGCGCCGGTTCATCCATGGTGCCGTCAAAATTGGGTTTCCACTCCACTGTGCCCTGACCCAGTTCGGACAGCAACAGCTCGGCGTATTTCTGCAATTTGGACTCGGTGTAACGCATGGCAGCGAAGGACTTGGGATCATCCGGCGAACCCCAGTTGCCCTGTCCATCGACCAGCGGATAGCGATAGCTGAACGGCTGCGCCATCAATACCATGGCCTCGTAACAGGCAGAATCACCGTGCGGATGAAACTTACCGATGACATCACCGATGGTCCGCGCTGACTTCTTGAACTTGGACGAGGCTTTTAAGCCCAGCTCCGACATGGCATAAACAATGCGCCGTTGCACCGGCTTGAGGCCGTCGCCAATATAGGGCAGCGCGCGATCGTTGATCACGTACATGGAGTAGTTCAGGTAGGCCTGACGGGTATAGCTGCTGAGCGCAATCTGCTCAGTGCCGTCGGCGTTTATGGTGATGTTCATGGTCATACGCTAAAGTATATCTCTGACTAAGGGAAACGGATGTGGTGTTATAGCACATTCGGCCGGGGCATCTGTAGTGTCCCGGCGCCGGACAGGCTTGCGTATCCCCGTCTACAGCCGTACACTACTGTTTATTTATACAGTATTGGTAATGCCTTGTCTTCTTTTTCTGATCCAGAATCGCCCGCCGCCTCTCGTGCCATCAAAGGACGTGGCGCCCTTAGCAATCTGCAAGGCCGCTTCGAGCACCAGTTGCGCGAGGACTTCCATGATGGTTGGAGTGATGGCAGGAACGGCGCGGAAAATGAGGCTAGTGCACCTCGCACCCAAATCACCGAAGAAATCGCGCGCAGCATCCTGACCCGCAACCAGTCACCGGACATTCCGTTTAACGTGTCGCTGAACCCTTATCGCGGCTGCGAGCATGGCTGTGTTTACTGTTTTGCCCGGCCGACACACAGTTATCTGGAACTGTCGCCGGGGCTGGATTTCGAAACACGACTGTTCGCCAAGATCAATGCTGCCGAGCTGCTGCGGCGCGAACTGGCCAGTCCTTCCTGGCGTCCGGAGGGCATTGCCTTGGGCGTGAATACCGATGCCTATCAGCCCTGTGAACGCAAACTAGGCATAACCCGCCAGGTTCTGGAAGTCATGCAGGAATGCGGGCAGCCGGTGGGCCTGATCACCAAATCGGCACTGATTGAACGTGACATTGACATCCTGGCGGCGATGGCCAAAAAACGCCAGGTGACCGTGACCATCACCATTACCTCCCTGGACCATGCGCTGTCACGCAAACTGGAACCGCGCGCAGCCTCGCCGACCCGGCGCATCAAAACCGTGGCCCGGCTGGCCGAAGCCGGTATCCCGGTAGGTGTAAACGTAGCGCCCATCATACCGTTTATCACCGACCAGGATTTTGAACAGGTGCTGTATGCCGCGGCGGACGCCGGCGCCACGTCCGCCGGCTATATTGTGCTGCGCCTGCCCTGGGAGGTGAACCCGCTGTTTCAGCAATGGCTGCACATGCATTTCCCGGATCGCCTGGAACGGGTCATGGGGCGGCTGCGCGATATGCGCGGTGGCAAGGACTACGATGCCAGTTACGGCACGCGAATGCGTGGCGAAGGCGTCTGGGCGGAACTGATCCGACAGCGGTATGATGTCGCCATGCGTCGAAGTGGCCTGGCAAGCCGGCGACAGGACTATGCCGAGCTGGACGCCAGCGGATTTACCCGCCCGCGCTACATTCCTGCTGCTGCCGCCAAAACCGATGGTTCGCCGCACCAACAGGATATGTTTTAATGCCCGAACAGAGACTCAAGGACCCACACTCATGCGACTGATTTCCTGGAATGTAAATGGCATTCGCGCTGCCATCAAAAAAGATTTTCTTAGCAAGCTGCCAGAATTGAATCCAGACGTGTTGTGCCTGCAGGAAACCAAGGCGCAGGATGATCAGGTGATGACCGCGCTGGGCGACGACCACGGCTACCAGGCACTACCGCATTCGGCGGTTAGGCCGGGCTATTCCGGTACAGCCATACTAAGCCGGCAGAAACCGTTATCAGTCGACTTTGGCCTGGATATCGAGCAGCACGACCAGGAAGGCCGGGTGATCACTGCCGAGTTTGATGACTTTTTCCTGGTCACGGTTTACACACCCAACTCCGGCAGTGAACTGAAACGTCTAGACTATCGTGAACAGTGGGATCGGGATTTCCAGAAGCACGTTGAACAGCTGGAAATAAAAAAACCAGTCATCATCTGCGGCGACCTGAACGTCTGTCACCAGCCCATCGACATCGCCAGGCCCGATGCCAATTACAACAAAAGTGCCGGGTATACCCAAATAGAAATTGATGGCATCAGCAACCTGCTCAAGGCCGGTTACATCGACAGTTTCCGTCATCTTTATCCGGATACCGTGAAGTACAGCTGGTGGAGTATGCGCGGTGGTGCCCGTGCCCGGAACGTGGGCTGGCGGCTGGATTACTTTCTGGTGTCAGAAAAACTGGCGAGCAGAATCAAAAGCGCCGAGATCCTCAATGACGTGTTTGGCTCGGATCACTGCCCAGTGGTGCTGGAGATCGACTGATCTGTTGCCAAAAATCAGTAGCCCAGTTAGTCGCCCAGCGTCACGCGGGCTTCCTTGATAACCAGGACAACCGCCTGTTCTGATCGGTTCACCAGGGTGAAATGCTGCCCCTCGGTCAGCGCCGACCAGTGACCAGCCGCCTGCAATTCTTCGGTGATGCCATCGCTACGCAGCAGCTGAATTTCGCCTGCGGATGCCTGCACCACAAACGCCGGGTGTTGATGCTGAATCATGTCGGTGGTTGCACCCGGCGGCAGCGTCAGCCGCCAGGCACGGAACCAGCCATTGTTGATATCCGGCGCTTGCGCCAGGCCGGTCGGCAAATCAGCAGCAGACTCAGCATCCGTCACCGGCTCTGCGTAGCTGGTCAGAGCAATGATACGAAACAGGCCCGGACCCGGGTTACTGACACGATGGGTGTACTGCTCATCGACATAGCGTGTGACGCTGGACAGACGGCCGTTTAACGGGCCTTCGCCATTGCTGATAAAGGTATACAGAATGGCAGCATCATGGGTATGCGGCAGCGTCATGTCGCCGGGATTGATCTGCACGTCCAATAACCGCACGTCTGCCCCCGCGTCAGTTTCCAGACGATGAACCGTACGATGACGCGGTTCCTGCACAATCGGCACCACGCGCACCGGGTCCGTCAGACCAGCAAAATCTTCAGGTGCGCCTTCTGTCAGGGTCTCTGGCTGGGCATGAACGTCCATACCCAGCAGTGCTGTACAAAAGGCCGTGGCGAATATTGATTTTTTAATGAAAACTCTCATCACTGAATTAAACCGCCCCTTGCTGTAATAAGCAAACTGAAAATGACAGGAAAATCAAAAATTAAAAAGACCCTGATTGCGCTGGTTTCAGCCCTCACCCTGCTGTTGTCAATGGCCGCGCTGGCTCAACTGCAATATGTCACCATCGAACTGGAGATTGTTGCTGCTGTCTCTTATACACATCTGACGCTGCCGACGACTCCTTACGTGTAGA
>OJBX01000622.1_pt1 | contig 11195 bp, 9 predicted proteins | sample 1590751 | NCBI WGS metagenome assembly OJBX01 (sample SAMN05416780, study PRJEB24817) | seawater metagenome | isolation source: Sea water | place: Canada:Atlantic | collected 2013-07
TCCTTCTCTATTTTCGGTCAAAATCTTAAGCCCGTTGGCATTTCCTTCAAAATCTATAAGATCTTGGTATTCTTCTGCTGATAATACTTCTTTGTATTGGATTCCGTTGCCGGTGTTAAAATACTCTCCAATGGCTTTTTCTCCAGAATGACCAAAAGGCGGATTTCCAATATCATGCATTACAGAAGCTGCAGCTACAATGGCGCCAAAATCATTAAATGTATATCCTAATTCTTTTAAGTTTAGATGGCGTTCTAACAATACTTTACCAACTCTTCTTCCTAAAGTTCTACCAACTACAGAAACTTCTAAACTATGGGTAAGCCTGGTGTGAACAAAGTCTGTTTCAGACAGAGGAATCACTTGTGTTTTATCTTGTAAACTTCTAAATGCTTCTGAAAATATAATTCTATCAAAATCTACCTCAAAACCCAACCGTGTTTCATCTTGTTTGGCTCTTGGGCGTTTTTGAATGTCTCCAAAACGTTTTAAAGAAAGTAATTGTTCCCAGTTCATCATGCTCCTATGATTTTGATTTATATAAAAAAAGAATCTCAAATATATTGAGATTCTTTTTTAAACGTACATTAATTAGCTAATTTCTAAGATCCACACATTAAGCAATCATCATCTGGCCCTCCGTTTTTAGAAGAATCTACCATTGCTTTAAATTCTGCAGCAGACATTGGTCCTTCATTAGACACTGGTGCTATTGCTTCTTCTTCTTTTGTGATTTCTTTCTTTTCTTTAGAAAGGGTAAACTGAATAGCGTTTACCGCAGATTTAGTTCTTAGGTAATACATTCCAGTTTTTAATCCAGATTTCCAACCATAGAAATGCATGGAGGTTAATTTAGCATAATCTGCATCTTGCATAAATAAGTTCAATGATTGAGACTGATCTATAAAATATCCTCTATGGCGTGCCATATCTATGATATCTTTCATACTCATTTCCCAAACAGTTTTATACAAGTCTTTTAAGTCTTGTGGAATTTTGTCTATGTGTTGAATAGATCCGTTTGCACGCATAATATCTTCTTTCATATTATTATCCCATAAGTTCATCTCTACCAAGTCTTCTAATAAGTGCTTGTTTACAACAATAAATTCTCCAGACAGTACACGTCTTGTATAAATATTAGATGTATACGGCTCAAATGCTTCGTTGTTTCCAAGAATTTGAGAAGTTGAGGCTGTTGGCATTGGAGCTACTAATAACGAGTTTCTAACACCGTGTTTGATGACATTTTTACGTAATTTTTTCCAATCCCAATTACCACTTAAATCTTCATCGTTAATTCCCCACATATTGTATTGGAATTCTCCTTCAGACATGGGTGATCCTTTAAATGTTGAATACGGTTCTTTTGCTTTTGCTATTTCCATAGAAGATTGAACAGACGCAAAATACAAGGTTTCAAAAATATCTTTATTTAACTTTTTAGCCGCATCTGAAGTAAATGGCAAGCGTAACATAATAAATGCATCTGCCAAACCTTGAACTCCTAAACCTACCGGTCTATGTCTAAAATTAGAGTTTTCTGCTTCTTTTACTGGGTAGTAATTTCTATCAATAACTGTGTCTAAATTTCTGATGACTTTCTTAGTTACGTCATATAGCTTTTTATGATTAAAAAACTTTTCTCCAGCTTCGTTTTCAGAAACAAACATTGGTAGGGCAATAGATGCTAAATTACATACAGCTACTTCATCGTTAGCTGTATATTCCATAATTTCTGTACACAAGTTAGACGAACGAATGGTTCCTAAATTTTTGTGATTGGTTTTACGGTTTACTGCATCTTTATAGAGCATATAAGGTGTTCCTGTCTCTATCTGAGATTCTAATATTTTCTCCCAAAGCTCTCTTGCTTTGATTGTTTTTCTTCCTTTTCCTACTTTTTCGTAGCCTTCGTATAATTTTTCAAATTCATCTCCATAGGTGTCAAATAAATGAGGGCATTCATTTGGACACATTAATGTCCATTGGCCATCTTCTTGCACTCTTTTCATAAATAAATCTGGCATCCACATGGCATAGAATAAATCTCTTGCTCTCATTTCTTCTTTCCCGTGATTCTTTTTCAGGTCTAGAAATTCAAAAACATCTGCATGCCAAGGTTCTATATACATGGCAAAAGATCCTTTACGTTTTCCTCCTCCTTGGTCTACGTAACGAGCCGTATCATTAAATACCTTTAGCATGGGTACAATTCCGTTAGAAGTTCCGTTAGTTCCTCTTATATAGGATCCTGTAGCACGTACGTTATGAATAGACAAGCCAATACCTCCGGCTGATTGTGAAATTTTAGCAGTTTGTTTTAATGTATCGTAGATTCCATCAATACTATCGTCTTGCATTTGTAATAAAAAACATGAAGACATTTGTGGTTTTGGCGTACCAGCATTGAATAAAGTAGGTGTAGCATGTGTAAAAAACTTCTTACTCATTAATTCATAAGTAGCAATAGCTTCATCTATATCATTTAAATGAATTCCAATAGATACCCGCATGAGCATGTGTTGAGGTCTTTCTACGATAATTCCGTTTAACTTTAATAAATAAGAACGTTCTAGTGTTTTAAACCCAAAAAAGTCATAATTAAAATCTCTACTGTAAATAATGGTAGAGTCTAGCTTTTCTGCGTTATCTATAATAATTTTATATACTTCATCAGATAATAAGGGTGCTTTTTTACCTGTTCTTGGATTTACATATTTATATAAATCCAGCATGGTTTCTGAGAACGATTTTTTAGTGTTTTTATGTAGGTTAGATACGGCAATTCTTGCAGCTAGTTTTGCGTAATCTGGGTGAGCAGTTGTCATCGTAGCGGCAATTTCTGCTGCTAGACTGTCTAATTCTGGTGTAGTAACTCCGTCATATAACCCTTCAATTACACGCATTGCTACCTTTACTGGATCAACAATTTTGTTAAGTCCATAACACATTTTCTTTACTCTTGCCGTGATTTTATCGAACATCACTGGCTCTTTTTTGCCGTCTCTTTTTACTACATACATGCTGCTATTGTTTTTTAATTAGTTGCCAACCGCAAAAGCGGTTATATTATTTATTGGTTTTTCTCCCTGATAAAAATCAAGGCCTCTTTTTAGAATAGACTTCTAAAAATCTGCATCAAAACTGATGCTTCCAGTCCCTCCAGATTTTACTCCGGCTTTTTGATATTCTGATACTCTTTTTTCGAAGAAATTAGTTTTTCCTTCTAAAGAAATCATTTCCATAAAATCAAAGGGGTTTGTTGAATTGTATTCATGTTCACAATTAAACTCACCTAATAATCTGTCGGTAACAAACTCTAGGTATTGCGTCATTAACTTTGCGTTCATTCCAATTAAACTTACTGGTAATGATTCTGTGACAAATTCTCTTTCTATGTTTAAAGCATCTACAATAATTTCTCTAATACGATCTTTAGGAACTTTGTTGACAATATGATTGTTGTGAAGATGAACTGCATAATCACAATGCATCCCTTCATCTCTTGAAATTAGTTCATTAGAAAACGTAAGTCCTGGCAATAATCCTCGTTTCTTTAACCAGAAAATAGAACAAAATGCTCCTGAAAAGAAAATTCCTTCCACAGCTGCAAAAGCTATTAGTCTTTCTGCAAAAGAATCAGATTCTATCCATTTTAAAGCCCAATCTGCTTTCTTTTTAATGGCAGGGAAAGTTTCTATTGCATTAAATAATTTGTCTTTTTCTTCATCGTTTTTAACATAGGTGTCAATTAATAAAGAATAGGTTTCTGAGTGAACATTTTCCATCATAATTTGAAATCCATAAAAGAATTTAGCCTCTGAATATTGTACTTCATTTACAAAGTTTTCGGCCAAGTTTTCGTTTACAATTCCATCTGAGGCTGCAAAAAATGCTAAAATGTGTTTGATAAAATAACGTTCGTCTTCTGAAAGTTTATTTTTCCAATCTATCACATCTTCTGACAAGTCAATTTCTTCTGCTGTCCAGATACAGGCTTGTTGTTTTTTGTACCAATCCCACAAATCATCGTGCTGAATTGGAAAAATCACAAATCTATTATCGTTTGGCTGTAAAATTGGTTCTTGTGTAGACATTATTTTTTTGGTTTTCTTTATTGTGGAAAAATTGATCTTATGTAGGGGTTAACAAAGATTGAAAAAAAAGGAACAAATACAAAGTGGTACTTATTCACAAAACCCACTAAGTTTTTAACAAAATAGAAATTTACTAAAGAAAACACTATTCTTGATATTTTTACAAAACGCTAACATTTAGATAGTTAAATTAGTATTTTTTTTCTAAGCCCTGTTCTCACTCACATTCTTAAAACAAGCATTTTCTAAAAAAAATAATTTTATACTAGTTTTTTAAAAAGATTTTTATATATAAGTTTTTCAATTATTATTTTTCATAAGCTACACCCCTTAAATGACACTAATTTATTGAGGATTGCCTTCCTAAATGACTACTTATGATGATAAAAAATTAAAAAACAATTGAAGGCTTACTAATGTTATCAGAAAAACCTTATCATTAGAAAAAATACTCATTATCTGTATTTCTTATATTGTTTTATAACGCTGCTGTTAATTGCATTGAAAACTCTAATTCAAAATTTACATCTCCTTCATCTGAAATGGCCATTCCGGAAAGCGTTATACTTACAGAACTATTATTTAAAAACATCGTTTCTAATTGATCTAATATTGCTGTGTCGGTAATTTGAAATACAGAACCATTTGCTGCTTCTTGCGCAATATTTATATTTGAAATAACCGCAACAGTTGTTGCATTTATTTCTAGGGTAGCAGAAGTGATTATTGCGTTTGTATTGCCTATTGCATTAGCAAACGTGTAACTTAAGCTATCTATAGTGATATCATTAATACTATTAAAATTAGACACTAGTAGATTTAAATCGCCTTCAATTACCTCATTAAAACTTACAGCAGATCCGTTTGTTTGAAGAACTGTAACTGATGCAGATTCATTAATATTAGTAGTGGTAGTAACTTCAATTGAGTCTTCACAAGAAGAGATTAGAAGTAAGGTTAACAAGAGGGGAAATAATTTTTTCATTTGATGTATTTATTTAATGTTGAGTTTTGAATGTACTTATTTATTTCCGTAATAGATGTTCTTGGGCCACTTTTTCTAATTCTGAATACCAATGCGCTCCAAACTTTCTAATTAATGCTTGTTTTACAAACTTGTAAACAGGAACTTTTAACTCCTTTCCAAGAGTGCATGCATCGCTACATATATCCCAGCTATGATAATTTACTGCGGAAAATTCGCTATAATCTTTTACTCTTACAGGATATAAATGACAAGAAATTGGCTTTTTAAAATTTATAATTCCTTTGTTATAAGCTTCTTCAATACCACAAAGTGCTGTTTTATTTTCATTAAAAATAAGGTATGCGCATTCAGAATTATTTACTAGTGGCGTTTCTAATTCTCCTAAATCAGTAACAATAGAAGTTCCCTGGTTTTCAATCGCTAAAATTCCTTCCCTTCTTAAAAAAGGTTTTAATGTTGAATATATCTCTTTTAAAATAAGTACCTCTTCTTTTTCAAGAGGTGCTCCAGCAACTCCTGAAACACAACACTCTCCTTTGCATTGAGAAAGGTTACATACGAAATCTTTCTCTATAAGGTTTTCTGATACAATGGTTTTTCCTAATTGAAACATTTTACAAAAATAGTATAAAATAATTTCTATTTTTTATATTTTGATTGGCTTAGTTTTATAATTTTGCAATTTAAAATGAATAAAAATGAATTTTAACTTTAAAGAAATATTTACTGCATTTATGGTGTTATTTGCGGTAATAGATATTGTTGGAAACATTCCAATTATTATCGATTTACGAAAAAAAGTAGGTCATATTCAATCTGAAAAAGCGTCATTAATTGCCGGTGTAATTATGATTGTTTTTCTTTTTTTAGGACAAAGCTTACTACAATTAATAGGGATAGATGTATATTCTTTTGCTGTGGCAGGCTCATTTATTCTGTTTTTTATTGCTTTAGAAATGATTTTAGGCATTACACTATACAAAGATGATGAAGATGCAGGAACAATAACTGCAACTGTATTTCCATTAGCTTTTCCTCTAATTGCTGGACCAGGAAGCTTAACCACCCTACTTTCTTTAAGAGCAGAGTTTCAGATAGAAAATATTATTGTAGCTGTGTTGTGTAATGTTATTGTAATCTACATAGTATTAAAAACCTCCCCAAAAATAGAGCGAATTATAGGTGCTAATGGTATTAAGATTATACGGAAAATATTTGGTGTTATTTTATTAGCCATTGCTGTAAAATTATTTGCGGCTAACATACAGGCGCTATTTTAATGGTTTTTGATGTTTTAATTATTGGTGGCGGTGTTGCTGGTATGCAATGTGCATTAGTCATTGGGTCTGGTCTGAAAAAGCCTTTTGCCATCGATAAAAAAGTTGGCATTATAATGCATCAAAGAAGTTCTCATTTACAGAATGCATTATTTAATAATGTGTTAGGCTTACCCACCGGAACTATTGGAGCAGATGTATTAATACAAGGAAAAAAACAATTAGCTGAAAATTATTCTGACATCTCACAAATTGAACATGAAAAAGTAATTTCAATTTCAGAGCATACAGGTTTTTATAGTGTAAAAACAAACAAAAATAAGTACAAGACTACCATTGTTGTTTTAGCTTTAAATTATGCAAAACCTTTTTTAATTAAAGGGCTAGAAAATTACATAGAACCTCATCAAAGAGCAAAGGCTGTTAAAGACCGAATTCAATTAAAAAATAATGGCTATTTAGTTACAAAAGGGCTCTATGTTTGTGGAACTTTGTCTGGCTGTAGAAGCCAGTTTACTATTGCCGCAGGAAGTGGTGCCACCGTAGCAACTGATATCTTAACACTCTGGAATAACGGAGAACACAGCCAAGTTCATGATAAAATCTAAATCGATTTTTTTTCAATCTTTCCTAAGATATTAAGAATTAAGATTGCCAAACCGACTAAAATTTCTATTGAAAAAATCTAACTAAAGGCTTCTTTTATCTAATAGGTTTAGGACACCGCTAGACAAAAAAAACATCCCATAGAAGTACCAGAATACTTTTCGATACGATGATTTTTTTGTCTCAGAGATCTTTGTCATTTTCATGGAATCAACATTGAGGAGTTCGAAAATTTTTTGAATTTTATGTTGAATGGAAACTGGGAGAAGGAGGTAATAGCGGCATTTTGTATCATGTTAAAGAAGGGCGTAATGCACCTTATGAAGCCACTCCAGAATACCAATTGATAGATGATTTGAAGTGAGGAGAGATCAATAATACCACCCTTGTGTGGTTTAGTATTTATATCTAATTTTTTTAAAGTTTTTCAGTTAAAACAGCAAGTATGGTTTTAATTCCATCGCGGTAATTCCCCAATCGTAAATTTTCATTTGGACTATGTTGATTATTGTCTCGATTTACTGTAGGAACAGCAACAGCGGGTAAATTTAAGCTATTGACAAAAGGGGAAATAGGAATAGACCCTCCACTCATTCTAACACGGATGGGTTCTTCTTCAAATGCACGAAATAACGCTTTCCTTAGCCAAGTACCTATTTCAGAATCTAAATCTGTTCTAAAAGATTGGTAAGAGATTTTATAAGTATAGGTTGCAATTTTAACATTAGTTAAGCGCTCTTCTTTTGTTGGTTCTCGATCCAAGACAAGATAACCCAAACCTTCAATATGCTTTTTAATCAAGTTGTGTAAACGCTCAGGATCTGATTCTTTAACTAAACGAACATCTATTTCTGCTCGTGCCCAAGCCGGAATAATTGTTCTTACTTTTTCATTGATCCATCCAGACTGCATCCCTCGAATATTTAGGGAGGGATATTGAATGGCTTCTTGATAATTAGGACCAACTCGATCAAACCCTCCAAGTTGTAATAACTCTTGAAGTTGTTTTTCGTTATGAGGAGTATTGGCTAATATTGTTTTTGTTTTTTCATCTAAAATAATACCATCATAAAAACCAGGAATTAGGACTTTGCCTTGATCGTTTTTCATTGATGCTAAAATTGTACTAAGCTTAAATGCGGGATTGGGAACATAATTACCAAAATGACCAGAATGTTGAGGAACCTTAGGGCCATAGGTAGTAAGTTGAAAAGTTGAAATTCCGCGTGCTCCAAAGGATAGTGTGGGTTTGTTTAATCGGTGCAGTGGACCATCAAAAATTACAAGGAAATCTGCCGACAATAAATCACGATTTTCATTAACTGCTTTTGGTAAGTTAGGAGATCCCATTTCTTCTTCATAATCCAAGATAACCTTTAGATTGTAATTTGGGTTTTTGCCAATTTTTTCTAGCGCATCCATTGCAGCAAGAAACATAACAACAGGTCCTTTTGCATCACTTGTTGAACGAGCAAAAATCCGCCAGTCGTCCTGATAGTTTCTAATTTTTTCCCAAGCGATGGTTTCCCAATCACCATTTTTGTTTTGTTGTTTTAGCTCAGGCTTATAGGGACTTTTTTGGTTCCAACGGCTTGGGTCAACAGGCTGTCCATCCATTTGTAAATACACTAATACGGTTTTTTTGGCATTAGGAAAAGTGCGTGAAGCCAAAACAAGAGGAGCTCCATCTGTTGGAATACGTTGAGTTTTAAAGCCACGTTTGTTGAAGGCACCTTCAGTCCAAAAAATATTTTCTTCAATCCATTCAGCTGAAATAGCATCATTTGGAATGCTTAACACCTCTTTTAATAAAGGGAAACTTTTGTGAGTGAATTCTGCGGCCAATTCATTTAAAACTGTTTTTTTTTGTGCCGAAACTGACAGACAAATGAATAAAATTAATGGGACTAATCTTCGCATAAATAGTTGTTTATAGCTAAATGTACTAAATATATTTAAACGAAGTAAATACTATTGAGGATAAGTTTCATTCCTTAAGAAAAGGAATATTTAAACGTATCTGTTTACTTTTTAAGCAGAAGCCAATTTTCCATTGCAGCAGGAAGTGGTGCCACTGTGGCAACTGATATCTTAACACTCTGGAATAACGGAGAACATAGCCAGGTTCATGATAAGATTTAGCTCGTTTTTTGTTGCATCTTTCCTGTGAAATTTAAAATTACGAATGCCAAGCCACATAAAGACTGTATTAAAAAAACAACACGAATTTCATTTTTCTCTATACACTGTAAAATTCCACTAAGTATTAAGAAAACACCATAGATATAAAAAAATACTTTTCGAAATGATGATTTTTTAGCCTCAGAAATCTTGGTCATTTTCATAGACACAACGTGTAAGATGGCTACTACAATAAAAGTTCCTAGTAAAATTAAAATGCCCTTTTCCATGTTGTAAATATAGGAATTGTAACTAAAAAAGTCAACCCATCACAATCTATTCCACGGTGATGGTTTGTTCTTTCGGAGTGGTTAATCTTACTCCCTTAATCCTTTTCATAATTTCATAATATTAATCTTGATTGACGTTTAAATGACGTATTGATTATTTAATGATTAAATTAAAATTTCAGTTACTTTGTTGTTAAGTAAATTTAATTTCTTTTTTATGAATTTAAGTAAAAGAATAAAAAAATCGAGGACAAAAAATGGATTAACTCAACTAGACCTTTCTGAAAAATCAGGTATTTCACTAAGGACAATCCAAAGAATTGAAAATGAAGAAGTAACACCCTCGATTTATTCCTTAAACAAAATTAGTGAAACTCTTAATGAAGATTTTAGTTTTTCAGAAAATAAATCAAAATTTAAGAAAATCTACATATTTATTTTGTTAGGAATTATTTCATTAACACTTGGTTTTTATTACATCAGTTTTAAAGAGTTACCACCACCACCTTTTGATTATTGGAAACAAGTTTATCAAGAATTGAAAACTTCTGATGGGGGTTATATTAAATATTATGATACAAACTGTTATGGTTCAGATGGAACAGACTGTGATATCATTGTTTTAAAGTATTTAAATGATAATATCCAATGGAAAACTACAATTGGAGGGAATTCTTGGGATTATGTTGAGGATATTTTAGAAGTAGAAGATGGTTACTTAGTACTCGGACAAACAGGTTCTTATGGTGTTGGAAATAATGATGTTTATTTAACTAAATTGGATTTACTCGGGAATGAACTTTGGTTTAAAACATATGGTGATTCTTTGAATGATTATGGGAGGGTAATTACTCCATCAAATGAAAATAATAATGAATATATAATAAAAGGGGAAAAACAAAATTGTCCAAAACCAAATGATTGGGAAAATTGTTATATGGAAGAACTTGTAATTAAAATAAACGGAAAGGGAGATAAACTTTAAGATAGTTTTGAATTACTAATTTCCTCAATTGTAAGATTGGAAACTTTAACAATATCTTTTCTATTGATTCTTTCCTCTCTAATCTTACCTTTTTTGTACATAGAATGTACTTTTGAGTTAGAAAATTCTGTATTTCGAGGGGTTTTCAAACCTTCATCATTGAATATTTTAGAAATCTTTCTGTAACCGATAGGGGTAAGAAAACACTCTTTATATTTACAAATTCGGTTGAATAAATACTGTTGGTATTCACTATAATTTGATTCCCAAAGTGTAGTAGTAGTAATTGATACTGAGAAACTTACGATTAGTTTTAAGGGGTAAGAATAACCATATTGTTTTTTTACTCCACTGTAACAGATTTTGCTAAATTTCTTGGTTGATCTACGTTTTTATCTAACATTACTGCAATATGATATGACAATAGTTGAAAAGGAATAGTTGTTAACAAAGGAGTTAATGCTTCTTCTGTTTCTGGTATTTCTATCACATGATCTGCAATTTCTTTTACTATGACGTCTCCTTCAGTAACTATGGCAATAATTTTACCACTTCTAGATTTAATTTCTTGAATATTACTCACTACTTTTTCATAATGTCCTTTACTGGTGGCAATTACAAAAAGAGGCATATTCTCGTCAATTAAAGCAATAGGACCGTGTTTCATTTCTGCAGCAGGGTAGCCCTCTGCATGAATATATGATATCTCTTTTAGTTTTAAAGCGCCTTCTAATGCTACAGGAAAGTTGAACCCTCTTCCTAGATATAAACAGTTTTTTGCATCTTTATAAATACTGGCTATTTCTTTAATCTTACTATCTAGTTCTA
>OJBX01000625.1_pt1 | contig 11142 bp, 7 predicted proteins | sample 1590751 | NCBI WGS metagenome assembly OJBX01 (sample SAMN05416780, study PRJEB24817) | seawater metagenome | isolation source: Sea water | place: Canada:Atlantic | collected 2013-07
GTATAGTTTGGTAACCATTCTAATATTGGTATGAGCCTTTGTAGGTTTTTCATGTATTTACATCAAGAAATTATTTTCTATGCTGTTTAGAATTAAAATAATTCTCCTTGGTTTTTACCTTTTATTCTTTTTAAATGTGTGTATGCTAAATCTGTTACTTCTCTTCCTCGTGGAGTTCTCATAATAAAACCTTCTTGAATTAGGAAAGGTTCATATACTTCCTCTATAGTTTCTCCATTTTCCCCAACTGCTGTGGCTAGAGTACTTATACCAACCGGGCCACCTTTAAACTTATCTATGATGGTGGTTAAAATTTTATTATCCATTTCATCCAAACCATATGCATCTACATTTAGCGCTTTTAAAGCGTATTTGGCAATTGCAATAGTTATACTTCCATTTCCTTTTATTTGAGCAAAATCTCGCACTCTTCGAAGCAATGCATTGGCTATTCTTGGAGTTCCTCTACTTCTTCCTGCTATTTCAATAGCTGATTCCATAGAAATAGGAACTTTTAAAATTTCTGCACTTCGTTGAACAATAGTTGTTAGTAATTCTTTCTTGTAATAATTTAGTCTACTGCTAATCCCAAAACGGGCACGCATTGGTGCTGTAAGTAATCCTGAACGTGTTGTGGCTCCTATTAATGTAAATGGTTCTAAATTTATTTGAACCGTTCTTGCGTTCGGCCCAGATTCTATCATAATGTCTATTTTATAATCTTCCATGGCAGAATATAAATACTCTTCTACAATAGGACTTAATCTATGAATCTCATCAATAAATAAAACATCTCTTTCATCTAAGTTGGTTAACAATCCTGCTAAATCTCCTGGCTTGTCTAAAACTGGGCCTGAAGTAACCTTAATTCCTACCTGTAATTCATTTGCTAAAATATGTGCGAGTGTAGTTTTTCCTAAACCAGGAGGCCCGTGAAATAAGGTATGATCTAGTGCTTCTTCTCTTTGATTGGCTGCTTCTACAAATATCTTGAGATTTTCAATGGCTTGTTCTTGACCTGTAAAGTCATCAAAAGAAAGCGGTCTCAACTTTTTTTCTACGTCTAGCTCTTCATTTGAGAAATGTTCGCTTTCAGGATTTAGATGTTCATTCATACTACAAATATACTAGAATTTGAAGATTGATTTACTTGGTCGTAAAAAACAAAAAACCTTTCCGAAATGGAAAGGTTTTAACTAATTTTTTTATTGTTTATGATGGTTCTTCTCCAGGAAGCAATGGCACCGTTTGAGATACCCAATCTTGTCCGTGTAAATAATCGCTCTCATCATCTTCTGGATCTACTTTTTTACTGTAATCATAAGCCCATCTGTGAACTTCTGGAATTTTACCTGGCCAGTTTCCGTGAATGTGTTCTACGGGAGTTGTCCATTCTAAGGTGTTTGAATTCCATGGATTTTGACTTGATTTTTCTCCTCTATAAATAGAGATAAAGAAATTGGCTAAGAAAATGATTTGACCAATTCCTCCAATTAATGCAAAATAAGTAATCACCACATTAGTATCTGCTACATCATCAAACATCGGAAATGCTGTATTAGAATAATATCTTCTTGGTAAACCTGCCAATCCTATAAAATGCATTGGGAAGAATACTCCGTAGGCACAAATAATAGTCACCCAGAAATGCCAATAGCCCATGACTTTGTTCATTAATCTACCATACATCTTTGGGAACCAATGATAGATTCCTGCATACATTCCAAAAATAGCAGAAACACCCATTACTAAATGGAAGTGTGCTACCACAAAATAGGTGTCATGAATATTGATATCTAAGGCAGAATCTCCTAAGACCAATCCTGTTAATCCTCCTGTAACAAAGGTAGAAACCAACCCAATTGAAAACAACATGGCCGGATTTAATTGTAGGTTTCCTTTCCAGAGTGTGGTAATATAATTAAATGCTTTTACAGCAGATGGAATAGCAATTAATACCGTTGTAAAAGTAAACACAGAACCTAAAAATGGATTCATTCCTGAAATAAACATATGATGCCCCCAAACAATCGTAGATAAAAAGGCAATTGCCATAATAGACCCTATCATGGCTCTATATCCAAAAATTGGTTTTCTAGAATGTGTTGAGATAATTTCTGAGGTAATTCCTAATGCTGGTAATAGTACAATATATACTTCTGGGTGTCCTAAGAACCAAAATAAGTGTTCAAATAATACCGGTGACCCTCCTTGGTAATGCAATACTTCACCACTAATAAATATATCTGAAAGAAAAAAGGACGTACCAAAGCTTCTATCAAATATCAATAATAATGCTGCCGATAAAAGAACTGGAAACGAAACCACACCAATAATTGCTGTGATAAAGAATGCCCACATGGTTAGTGGTAATCTAGTCATTCTCATTCCTTTTGTACGTAGATTTAAAACTGTTACAATATAATTTAATGATCCAATTAATGAAGAGGCAATAAAAATAGCCATAGAGCTTAACCATAAGGTCATCCCTAATCCAGAACCTGGTATTGCCTGTGGCAATGCACTTAGAGGTGGGTAAATAGTCCAACCTGCAGATGCTGGTCCTGCTTCTACAAACAAAGAAACTACCATAATAACACTAGAGATAAAAAACAACCAATAAGAGATCATGTTTAAAAAACCTGATGCCATATCACGTGCTCCAATCTGTAATGGAATTAATAAATTTGAAAAAGTACCACTTAATCCGGCAGTTAATACAAAGAATACCATAATGGTACCGTGTATAGTAACTAGTGCCAAATAAATATCTGGACTCATAATACCGTCTGTTTGATGTGGCCCTAAGAAAGCTTCAATAATTGTAAACGACTTTTCTGGCCATGCTAACTGTAAACGAAATAACATAGACATGAAAATACCAATGACACCCATAATCATTCCTGTAATCAAGAATTGTTTGGAGATCATTTTATGATCGTGACTAAAAATATATTTTGTTACAAATGTTTCTTTATGATGATGTTCTGACATAATCTAACTTTTTATGTATTCTATAATTAATTTATAACTTTTCTGCAAAAGTAGGTTGTTCTGCTAACCACTGTTTGTAATCTTCTTCTTCCTCTACCACAATTTTCATTTGCATGCTGTAATGAGATGCTCCACAAATTTTGTTACAAAGAAGAACGTAATCAAACTCATATAAGTCTTCTCCTTTTTCTGAACGAATTTTATTAATTCCTCTCACTTTATCCATCACCTCAGATTGTTCTCTCATTTCTTCGGTGGTATACTTTGGTGTAAATGCAAATTGGGTTACCATACCTGGAACACAGTTCATCTGTGCTCTAAAGTGAGGCATATAGGCAGAATGCAATACATCTTGTGATCTAAACTTAAATAATACTTTCTTCCCTTTTGGCAAGTGTAACTCTGTTACAGGCTTGTCATCTAAAGATGCAGGATGTGACATATCTACACCAATTGGATTGTTTGTTTCATCTATGAAGTTTACGTTTCCTAACCCAAGAGTATTATCTGCACCAGCATAACGAGCTTGCCATGCAAACTGCTTTGCATATACTTCTATAACAATTGGGTCTTCACTTTCATCAATGTTCATAACTTCTGTCCATTGAAAAATACCAAAACCAATAAGTACAATAATTACAACCCCTGGAATAACAGTCCAAATCATTTCTAACATATGATTGTCTGCATAGAACTTTGCCTTCTTTGTTTTTTTACCTCTGTATTTATAAGTAAAAAAGAAGATGATAAACTGCATAATAAATTGCACAATTCCTATCATCCAAAAAGAGATGTCAAATAATAGATCATCATTTTCTCCTTCATAAGAAGCAGATTCTGGTAGCATTAAAACATTCATTCCAATTAAGCAATAAATCATTAATGCATAGATAAAGATTCCAAAAAGGATGAAATATTTTCCTTGTCTGTCATTGTCTTTATCAGTAGCAATTACACCTCTTAAATTTAAGATTCTGGTAATCTGCCAGAAGCTTACTCCGATTGCAACACCTATAAAAATATAAAATAGAGCTAGCATAGTATTTTGTCTTTGTTAATTATATTAATTAATGTTGATTGTCTTCTTCTGAGTGATGCTCAATATTGAAATAATGAAAATGCTCACTTTCATGTAAGAAAGGATTTCCTTTCGGTATAGGATCTACTTTTTCAAATGCACTAAATACTGTATAAATAAATATACCTAGGAAGAAAAATGTTGCTCCAATTTCTGGAATTCCAAAACTCCAACTTCCTCCAACAGTTCCTGGCATAATCATAATAAATAAATCTATATAATGCCCTGCTAAGATGACAATACCTCCTATCACAACAAACCAAGGTCTGCTTTTAAAATCGCTATTGATTAATAATAGTATTGGAAATACAAAGTTCATGACTAACATTGATAAAAACAATGTTTTATACTCTGTAAATCTCAATACAAAATAAGTTGTTTCTTCTGGAATATCTGCATACCATATTAGCATAAACTGAGCAAACCATAGGTAGGTCCAGAATACTGAAAAACCAAACATAAATTTTGCTAAATCATGAATATGACTATCATTTACCTTTGGTAAATATCCTTTAGAACGAAGATAGATGGTTACAAAAGCAATTACAGTAATAGCACTAACTAATAAAGTAGCTAATACATACCATCCAAACAATGTAGAAAACCAATGAGGATCTAATCCCATAATCCAATCCCATACGGCCATAGATTCTGTGATCATAAATAAAAACAAGAATGCCACAGACATGTTATAGTTTTTCTTGTAGAGTTTATAGCCATCATTAATGGTATCTTCTTTTATTGAATTTCTTCTGATAAGCATTCTATATGCATTCCAAACTAATAGATAAAATACACTTCTAATAACCCACCATGGCACATTTAACCAGCCTCTTTTACCGTAGACAATAGGATCAAAATTCTCGCTCGTTTTGTCAAAAACACCTTCTCCCATCCAAGTAAACAGATGGTTAGAATGCATCGCTGTTAAAACTATAAATACAAGCATAATAATGGATGTAGGAACTAGATTAGCCGTGATAGCTTCCATAACTCTAAAAAGTACAATAGACCATCCTGCTTGAGCAACTCTTTGAATTGCATAAAATACTAATACTAATAATGATATTCCTAGAAAGAAAAGTAATGCTACATACACGGCAGACCAAGGTCTGTTTTGTAATTGATGAAAAACATGTTCTGCATGTGCAGTATCATGATCTTCTCCGTGAGCAGCTTCATCTGCATGTGCATCTGTTGCGTGAGTATCTATAGATACTTCATTATGCTCTGAAGCATGAGCGTATGCTGTTTCATGTACTTGTGAAGCTTTATGTGACTCTTCAGTTGCATGAGCTCCTGCAGAATGTTCTTCTTTTGAGGTTGATTCATGCGAGGTTTCACCACCATGACCATCTCCTTGATCATCGCTTGACACCATTTCCATAGCTTCTTCTACTGTGGACGGAGCATTGTAAAAACCAATACCTATACCCAAAACCCCTAAAATAATTAGAGCTATTGAGAACATTTTTAATTTACCTGAGAATTGATACATATCTTTCGTATTCTTCTTTTGTATTTATTTCAATAAATCGTTACGTAGCTTTCCAACATACTGTATTATCTGCCAACGTTCATCATGCGTAATTTGTGATGCATGAGAACCCATTAAGTTTTTACCGTGCATAATTACATGATAAATACTTCCTTCTGTGATATCTCTGTCTTTATAACTTGGTATCCCAATAAACTTTTCAGCTTGAGACAAATAACCATTTCCATCTCCTTTTTTCCCATGACAAGAAACACAATAAATCGTGTACATCTTTTTCCCTTTTTCTAAAGAAGTTTCATCTTGTACTAATGGAGATGTTAAATTTGCTTTTGCTTTTTCATAAGCGGCATTAGAATTTGAATACTCGTAAGGAACATTTCCTCTTGCAATGGATCCATTAACTGGCTTCAAATTAGAAGAAAAACCTGTGTTTCCTTTTTCTGCATCTGCTTCATAAGGAACAGCCACATACATGTCTGGCATGTATTGATATTGTCTTTCTCTTTTATCTGAACAAGAAACGATTGTTGCTAAGACAAGAAGTGCGATATTAAATTTGATATACTTTCTCATGAATTAGTGCTTATCTACTACGTTAATTTCTACAGCTCCAGTTTCGTTTAATAATGCTGTTAATTCTTCTTCATTATCAAGAAGTTCAATTTCCATTAAAAAATGATCATCTGTTGTTCTTGGATCTGGATTCTCTGCTTTTTTAAATGGCCATATTCTACTTCTCATGTAAAATGTAATCACCATTAAATGCGCAGCAAAAAAGACCGTTAATTCAAACATAATTGGAACAAATGCTGGCATATTTTCTGCCCAACTAAAACTTGGCTTTCCACCAATGTCTTGTGGCCAATCTGCAATCATTGTATAATAGGTTAACCAAATTGCCATACCCAATCCAATAACCCCATAAATAAAAGCTGTAATGGCTAATCTTGTAGGAGCTAATCCCATGGCTTTGTCTAATCCGTGAACAGGAAATGGACAAAATACTTCTTCGATATGATGATTTGCCGCTTTCACTTTCTTAACAGCATCTAGTACAACTTCATCATCATTGTAAAATGCGTGAATTACTTTACTACTACTCATGATTGTCGTCTCTTAATTTTTTATAACTCTCACCTGAAGATTTCAAAATTGTTTTTACTTCTGCTTGTGCAATAACAGGGAATGTTCTTGCATACAACAAAAATAAAACAAAAAAGAATCCAATGGTTCCTATAAATATTCCTACATCAACAAATGTGGGCTCGAAGCGCCACCATGTAGATGGTAAATGTCCTTTACTTAAAACTATGGCAATAATATCAAAACGTTCAAACCACATACCAATATTAATAGCAATAGAAATTAAGAAAGACCAAATAAAACTTCTTCTTATTTTTTTGAACCATAATAATTGTGGTGTGATGATATTGAAAATGATTAACGACCAAAATGCCCAAGCATAAGGCCCTGTTGCAGAACCAATAGACAGGTAGGTGTAATCTTCGTATTGAGAGCCAGTATACCAAGCAATAAAGAATTCTGTTGCATAAGCTACGGCTACAATACCACCTGTTAATATAATAACGATGTTCATATACTCTACGTGTAAACGCGTAATGTATGCTTCTAGATTGGTTACTTTACGCATAATCCCTAGTAAGGTTTGTACCATGGCAAATCCTGAGAATATTGCTCCTGCTACAAAATAAGGAGGGAAAATTGTTGAGTGCCAACCTGGGTTAATTGATGTTGCAAAATCCATTGATACAATGGTATGTACAGAAAGTACTAATGGTGTTGCCAAACCGGCTAATACCAATGATACTTCTTCAAATCGTTGCCAATCTTTTGCTCTACCAGACCATCCAAAAGATAATAAAGAATATATTTTCTTTTGAAAAGGTTTTACAGCTCTATCACGAATCATTGCAAAATCTGGTAACAAACCTGTCCACCAGAAAACCAATGATACAGATAGATATGTTGAAATGGCAAATACATCCCATAATAATGGCGAATTAAAGTTTACCCATAATGATCCAAATTGATTTGGAAGGGGCAATACCCAATAAGCATTCCAAGGACGTCCCATGTGAATAATTGGGAACAAGCCTGCCTGAAAAACGGCAAATATTGTCATTGCTTCTGCAGAACGGTTAATTGCCATTCTCCATTTTTGACGGAATAATAACAATACTGCTGAGATTAATGTACCAGCATGACCGATACCTACCCACCATACAAAATTGGTAATATCCCAAGCCCATCCAATGTTCTTGCTTAATCCCCAAACTCCAATACCAGTTCCAACAGTATAAAATATACATCCAAACCCCCATAGCATGGCAGCTAAAGAAATATAAAATGCGATATACCAGTTCTTATTTGCTTTTCCTTCAATAGGTCTAGCAATGTCTTCGGTAATATCATGGTAACTTTTGTGACCTAATATTAAGGGTTCTCTTATGGGTGCTTCGTAATGAGACATATGCTATATCTTAAATTTTAATTACGCTTCGTTTGTATTTCTAACTTTCACTTGATATACTACATTCGGTTTGGTTTGTAGATAATCTAATACGTGATAAGCTCTTTTATCTGCTGCTAATTTTACAACTTCTTCTTCTTCATTGTTTACATCTCCAAAAGCTAATGCTCCGGTTGTACACGCATTTGAACAAGCTGTAGAGAATTCTCCTGTTGCTACTTTTCTTCCTTCTTTCTTGGCTTTTAAAATAGTTGCTTGTGTCATTTGTATACACATAGAACATTTTTCCATAACTCCTCTAGAACGAACAACTACATCTGGGTTTAATACCATTTTACCAAAGCTATTATTCATGTTAAAATCAAACTCTTTATTATCTGAATAACTAAACCAGTTAAAACGACGAACTCTATACGGACAGTTATTTGCACAATATCTAGTTCCTACACATCTGTTATAGGTCATTTGATTTTGTCCCTGACGACCGTGTGTAGTTGCAGCAACTGGACAAACCGTCTCACATGGAGCGTGGTTACAGTGCTGACACATCATTGGTTGAAAAGCAACTTGTGGATTTTCTGCTTCAGTCTCTAAAGCAGCATACATGGCTCCGTCTCCAAGACCTAAACTATCTTTTGCAAACTCTCTAATAGATTGTGAGTTTGGTTCTTTGTTGTAAGCTTCGTTAAACTTCGCTTCAACACCTGAAGAGTAGTAACGGTCTATACGCAACCAGTGCATATCTCTACCAACACGTACTTCTTTTTTACCAACTACAGGTACATTGTTTTCTGCATGACAGGCAACAACACAAGATCCACAACCAGTACAAGAGGTTAAATCTATAGAAAGGTTAAAGTGATGCCCAATTTCTCTATTGTGCTCTTCCCATAAATCAATAGATTTTGCTTCTACTTCTTGATGATCATATGAAACCATTGCTGGCACATTCCAACCATTTTTGTGGTCTTTAGGATGTACTGTTAAATAATCTTTTAAGGTAGTTTCTTTTAAAATATCGTGTCTTCCTGCAATTGTTTTTTGAACTTGCGTACAGGCAAACTCATGAACAGCTCCAGATGTTTTTTCAATAGATACTTGGTACTGAACATTGTTAGCATTTGCATACAAGGTATAGGCATTAACTCCTACTTGCATTTCTTCTTTTAGGTTGGTTTTTCTACCATACCCTAATGCTAATCCTATAGAACCTGGGGCCTGCCCTGGTTGAATCATCACTGGAATATTTTCTAGAGAAACACCATTTACAGAAACTGTTGCATAGTTTCCGTTAATTGCTCCATTATCTTTTACTGGATTGGTAAACCCTAGTTCTCTGGCATCTGCCATAGAAACAGTTACGTAATTATCCCAAGCAGCTCTTGTAATTGGATCTGGAAATTCTTGCAACCAAGGATTGTTTGCTTGTTTACCATCTCCTAAAGCTGTAGAAGAAAATAAGGTTAATTCAAAAGCTGATGCTTTTGTTGCACTCACCAAAGCACTTGCTACTGATGAAATATTTATAGAATTTTTAGAAACTTTCTTAGAAAACTCTTTGGTAAAAAACCCGTCATGCAATGCTTGATTCCATGATGTTCCTTCCAATATATTTGAAGACCAATATCCTTTTAAATAATCGTGATAAGAGGCTGTATTACCAGACCACTTTAACAATATTTCTTGAAATTGAGCCGTGTTGAATAATTTTTGAATTGTAGGCTGAACCAATCCGAAGTTACCTCCAGTTGTCATTACATCTCCCCAAGACTCTAAGAAATGAGTTATTGGTAATGCGTATTGAGTGGCATTTGCAGTAGCATCATTTTGAATAGACATGGCTACTGATAAATCTAACTTTTTTGTAGCTTCAGCAAATTCTGTACCTACAGATAAATTATAAACTGGATCTACGTTATATGTAAGTAACCCTTTTACTTTTCCAGCTTTCATATCTGCAACAACTTGAGCAAGCTCAGTGTCATTTCCTTTTCTAATATGTAATGGATTTGCTGCATCAAATACAACACTTTGTAAAGCATCATTAATTGCAAAAGCAATAAGCTGTGCATTTTTATCAGAAGAGCCAGACACAACAACGCCGTGAGAACCAGATTTCTTTAAAGCTGCAGCAACTTCTTTAATATGTGCATCTACTGGAGTTGCTTTAGATGGCAAACTAGCCCCAGTAATTGTATTGTATAAATTAAGTAAAGCGAATACTTGATCAGATGGTTTTGTAACCACACGCTTGTCTGCATTTGCTCCTGTTAAAGACATGTTTGCTTCAAACTGAACCAGGTAAGACATGTGCCCTGAAGCTGGATTTCTGCTAGCAGCATATCCTTTTTCAAACCCACCTTGCCAGTCTCCTATAAAGTCTGCACCAAAAGAAACAATAGTATGTGCTTTTTCAAAATGATAATTTGGAATTGCTCTTTCACCAAACATAGCTTCAAAAGCATCTGCTGTTCCACTTTCTGAAATAGCATCATAAGCAACGTGTTTCACATTTGGATATGCAGTAGTAAATTCTGAAATAATTTGCTCTGTAGAAGGGCTCGCTAAAGTTCCTGTTAATAAAACAACGGGTTGGTTTGCTTCTTTTAATTGAGTTAATGCTGCTCCAATTTCATTATGAGCTGCATTCCAAGAAATGGCTTTTTCTTCTTTTCTAGGTTCTTTTAATCTCAGTTGTTCGTCATACAAAGACAAAACAGCTGCCTGAACTCTTGCATTGGTAGTTCCGTTAGCGTCTTTGTTAGGCATAATTAAAATAGGACGACCTTCACGTGTTTTTACTAAAACATTTGCAAAATCATATCCATCAGCAATAGTACTTGCATACCAATCTGCAACACCCAAGATAGTATCGTTTGGTTTTACAACGTAAGGAATCGATTTTTTAACCGGTCCTTCACAGGCTGCTAATGTTGCAGCGGCTGTTGTAAATCCAACATATTTTAAGAAATCTCTTCTTGATGTAGATGAGTTTTCTAACGTTTCTTTATCTCCTAAAAACTCATCTGTAGGTATTTCTTCTACAAATTCATTTTTACTTAGCGTTTCAACAATAGAACT
>OJBX01000628.1_pt1 | contig 11094 bp, 11 predicted proteins | sample 1590751 | NCBI WGS metagenome assembly OJBX01 (sample SAMN05416780, study PRJEB24817) | seawater metagenome | isolation source: Sea water | place: Canada:Atlantic | collected 2013-07
AAGCAATATGGCCAACCCGATTTTAGCAACACGAATGGCGGACAAATACTTCATATTGGTTGGTTTACAGGGTATGTCGCCTATGATCCACCCATTAGTCCAACCCACCCCATCAGACCCCTTGATAGGGTACCTTGGCGCAGCCGCAGCGAAAGCTAACTTTGTCCCACTGTGTGAATTCAGGCGCAGTGCAGCGAAGGTCGGTTACTGCTCTTCAAAACCTGACTGACATCGCCAACCATAAGGCAGGGGAAGGAAGGTTTTGCTTGGTGCGCAGCACCAACCCTACCGCTCGATCCCATGCCCTCGGTCGCGATGGGCTTCCCGCTCAATCTCCTGCTGGCGCTCCAGCTCTTTCACCCGTTCCTGTTCTCGGGCGGCCTCCTGCGCCACGGCCCGTTCCTCGGCCTCACGGCCCTCACGCAACGCCGCCGCACGGTCGGCAACGGCGTCCGGGTCGATCCCCTTCGCCGCCTCGCGCAGCCGCGCCGCCAAATCCCGCGGGTCTTGCGAAGACTGCGGGGCTTGCGAAGCCTCCGATGCCTCTCGCTCCGGCGCATCAACGTGCTGTTCCTTTTCACGGCCCTGCCGCGCTTCCCACGCCTCGCGCAGGCGGGTGGCAAGGTCGGGTTCTTCCTCCCGGCCATCACGCCCACCCGCAAGCGCCAGCTCGGATTGCCCTGATCCCAGACGGTCCATGACGCGCTCTGCCGCACGGTCCAGCCAATCGCGGACCTGTCCGGTCAGCTCCTGCACCACCTGCCTGACCTCTGCGGCACGGTCCTTGACCTCATGCCAGACGCGGACGGCGGCAACCTCGATGCCGCGCTCCTTGAGCTGCCACGCGCCAAGGGAAAGCTGCGGCAGGGGCGGGCGGTCCAGCGACATGGCCCGCACGGTCTCGTGCAGCTCCGCGCCCTCGTCGCCGCGCTCCCGCGCCGCCGATGCCAGCTCAAGCGCCTCGTCGCGTTGCGCCACGAGGGTCCGGTGATCCACGCGGTCCTCGATGCCGGCGCGCTCTAGGGCGGCATTGCTGTCCCGCGCCCAAGCCTCCCGCCAGCCCTCAAGAACCTCGACCTTGTTCCAGTCGCGGTTCTTGGTGGTAAAGCCCTCTGTATCCACCTCACGGGTGGTCAGCAGAATGTGGGCGTGATGATTGCGCTCGTCCCCCTCGCGCCCCGGCGCGTGCAGGGCGATATCAGCCACCATGCCACGGTCCACGAACTGCGTCTGTGCGTAGTCGCGGACCAGGGCGACCCGCTGCGCATGGGTCAGCTCGTCGGGAAGGGCCACACGAACCTCGCGGGCGACCTGGCTGTTCTTGCGGGTCTCGGCTTCCTCGACGCGGTTCCACAGCTCGGATCGGTCACGGACCCAATCCGGCGCATGATCCGGTGCGAGGATTTCGGTGTAATCGACACCACCCCGCGCCGCGTAATCGAAGGTAAGTCCGGTGCGGCGGTCTTCGATACGCTCCGCCACACGGTAGGCGGAAGCCGCCGTGGCGCTGCGGCCCTGACTGCGGGAAATCATCGAGGCTCGAAGATGGTAGATCGCCATGTCAGCGCCGCACTATGCTTAGGGGTCGAGGGGAAACGCCAGTCTCCCCTGCCCACACAAACGCGCAGCGTTTGTATAAGTGGGCACTTCGTGTCTTGCTATCTACATTGGCGGTAGCCTAAAAGCAACCTGGGGCAGTGGCAAAGGAGACCGGAATGGCGCGGAGCATAGATCAGCAGATTGCAACAACGCAGGCCAAGCTGGCCCGCCTGAAACAGCGCCAGAAGGCCAGCGAGACCCGGCGCAAGATCATTGTCGGGGCCATCGTCACAACCGAAGCTTTGAAAGACCCGAAGATCGCCCAGTGGATGGCCGCCACCCTACGCAAGAACGCCACCCGTGAAGTCGATCAGAAAGAGCTGGTCGGGCTGCTCGAAGAACTGGATCAGGTGGCGACAAAGGCCGACCGGACATGAGCAAGGATCCGTTTCAGATACTTGCCGACGAGCTGACCCTGATCCGCAAGGACATGGACCAGCTCCAGCGCACCAGTCTCAACAAGGATGAAGCGAAAACGCTGAACCAGGCTGTGATGGGAGCTGTCTTGAGGATGGCGAAGGCGACCGAGGATGCGCCGGGTGAAATTCAGGAGGCTCTGGAAGCTGACCGCGACCAGATGGCCCGCAGCGCCACACAGGCCGCAACGAGGGCCGCTGAGAGCGCCATGGCCGGAATCCGGCATGACCTCGACAATGAGCGCGCAAAGCTCTCACAGGCCGCAGGAGAGGCCCGTAGAGAGGCATGGCGCTGGTTTGGCGGGTTCTGGGTGTGGCTGGCTTCCATGCTCGCCACAGGGGCCGTTATCGGGGCGCTGGCGATGGCATGGATACAAGGGCGCGGCGATGCCCGCGAGTTCGGGCAGTTTCCAAGCATCTATTGCGGCACCGCAGGCGGACAGGTGGTCGAACAGGACAACGGGTCCAGCTACTGCGCGATCTGGATCAACAGGCCGGATCAGTGAAAATCAGTCCGGCCATTCTAAACAAATATGCTGCCCCTCATCTCTTGACCTTAACTCTCAATTATAACATATGTGTTATATGTGGTCAGTAGAGACATTGGACAAACGGGTAGACCGTGAGCTGACAAAGCTGCCACGTGATCTGTTCGCTCGGTTCTTATGGATTGCAGACCTGCTGACAGAGCAAGGGCCGGAGGCTGTTGGGATGCCGCATGTGCGATCCCTGTCTGGCGCTGGCGGTCTTTGGGAAATTCGGATGAGCGGCAAAGACGGCATAGCCCGTGCAATTTACGTAAAGGCGTCAGGACAGCGACTGGTGGTTGTTCATGCGTTTCAGAAGAAAACACAGAAGACGCCAAAGACCGCACTTGAAACAGCCCGCAAGCGGGCGAAGGAGGTAACATGACCAAACTGGCTGACCTGAAAAAAGAGTTTCTGAACGACCCTGACAACAAGGCCGCTTACGACGCCCTCGAACCTGAATTTAATCTCGCGCGTAAACTCATTGCAGCACGGGCTGCGGCTGGGTTGTCCCAAGCTGAAGTGGCCGAGCGGATGGGCACAAAGCAGAGCGAGATTTCTCGCATCGAAGGCGCGCGTCAAAATATCAGCATCGAAAAGCTATCTCGGTTTGCTGATGCCGTAGGGGCCAAACTGGATATCCGGCTCGATCCTGTTTGAGCGCGACTGGTGCCAAACGCCCCTAAAACCAATCCATATTTACCAAAAAAGCGCGTAGCGCCTTTCTTGTTCTTAAGTTCTATAAGTTCATGGGAAAATTAGTATTTATTTTCAATGCTTTACGAACTTTCGTGCTTGTTGTGGGGACTTTCGTGCTTGTTATGGGGACCCTACTGCTTGTTATGGGGACGTTATTGCTTGTTGACGGCGCTTTCTTAGCAAGCAATTAGATAAGCATGGTTAAGACAACACAAGTAGCTGCCGATCGCGCTCACGATCAGACTAAAACGGTGCTACCCGCAGAGGTCGCGCAAGGCGTTTATATCAAGCATGCCCCAAGTCTTCAGGCGCTCAAATTGATGCACCTGATGATTGCGAAAGCTGGGGGGCGTATGGCTGATGATGTGCGCCATGAGATGCGCCTATCAGACCTCAAGAAAATTAATGGGATGCGGAACCATACCCGCCAAACTGTTGTGCCGCTGTTTGAGGAATTGAGTGCGGCAGTCCTAACCATCAACGATTCAGAAAAAATGACGACGACAGTGGGTGGCTTACTTGATCAAGCTACGATTGATTACCGTCATGAGGTCAGTGGCAATGTGTTAATCTCTTGGACTTTTCGCACCACATTCAAAGAAATGGCACGGGACTCGAACCATTGGGCTATCCTTGATCGTCAAGCGGTGTTCCATCTTACCAGTAAATATTCTGTGCTGCTGTTTCAGCACGTATGTAGCCTGACAAACCTAAAACACATCACCAGCAAGCGGTTCAAAGTCGATGATCTACGCATGATGCTAGGGGTACCAGAAGGTAAGTTTGCTAGATTTTCCAACCTAAAAAAGGACGCTATCGAAGCCGCTATAGCTGAAATCAATAGCGACATTACGCGACTGCACCTGACAGCGACCTATCACAAGACTGGGCGGACGGTTGCAGAGGTCGAGATAGCTTGGGAGGTCAAAGCAGACCTGACTAAAGTGAAAGACGAGCAGGACCGCCCCAAGGTGGGCCGGAAAGCGCGGCGAGATGGCACAGCGGAAAATCCAGTGGCTGCCTTTCCTGACTTTGGAAGCGTGAAAGATACCCAGCCATGGGACAGGATCGCACGGGACAATGCCCTGCGCATCGACGGGCGGCATGTGCCAGATTTGCGAGTGTTGGCCGATACGTTCCGTAAGTGGTGTGGCGAGAAGTCGGTTCCTCTCGATGCCGCCAGTATCGAGAAGACATTTACTACATGGTGCAAGAGCTATTCGGCGCGGTAAAACCGTTCAAAAAACGATCCTTTTTGGCACGGTCGCAAACTACCCCGATTGACGCCGCCAAAAACCCCGTTCAAAACCCAACCAGTTGTTGAAGGTTTTTGGAGGGTCATATCAGTGATCATCGGCTACGCGCGTGTTTCGACAGAAGATCAGCACCTTGATGCCCAAACTGTCGCCCTTGAGGCGATTGGTGCGGACCGCATCTTTGCCGAGAAAATCTCTGGGACCAAGAAGTCCCGGCCAGAGCTGAACCGCATGATCGAGCAGTTGCGGGATGGCGACGTGGTTGTCGTGACCAAGTATGACCGTCTTAGCCGATCCTTACAGGATCTCTTGAGTATCGTTGAGGCGGTAGGCGCAAAAGGAGCAGGGTTTCGATCCTTGGCCGAGGATATTGACACCACGACACCAGCCGGACGGCTGGTCTTCCACGTCTTTGCCTCCATCGCCCAGTTTGAACGTGAGCGAATATCCGAGAGGACCAAAGAAGGTCTTACCGCCGCCCGCAAACGGGGGCGTGTTGGGGGCAGACCCTCTGCCCTATCCTCGGAGCGCCGCGCAGAGGTTGCGCGTATGCGGGACCAGGAGGGCCGTGGCATTGCAGAGCTGGCGCGGCTGTTCGAGGTCAGCCCGAACACCATCAGGCGGGCTTAACAATCGCCTAGCCCCCTACCCTCTTTGACAGGTCATGCAAATATGGCATGGTGGTGTTATAAACTGGGGTAACACCAGTACTAAACACCGATACTACCCCTCCTATGGTGAGCAAGGAATACAGGCATGAAACTATCAGCAAACCAAGCCTCCAAAGAGGCAGGTAAAACTAAAAAGACGATACTTGATGCTATAAAATCAAAGCGCATGAGTGCATCAAAGAATGATAATGGGCATTGGGAAATTGATCCCGCTGAACTTTTTAGGGTGTTTCCTAAAACCAGTGTAACACCACCACTAAACACCACCACTACACCCCCTATAGAAAACCATGAAAACCGTATTAAAATTGCAGAGTTAGAGGCCGAAGTTAAGGCACTTAAGCGGGAGGTTGAGCGCACGGATATTGAACGTGAAAGAGAACGTGAAAACCTGTCTCAACACATCGAAGATATGCGCAAAGCCATGGCGCAACTAACGGATCAAAGAGCAAGGCAGGGGGGACGACGGTGGCTTGGCTTGCTGCCCGCAAGGTAGCCGATGATCGAGCTGTTGTTCTTTCAAAAACCTTCAACAACAGCTTTGATTTTGAACGAGGTTTGTGATGGCGAAAAATGGGGGCCACTTGGTTCTTGGACAAAAGCCACTGTACACCGTTTTTGCCGAAATCGTGGGAAGGTTAGATTAAAACGTCAACCATGCTTTTGAGTTTCGCAAAGCCGATGGTCACCCAGAATTTCTATCACTCGGCAGTTTCCAACGGCCCCACCTTCGCATCGTGCGAGCATCAGTTCCAACTCGCCGCGTAAAGCGGCGAGGATCGACAGTCGCCGCGCAACGGCTTTGAGATGCCGACCGGTTATTTCGTGCGCAATTTCACAGGAGATATCCGGACGGTCCGTCAGGCTTGCCAACTCCAGTATATCGTCAAGCTCGAAGCCCAACTCACGAGCGTGACGAATGAAGGTCAAGCGCTCCAAAGCAGACTTTCCGTACCGCCGCTGCCCTCCTTCTGTTCGGCCAGGTTCGGGTAGCAGCCCACGCGTTTCGTAGAAACGGATGGTCGTTACCTTGACCCCGGTTCGTTTGACCATTTCACCAATAGAATAGTTCGCCATCAAAGAATTCCCTTGAACCTACAGTGACTGTAGATCGTATATGAACAGCAGGCCACGGGAATCACCCGCGATATCCGGAACACCGGCCTGAAATCTGTGTTGGTAGGAAGATTTTCAGCTTGGGCCATGGACATCATCACCACGTCGATCCGAACGCAGGCGACAGGCGTGTATTTACCGCCATTGTGGTAAACATGGCTCTGACCGTCGCCCAGGTCATTGGTGGTATCTTGTCCGGCTCGCTTGCACTGATCGCGGATGCGCTTCACAATTTTTCTGATGCCATATCGCTCATCATTGCTTTTGCAGCACGAAAAATTGCGCGCAGGCCGCGCGATGAAAAAATGACGTTCGGCTATGGGCGGGTTGAGATCGTTGCCGCGCTGATCAACTATACCACCCTCATCATCATCGGCCTCTATCTGCTCTATGAGGCGGGCGCGCGATTCCTTGATCCGCAACCGGTCGCGGGCTGGATGATCGTCATTATCGCGGGCATTGCTCTGGCCGTCGATGTTGTCACAGCAATGCTGACCTATTCGATGTCGAAAAACAGCATGAATATTCGTGCGGCGTTTCTGCATAACGTGGCTGATGCCTTGGGATCGGTGGCAGTGATTGTCGCGGGAACCCTGATCCTTCTTTATGATTGGCGGCTCATTGATCCCATCGTCACGGTGATGATCGCTGGTTACATCCTATGGCAGTCCTTCCGGGAAATCGGGCCGGTCATCCGAATTCTGATGCTTGGCAGTCCGCCAGACATCAAAACAGATGCCGTGCTGCGGGCAATCCAAGGGACCGATGGCGTGACCGGTGTTCACCATGCACATTTCTGGCAGCTGAATGAAAACAGCGCAGCACTTGATGCGCATGTCGTGATTGCAGAGGGCCAATGGGAGCGCGCCGATGAAATCAAGGCAGCGGTCAAACAGACAATACGGGACCGTTACGGGATTGACCATGCGACGCTTGAACTAGAGTGCGCCTTCCACGTTTGTGACGAAACATCGAAATTTGGCAGCCCCCACGCCCAAGATAACGAAAGCGGGCATGGGGAAGCTACCGGATGATCGTCTTGCACTTCCTGGATTGGAGATATGACGTAGTTTAGAAGATAGGTCCTTCGGTGCGCCTCGGCTAAGATTTTGCCTTCGTACCATGCTCGTGGACCGTTTCGACAAGTGAATGATGCCCACCTTGTCTGGGCGCAAACCAGCGGTGCAGGGCGGGCATGACCAGTAGGGTCAGCACGGTTGACGAAACAAGCCCCCCGGTTACCACAGTGGCAAGCGGGCGTTGGACCTCGGCACCGACGCCGGTGGCGAAGAGCAATGGTGCCAGCCCAAGTGCCGTCGTCATGGCGGTCATCAGGACCGGACGCGCGCGCAGCCCTGCGGCCTCAATGGCCAAAGCCTCCAGATTGCGACCGGCGCGCGCAAAATCATCCATGAAACTGACCAATACCATACCGTTGCCCAACGCGATGCCGAACAATGCGATAAACCCGACGGTAGCAGGCACCGACACCGGTAACCCTGTCAGCCAGAGCGCCATCGCACCACCTGTCAGCGCCAAGGGGATATTCAACAGGATGAGGATCGCTGATTTCAGGCGACCAAAGGTTACCAGAAGGATCAGCAGAACGATGCCCAACGTAATCGGAATAACCACTTTGAAACGGGCATTCGCCTGTTGCTGAAGCTCGAATTGGCCGCCCCAAACCAAACGATACCCGGGCGGTAGATCCAACTGAGCGTCCGTCAACGTCTGCGCTTCGGCAACGAAAGAGCCGATATCGCGACCGCGCACGTTGGACTGGACCGTGATGAAGCGTTCGCCATCTTCGCGTGTGATCTGGCGTGGACCGATTACAGTTTCGATATTGGCCACTGTGTCCAACGGCACCCGTGCGCCCGAAGGCGATTCCAGCACGATGCGTCTGATCGCCTCAGGTGTGTCGCGGCTTTCTTCGTCAAAACGCACCATGATCGGAAACTGTCGCACGCCCTCGAACAGTGATCCGGCTTCGGCCCCGCCGACGGCTGCACGCAGCCCATCCAACGCGTCCTCAACATCAAGCCCGTAGCGACCAAGGGCTGACCGATCCACGGTTACCACAAGTTGCGGCGCACCGGTGATCTGGTCGGCCTGTACCTCGGCAGACCCCTCAACCTGTTGCAGGAGTGATTGCAGGACTTGTGATCGCTCCAACAGAATTTCGGAATCCGGTCCAAAGATTTTGACGGCCAGTTCGGCGCGTGTGCCGGTCAGCAATTCATCAACAGCCATCGCGATGGGTTGGCCGATATTCACCACAATCCCCGGAAAGCTTTCCAGATCTTCCGAAATCGCCGTGCGCAAACCTTCGGCAGACAAGCCGGGCCGCCACTGATCGACCGGGTTCAACTCGATGAAGGCTTCGGCGCTGTTGGTCGGGTCAGCATGCGCGCCAACCTCACCACGCCCAATACGAGTCACGATGGACTTGATTTCAGGAAAATTCTTTAACAGCCGCTTTTCCACAAGCGTCGTCGTCTTCGTTCCTTCGGTAAGCGAAATCGAGGGTGCCATGGTGACGCGCATCAGAATATCGCCTTCCTCCAACGATGGCGTAAATTCGGAACCAAGTCGCGATCCTGCAAAACCGCCCACCGCCAAAAATATGCCGCACAGGACGATGGCGAAAAAACGGTTACGGACAAAGAACCCGGCCGCACCACTGACCATCGCGACAGTCCGCCCCGGCTTGTCAGGGGCCTTCTTGCCGGATCGGCGCATCACCGAAAAGGCCATGGAAGGCGCAATCAGGGCCGCATAGAACAGCGATCCGGTCATGGCGAGTGCAGCCGATGCCGCCAAGGGCCGGAAGGTTTTGCCCTCAACCCCTTGCAGCGAGAAAAGCGGCAGGAAAACAACGATAACCACGGCAACCGCCGCCACCAGAGGTGCGATTACCTCGGCGGTAGATCGGGCAACCAACATACGCGGCTCTTCAGAGCCGTCATCTTCCTCAAAGCTGCGATCCACGTTTTCAGAGATAACAATCGCCCCGTCGACCATCATCCCGATGGCGATGGCGACCCCTCCTAATGACATCAGATTGGCGCTGATACCGAGCACGTACATTGCGATAAACGCAAAACCTACGGAAAACGGGATCGACAGGACCACAACCAGACTGGGACGCCAGCCGCCCAGGAAGACAAACACCACCAACGCTACGAGTACAGCCCCCTGCCACAACGCCGTCGTGACGGTTGCGGAGGCCTTGTTTACCAGCGTTCCCTGATCATAGTAGGGGACCGCCAGTACACCATCCGGCAGGCTTGCGTTGATTTCCTCAAAGCGCTTCTGGACCCGCGCGATGACATCGGATGTGTTGGTGCCATAAAGTTTCAGAACCAACCCTGCGACAACTTCGCCTTCACCATTGGCGGTTGCAAGACCTTGCCGAACGCCACCGCCAACGATGATGTGGCCCAGATCGCGCACGCGCACGGTGCGCCCGTCCTCCACGTTGACGACAATCTCTGCGAGATCAGAGATTGTCTTGGCAAGTCCAACGCCGCGCACCGTGTATTGTTCGGATCCGATTTCGAGGAATTGCGCCCCTTCGGTTTTGTTTCCGCGCTCTAATGCGCTGATCACATCGGCGATTTGAATATCATAGGCAAGCAGCGCATCGGGATCGAGCCTGACCTGATATTGCTTTTCATAGCCACCAAGGGACAAAACCTCGGTGACACCCGCCACGGTCTGCAACTGATACTTGACGATCCAGTCCTGAATTTCGCGCATCTCGACAAGGTTGCGTGCGCCGGTCTGATCTTCCAGACGGAAATACAGGATGAGGCCAAGCCCGGTTGAAATCGGACCCATTTGCGGGTCGCCAAACCCGTCTGGGATGTTGCCACGCGCTTCGGCGAGCCGCTCGCCCACGACCTGACGGGCGAAATAGACATCCGTCCCGTCCTCGAAATAGATGTTCACCACCGACAGCCCAAAATTCGATACCGACCGCATATTTTTGAGTTTGGGCAGGCCCGACATTGCCGTTTCGATTGGATAGGTCACATAGCGTTCAACCTCTTCGGGGGCGAGCCCTTCGGTTTCGGTGAAAACCTGAACCAGCGATGGCGTGACATCCGGGAAGGCGTCAACGGGAAGCGCCCGGAAGGCAAACAAGCCACCGAGCGTCATGGCGAGAGCTGCGATGGCCGCAAGAAGACGCCCACCTGAAATGCGGTGCATAAAATTGATCATGGTGCTGAATCCTAGTGTGCGTGTCCGTCGCCAAAAGCGTCTTTCTCAAGCTGGGCCTTCAGGGTGAAGGCGCCGCTTGAAACGTAAGGCTCTTCCTCGGAAAGCCCTGACCTGATCTCCACGAAACCACCGGAATTCGCACCGATGGTCACGGGTCGCGGTTCGAAGCCACCATCGACCGGTACGAAGACGGAAGGCCGCTCTTCAACGGTTTGCACGGCATCTTGCGGGACGCGCAGGGCGTCACCTTGACCCCCAACACCGATCTCAGCAGTTATGAACTGGCCAGCGCGCAAGTGTCCGTCAGGATTGTCAACAATGACCCGTGCTGTCGCTGTCCGTGAACTTTCGTCTATGACCGGCAGAACGAACGCGACAACTGCCTCCGTGATCGTCTGTCCGTCATCGGCCTTCAAGGATACCGGGGCACCGGTGCGGATGCGGGATATGTCTTGCTTGTAGACGGCAATATCTGCCCATACGACGCTGTCATCAAGGATGGTGAAAAGCGTATTAGCACCGGCGTCGCCTGCCGACACTGTTTCCCCGAGCGTCACCGCGCGCTGCACGACCATGCCAGAAA
>OJBX01000631.1_pt1 | contig 11019 bp, 13 predicted proteins | sample 1590751 | NCBI WGS metagenome assembly OJBX01 (sample SAMN05416780, study PRJEB24817) | seawater metagenome | isolation source: Sea water | place: Canada:Atlantic | collected 2013-07
GTGGTCGCCGGATACCGGCATCGTCGACAGTCATGCCCTGATGCAGCGCCTGCAGCAGGAGGCAGAGAGTCAGGGCACGTTGATCGCAACACACAGTCGCTTTCTACGTGCTGCCTGTCAGGGGCCGGGGATCTTTGATATCGATGTTGATACGGATGCTGGTGTTGGCAGCCATGCCAGCCATAACTACCCGGACGGGAACGCAGCGGAAGCACAGGATCCTTTCAGGATACGCAGCCGCATACTGATCAACTGCGCAGGCCTGTCTGCCACCCGGGTGGCGGCCTCAATAGCCGGCATGGACCAGACTCTGAACCCCGAGCTGAATCTGGTAAAAGGCCATTATTTTGCGTTGTCCGGACGCTCACCATTCCGGCATTTGATCTATCCGGTGCCTGATCCCCAGCAACGTGGTCTTGGCATTCATGCAACGCTGGACATGGCAGGCCAGTGTCGCTTTGGCCCGGACATTGAGGCGATCAGCAGCGTTGACTATGTCGTCGACGAATCTCGCCGTGAAGCGTTCGCCCTGGCCATCAAACGGTATTTCCCGGCATTGGATGCCACACGATTGAACCCGTCATACGCTGGTATCAGGCCGCGCCTGGGTCCGGGTTATGCTGACTTCATGATTCAGGATGAATACGTGCATGGCTGCCCGGGACTGATTCAGCTGTTTGGCATTGAGTCACCAGGCCTGACTGCGAGTCTCGCGCTGGCAGAACTGGTGACCCTGAAACTGCAGGATCAGGCGCCGTTATAATCGCCTGTCACTGATACTGCGACTGCTGGTCGCTGATATGTGCGTAAACTTCTGTGCTGCCATCCGCTTTCAATAACAACACATCGTAGGCATCCATTCGGTCTCCGACTTCCATGCCCGGACTGCCCATGGGCATGCCCGGTACCGCCAGACCAATCGAACCGACCGGTTTGTCAGCCAGATACTGGTGTATCAGGTACGCCGGAATGTGTCCTTCAAAAACGCTGCCATCTTCAGCCACTGTGGTGTGGCATGACTGATAACGCGGCGTCACACCACGCTCAAGTTTTGCCAGCGCCAACGCGTTATTGTCCAGATCGTGTGCCATCACCTGAAAGCCACGTTCCTCGGCATGTTCTATCCACAGGCTGCAGCAACCACAGGTCGGACTTTTATAAACATCCAGCACGGTAGCGTCAACTGCGGCCGCCGCAACGTCCTGGCCATTCTGCGGAGAACAGGCCAGCACAGACAGACACAACGCAGTCAGTGCGTACAATCTCAGTCTGACAAAGGTGCGGCCAAAGGTGCGCGCAAACTGACTAAAAATTGAGCGATTGTAAGCAGGGTTCTGTCTGAGCTTGAGGATGGACTGCATGGGATTACCTCCGAGGTTGACTGACCCGATCATAACAGAGCTTTCAGCAGTGATTCTATAAACGGTTTCAGATCCGGCTCGGCGTTATCAAAATGCAACCCTACTCCTTGCACTCTTGCGTTAACCCCTCCCCTGCCCAGTTGATCATTTGTTATCTGGCCGGCCCCCCATGGCGCGGGCGACAACCATGCAACCGTGGTGTTGAGTGCGCAGATGGTGTGCTTATCGGGTGCATCTGGCAGGGCCGGTAGCGTCAGCACCAGAAACAGTCGCTGTCGCAAGCTGAAACGACGTGCACTGGGCACAAACAGACCGCCCCGCAGGAAAAAGGGCATGTAACAGCGCTGCAGAACCAGGGGGTCGGTGATACTGACAGACATCAGCAACGGGTGTTGGTGATGGGCTTCGGCGTCAGCCTGCGCTGCCGGTGAACTGTAATTCTCGGCCTTGCTGGACGACATCCTTGTCTCCTGAGATGGTCTGCCAGGTACTGAAGACATACTCCAACGCCATCAACGTATTCGGGTTGGCGCCACTGCTTAGCTGCCTGCTAATCACAACAAGTTCACGCCCAAGCTGCAAAAACCTTTTCGCGCGTCGGGACTTCTGTGACTGCAATGCCTCACGGACTTGCTGCAATGTCAGCGCCTGCATCAGTTCTATAGCATATGCCGGTGGCTGTGTGTTGCAGTATTTCGCCAGTTGTAATGGCGTCATCAAACCATCAGCCAATTCGGCAAGCTGCTCCTGCACGATGCCACGCCATGCCGGAATCCCAGCCTCCAGCAGTGACAACGCTCGCAGGGGCGCCCCGGACGCCAGCGTCAGCGCCGCCGCCAGTTCATCCTGCGCTGCCGCCGACTGTTGAGACAACCAGGCCAGCCCCTGTTCTGATGTTGCCGGTGACAACGGCAAAGGCTGACAGCGACTGCGGATGGTCGGCAGCATTTGTGCGCCAGGCTCACTTATCAACAAAAACAGCGTCCTGCCAGGCGGCTCTTCCAGGTTCTTCAGCAAGGCATTGGCAGCAGCGGTACCCAGCGCCTCTGCCGGCTGAATGATGATGACCTTGATCGCACCAGTCTGGTTACTGGTCTGATTAACCAGATTGGAAATGGTTCGTATCTGATCGATTTTGATGCTTTTTTTGCCTTCTTCCGGCGTAATATCCAGCACATCCGGATGATGACCGGTATCAAACAGAAGACACTGACGGCAATGACCACAGGCGGTGCTGTTGGCTTCATCTGAGGCCAACTCAGTGCATAGCAGCGTGGCAGCCAGCGCACGGGCAAACAGGTAACGCCCACTGCCGGGCAGACCACTGATCAAATAGGCGTGCGCCAGTCGCTGATTGCGCTGCTGGTTCATGACCTGCGTCCAGGCGTCGGTGTGCCAGGGCAGAACTGCATCAATCGCCATGCGTCAGATCCCCTGTTGGCGAAGCAGCGGCCGCATGACGTTGGCAGAATTGTTCAAGACCGGTCTTGATCTGCTGCTGAACATTGACCAGTTCTTTGCCGGCATCCACAATCAGGTAACGCTCAGGCGAGATCAGAGCACGATCAAGGTAGGCCTGCCTGACCCGGCTGAAGAATCCGATTGCTTCCTGCTCAAATCGGTCCGGTGCACCACGTTGATAGGCACGCGCCAGTCCCTGCGCCGGTTCGATGTCAAGAATCAGGGTAAGATCGGGCCGCAGCTCACCCTGCACCAGGGTTTCCAGCGCCGCTATTATCGTCGAATCCAGGCCACGACCTCCGCCCTGATAGGCATAGGTGGCGTCGGTAAAACGGTCACAGACAACCCATTCGCCGCGTGCAAGTGCCGGCTGAATCAGTTGATGCAGGTGTTGTGCGCGAGCCGAAAACACCAGTAGCAACTCGGTCAGTTCCGACATGGACTCATCACGCGGCGTCAGCAGCAACTGTCGAATTTCCTCGGCAAGCGCCGTGCCACCGGGCTCCCGACTCTGCACATAGGGGATACCCTGCTTCTCAAGACATTCGCATATCCATTTGATATTGGTAGTTTTACCAACACCTTCAATGCCTTCAACCGTTAACAGACAACCCGACACATTAACCCTCTATCTACAATTTAATTGCACCTGACTGACTACCTGACTTGGCACCCGACATGACATCTGACAGGATGCTGAGCCTCAATTATTTTCGTTTTCAGCGCCGCCGCGCAGATAGCGCTGCACGGCCGAATTATGCTGCTCCAGTGTATCGGAGAACTGATGGCTGCCATCGCCGCGTGACACAAAATACAACGCGGTGCCCTTTTTCGGCTGCATGCTCGCATGAATGGAGTCTCGCCCTGCCAATGCAATCGGCGTCGGCGGCAGACCATTGATGCGATAGGTATTGTACGCGGTGGTGGTGTTGAGATCACTACGATAGATCACACCATCATAGCTGCTACCCATGCCATAGATCACGGTGGGATCCGACTGCAGTCTCATGCCTGACTGTAGCCGTCTGACAAAAACACCGGCTATGTCACGCTTTTCTGCCTTGTAACCAGACTCCCGCTCGATAATTGACGCCATAATCAATGCCTGCCACGGAGATTCATAGGGCAGGCCGCCCGCACGCTGCTGCCATTCCTCTGTCAGGACCTGCTGCAGGCGCTGGTTGGCGCGTTGCAGAATGGCGACATCGCTTGTGCCTTTGGTATAAAAATAGGTATCCGGGAAAAGACTGCCCTCCAGCGCCGGCAGCGAGATCTGCAGCGCCGAATGAATATCGTCATTGGACATGCCCTGCAGTTGTGGGTTGATATTGTCGAGCCGCCACAAGTGTTCCAGCGCCTGCCGGACCGTCCAGCCTTCCACGAAGGTAACAGGATACTGCACAACGCGGCCTGACATTAACAGCGCCATCAGTGTCCGCGGCGTCTGGCCTGCCTCAAGCGCATACTCGCCACTGCGAATACGACGATCAAAGCCCTGCCACCGTGCCCATAACACCATGGCACGCGGCCACGACAGGTAACCATTGTCTGCCAGTCGGGAGGCAATCAACTGCAGTGGCATACCGGGTTCGATATCAACAACAACAGCGTCGTCTGGCAAGGACAGGGGCGAATCCAGGTACTGCCTTACTGTCAGCAACGTAGCAGCCACCACAAGCACCGCAATCAGGCACAGTGCCAGTACAATTAACAGCAATCTGCGAACGGACATTAAAACCATGGCAGTCGGGTTTCGTGGTCTGCGGAGTGGTCAGGTGCTTTGATCAATAGACGCAACATTTAATGACTCAACAATCCCTGTTGTGCGCTACGCGCCATGGTCTGGCTGGACAGATGAATGCGGGTTCCCGAGCTGAAGTCATAAACACTGTTCACCGGCCAGATACCGATGACACTGTTGCAAATAAAAACTTCGCTGGCAAGCATCAGCTCCTGGCCGGTGATTGCTCTCACCGTGACCGGTATACCCTGCCCTTCAAACCAGTCCAGAATTAAATTGCGCATGAGGCCACACACACCCGCCTGACTTAAATCAGGTGTGCAAAGCTGGTCGTTGATAACCAGAAAAACATTACTCCTGGTGCCTTCCGTCAGGTCACCCAGGCTGTCCAGCATCAAGCCTTCCTGCAACATGGGGTCAGTGTTTGCAGCATTGTTCTGTGCTGCCGCCAGTTCGCGGCTGGCCATGACCTGATCCAGGCGATTCAGATGTTTCAACCCGGCCAGCGCAGGATTGATGGACACCGGGTGCCGGCACAGCATGCAGGAAATCCCGCGGCGGTAACATTCAGCATAGGGCGTCGGCATCAGGTGAAATTGCACCACCACACGGGACTGTGAGGTTGCTGCAGGCATGTAACCTCGACCGCCATCGCCGCGGGTAACAATGATTTTGACGATACCGTCTGTCGGCGTATCAGCCAAGGATGACACTCGGGAAAGCAGGCTATCGATATGCTGCTGGATGTCTGTCATTAGAAGCGGGATGCCCAGCTGTTCGCAGCTACGCTGCAGCCGCAGCATATGGGCGGGCAGTCGCATCAATTGATGCTGACGATAGTGCATGGTTTCAAACACACCATCGCCATAAAGCAGGCCGCGGTCACTGACCGGGACATTGTCAGCAAGTTCACCATCGACCAGCGTCAACACCGCCATCAGGGCCGGCGTGCAAAAATCAGAGAGCCGTTAGTTCCCCCGAATCCGAAGGAGTTGTTGAGCACAGCATTGAGTTTAGCGTCCCGACTGCTACCCGGCACATAATCAAGATCACAGGCTGCATCTGCCTCGTCCAGGTTGATGGTGGGTGTGATGACCTGCTCATCAAGGGATAGCACACAGATGATTGACTCCACTGCGCCTGCAGCTCCCAACAAGTGGCCGATCATGGATTTGCTGGAACTGACCGGCAGCTTGTAGGCGTAATCGCCAAAAACGGTTTTCACCGCCTGGGTCTCCGCGATATCGCCGGCTGTAGTCGAGGTTCCATGGGCATTCACATAGTCGATATCACCCGCATTAAGCCCGGCACTGTTCAGGGCATTCTGCATGCAGGCGGCCGCACCTCGGCCATTTTCTGATGGCGACGTCATGTGAAACGCATCGGCGCTCATGCCAAAGCCGGAAATCTCGGCATAAATTTTGGCACCACGCTGACGGGCATGCTCATATTCTTCCAGAATCATGATGCCAGCCCCGTCGCTCAGTACAAATCCGTCGCGATCCTTGTCCCAGGGCCGGCTGGCGGCCTGCGGGTCATCATTGCGCGTGGATAGTGCGCGGGCAGCGCAGAAGCCACCCAGGCCGACTGGCGATGTCGCCATTTCAGCGCCACCGGCAATCATCAGGTCAGCCTGCCCGGACGCAATCATCTGCGCGGCCAACCCGATATTGTGGGTGCCCGTGGTACAGGCGGTGGTGACCGCGATATTGGGGCCCTGCAGGTTATAACGAATGGACAGTGTGCCGCCCAGCATATTGATGATTGAGCCCGGCACAAAAAACGGGGAGATCTTGCGAGGGCCGGCACCGCGAATCAACTCGGCGTTGTTTTCAATCGCGGTGATACCGCCGATACCGGAACCAATGGCGGCGCCAAATCGGGTCGGGTCAAAACCGCCCTCTTCCAGTCCGGCATCGGACATGGCCTGCACACCGGCCGCCACGCCATACAGGATAAACACGTCCATGCGTTTGGCATCTTTTGCCGACATGTACGGTTCGTTGTCAAAATTTTTGATGGAGCCACCAAAGCGGGTGCTGAACGCTGACGTATCAAAATGCTCTAATACATTGATACCGCTCTGACCGTCTTTCAGTGCTTGCCAGGTAGACGCAACATCGTTTCCCAATGGGGTCACCATGCCCAGGCCTGTCACCACTACTCTTCTGCCATTAAACACGCTTTATCTCCACGTATCTGACCGTGTTAATCCGGTCGCAGATATTTTACGGCATTTGCCGGACCAAACATCCAATCATCCCAACATCCAGATAAACAAAAGCTACTCTAAGTCGGAACCCAGAGTAGCTTTTGTTTGTATCTATCCGATAAGCGGAATGCTGTTACAGGTGCGAATTGATATAATCAATGGCCAGCTGAACAGTGGTGATCTTTTCGGCTTCTTCGTCCGGAATCTCAGTTTCAAACTCTTCTTCGAGAGCCATAACCAATTCCACGGTATCCAAAGAATCAGCGCCTAGATCTTCTACGAATGAAGAGGAAGCCTTTACGTCTTCTTCCTTAACGCCAAGCTGCTCGCAGACAATTTTTTTCACGCGTTCTTCAATGCTGCTCATAACTCTTATTAGCTCCTAGTACCAAGGTTTGTCATGCATTCCGATTAAATTGGTTAAAAATTGACCAACTGAAATAATCTAAAACGCAAGTTTACATGTATTTTATAGTGCTTGTAATCTTAAACTGTAAAATAATTCACTTGATCAGATTAATTTAATTAATTATCAATGATTTATTATTATAAATTAAACTATCACATAATCAATAAACGCGCCCCCTTCATGCCTTTTACGCCATGTACATGCCGCCATTTACCTGAATGGTTTCACCGGTAATATAGGCGCCGGCATCTGATGCCAGAAAGCTGGCCACCGATGCAATTTCTTCCGGCTTGCCGAAGCGCGCCAATGGAATTTGTACCAACAGTGTCTCGATCTGTTTTTCTGTCAATGCCCGGGTCATGTCGGTATCAATAAAACCCGGTGCAATCGAATTGACGGTAATGCCCCGTGACCCAATCTCCCGGGCCAATGAACGCGAAAACCCTTCGACTGCCGCTTTTGATGCGGCGTAATTGGTCTGCCCCGGATTGCCACTGGAGGCGACCACAGAGCTGATATTGATGATGCGACCCCAGCGCGCCTTGGTCATGGATTTAAGCGCCACCCGGCACACGCGGTACAGCGAATTGAGGTTGGTATTGATGACGCTACCCCATTCATCCTCTTTCATTCGCATCAGCAGGTTGTCACGGGTGATGCCGGCATTGTTAACCAGGATCAGGGGTGCGCCTCCGAGATCGGCTGCAATTGTTGCCATCACGGTCTCAACGGCCTCGGTTGAAGACACGTCAAGACGGAACCCAGCCCCTTTGACACCCTGACTGGCAAAAAATTCCGTAATCGCCTGAGCGCCTTCGTCTGTTGTAGCAGTCCCGGCAACGATGGCGCCCTGACTACCAAGCTCGGCGGCAATTGCCCGCCCGATTCCACGACTGGCACCCGTGACCAGGGCTACTTTTCCTGACATGCTCATTTATTACGTCACTCCATTGTTAAACGTTTTCACTAGCGGCTCAGTCCATCAACGGCCTCAGTCAATGCATCCGGTGTATCAGTATTAAAACAACTGATTTCCGGCTGAATCCGTTTGATCAACCCGCCCAGTACTTTCCCAGGGCCGCATTCTACTACTTTGCCAATGCCAAAGTCGCGCATACAGTAAATGGTATCAACCCATTGTACCGGCATGTACAACTGTTTAAGCAGATTATCGCGTATTTCACTCAGCTCTTTGCTGGCCCGGCCATTGATATTCTGCACCACTGGCAGTTCGGGCTTTTTAAAATCAATCGCCGCCAGATCAGCAGCCAGTGCCTCTGCCGCAGACTTCATCAAGGCGCAATGCGACGGCACACTGACGTTCAGCGGCAGCGCGCGTTTGGCGCCGGCTTCCTTGCAGGCGGCCATGGCGCGCTCAACCGCGTCCCTGTCACCCGCAATCACGGTCTGTCCCGGAGAATTGAAGTTGGCAGGCGCGACCACGCCGTCACCGGCAGCACTGCGACACAGCGCATCGATACGGCTGTCGTCCATGCCAATGATGGCAGCCATGCCGCCGGTACCGGCGGGCACCGCACTTTGCATGTATTGGCCACGCTTGTGTACCAGCGCGATGGCATCCTCAAAACTCAGCACACCCGCACAGACCAGCGCGGAGTATTCACCCAGGCTATGACCGGCAAGCATATCCGGCAACGGCGCCTGCTTGGCCATCCACGCCCGCCAGATCGCAACGGATGCCGCCAGCAGGACCGGCTGTGTGAAATGGGTCTGATCCAGCAAACCATCAGGGTTGTCCTGTGCAATCTGCCACAAATCCTTACCCAGCACCTCTGAAGCCAGTGCAAACGTGTCGACCACTACAGGATGGACCTCTGCCAGCTCACTGAGCATGCCTGCTTTCTGTGAACCCTGCCCCGGAAAAACAAATCCAAATTTTTGCATGTTGTGCACTCGTTCTCTATTCGCTAGCGTGATTCATTTTACCGGCAATCAGTGCCGGCACATCGTCTTCTACCTGTTTTATTGCATGTCTGATCGCATGCTCAAAGCCATCCTGCGAGGCATGACCATGACTCTTCACGATAATGCCGCTCAGACCCACCAGGGTGGCGCCATTATACCGTGCCGGATTCAGCTCTTTCTGAATGCCCAGCAACAGGGGCCGGGCAAACAGGCTGAGCAACCGGAAGTACCAGCCAGCCCTGATGGTTTTGGTTAACAGACCCTGTATGACCTTGACCGCACCGGCACTGGTCTTGATGGTGATATTGCCGGTAAAGCCATCACAGACAATGACGTCGGCAACCCCGTCATAAAGCTGATTACCCTCGATGAATCCAATATAGTTCAGCTCCGGGCTATCCGCCAGCAGGCTTGCCGCCTGCTGTATTTCCGGCGTGCCTTTATTGGCCTCAGCACCTATATTCAGCAATGCCACACGCGCATGCGGACGCTCAGACAGACTGGACGCCAGCACTGACCCCATCAGGGCAAACTGGTAAAGTTCAGCCGCATTGTTACTGACGTTGGCGCCGACATCGAGCAAATAGCTGTAGCCGCCAGAGCGGGTCGCAGGCAGGGTCGCCATGATCGCGGGTTTATCAATGCCCGGGATGGCATCAAGCAGGTGTCGTCCGGCCATCAACAGGGCGCCCGTATTACCGGCACTGACGCAGGCATCAGCGAGGCCCTGGCGGACACGATCGACAGCGATAAACATGGAGGAGTCGCGGCTGCCGCGCAGGACTTTATCCGGACGCGCGTGCGCACTGATAGCGACGCTGGTATGAACGATATCGACGCGGGTAGCGTCATTGGGGGAGAGCGAAGTCAACAAGGGGGTAATCTGTTGTTCGTCACCCACCAGCGTTATCTGCAGAAGCGGGTGTTTTTTCAGTGCAGCCAGCGCAGCCGGCACTGTCACCGGGGGGCCAGAATCCCCCCCCATGACATCGATTGCGATGCGCCTGACTTCAGTCAAACTTATTCGTCACCGAGGTTCAGTACTTTCTTGCCTTTGTAGAAACCATCGGCAGTCATGTGGTGACGACGGTGAATTTCGCCAGTGGTCTTATCCACGGACAGGGTTGGGCCTGTCAGTGCATCGTGACTGCGACGCTGATCGCGACGTGCGCGGGATTTCTTGTTTTGTTGAACGGCCATGATGAATACTCCTGATGTCTTAAACTGCTATCTAAAACCTGCTGTTACGTGAAAATCTGACGCCCTAGTGGGTGTCAGGCTTGTTTTTTAGCGTTGCCAGCACCGAGAACGGATTTTTCTCCTGCTTCTTCTCGATTTGCTCACTGTGTTCAATGCCAACACCTTTTTCCAGCACATCGTGCACGATTGCGGCGTTGCATTCGCTGTGCGTGCTGACGATCGGCATGCACAGTATCAATTGTTCTTCTATGATATCGGCCGGGATCAACGTCTCTGCATCGCTGAGCCAGGGGTCCAGCGACGCCGGCAAATTCTTCGCCATCGCCTCCGTGCTGACAACGGCCAGCTCAAATTGCTCGCCAAGACTGATCTGTACGGGCTCAAGGCAGCGCTGACACTGCACATTGACCGTAGCCCACAGCTCGCCATCGATGCGTCGACGACGATCCTGATCGAAGCGGAACGTCAGCACCGCCTCTATCTTCCCTTCGTTATCTGTCAGCATCGCCGACAGGTTCTTCAGGGACGCCAGGGGCAAATAACCGGCAATCCTCTGCTCATGTCGAAACGCCTTGCGGGCGTCTACAAACGGTAGCATTGGGGATGCAAATTCGAGGGTCTCAGCCATAGGCGCGCAATGATAGGGGCACAAACGGTTTCTGTCAAAAAATTCTGCTCATTTTCGCATATTTTACCGCCTGTTACCGGC
>OJBX01000632.1_pt1 | contig 11009 bp, 10 predicted proteins | sample 1590751 | NCBI WGS metagenome assembly OJBX01 (sample SAMN05416780, study PRJEB24817) | seawater metagenome | isolation source: Sea water | place: Canada:Atlantic | collected 2013-07
AGATTTCTGCCTGTCTCGTGGGCTCGGAGATGTGTATAAGAGACAGGTGCAGGCTGGTCATGCCGACCCGGATCGGGTCTGTGTCTATGGGGCCAGTTATGGTGCCTTTGCTGCGCTAGCCTCGGTGGCAAGGTATCCGGATGATTACCATTGTGCTGCCGGCTATGCGGGTGTTTATGATCTGAATGAGCTGTCCAGCTCCGATATTCCGTTCCTGCCCGGCGGTGAAAGCTATCTGGCGCTGGCGTTGGGTACTGATGTTGAGGAACTGCACCGGCAATCCCCAGTCAATATGGCTGATAAGATAAAGGTTCCGGTACTGCTGGCGCATGGTGGCGAAGATCGCAGGGCGCCGCTGTCCCAAGCGGAAGCCATGCGGCAGGCGTTGCAGGAAGCCGGGCAGGATCCAGCATGGATTTATCATCGCGGTGAGGGTCATGGATTCTATGATCAGGAAAACCGGATTGCCTTCTATGAGTCTCTACTAAGCTTTTTCCAGCGGTCCCTGGAGTGATTACAGGGGCTGCATTGCCGTGTTTCAGGGTGTTCGTGCTTGGCAAAGGGCGGGCTTTCGGGCAAAATTCGCCGCCTTATGAAACTTTCTGATTTCGACTATCACCTACCCGATCAATTGATCGCACATTACCCACTGGAGCAGCGCAGCGGCAGTCGCCTGTTATGCCTGGGCAGGGAAAGTGGTGCCGTAGAGCACCGACGTTTCAGCGACATCGTGTCAATGATTGATGCGCAGGATTTGCTGGTATTCAATGATACTCGGGTGCTGTCGGCCAGATTATTGGGCAAGCGGGCGGATACCGGCGGGGCAGTCGAAGTGTTGATAGAGCGGCTGCTACCGGACAATGAAGCCATTGCCCATGTCAGGGCCAGCAACGCCCGGCAGCCCGGAGTGCGGCTGATATTGACGTCTCCGTGCGGCCAATATAGCCTGGAAGCTGAAGTCATTGGCCGTCAGGACAGGTTTTATCATTTGCGTTTTTTTTGCCAGGGCCTGCTGATTGATGAGCTGGACAGGGTCGGGCATGTGCCGTTGCCAACCTACATTAAACGTGATGACGAGGTTCTGGATCAGAGCCGTTACCAGACAGTCTATGCCAGGAATCCGGGGGCCGTGGCAGCCCCCACGGCGGGTCTTCACTTTGATGAGGCGTTGCTCGGTGCGCTGCGCAGCCAATCGGTAGAAATGGCTTTTGTGACACTGCATGTCGGCTCAGGCACTTTTCAGCCGGTACGCGTGGACAATGTGCAGGAACACAAGATGCACAGTGAATGGATCAGTGTGACGCCGGATGTCTGCGCCCGGATTAACGCCTGCCGCGAACGCGGCGGGCGGGTCATTGCCGTTGGCACTACCTCGGTACGCAGCCTGGAGTCGGCGGCATTGAAGGCGGGCTCACCGGGCCCTGCTGCCGGGCTGCAGCCCTACGAAGGTGAAACCGACATTTTTATTTATCCGGGATATCAGTTTCAGGTCGTGGATGCCATGATCACCAATTTCCACTTGCCACGTTCAACACTGATGATGCTGATCAGTGCTTTTGCCGGCCGCGAGCAGGTCATGGCTGCCTATGAGCAGGCCATTGAACAGCGTTATCGCTTCTTCAGTTACGGCGATGCCATGTTTATCCGGTAGTGGTATACTCTGGCCCCTAAAATCTTCACGCATTAACTATCATTCAGACTTAATAAGGGTTTTATCATGGCTAAAGCACCCGTTCGCGTCGCTGTCACTGGGGCAGCAGGGCAAATCAGTTACTCATTATTGTTCAGAATCGCATCTGGTGAAATGCTGGGTAAAGACCAGCCGGTGATTCTGCAATTGCTGGAAATCACCCCGGCGCTGGAAGCCCTCAAGGGTGTGGCAATGGAGCTGGAAGACTGCGCATTCCCGCTGGTGCAAGGCGTCGTCCAGAGCGACGATCCCAATGTTGCGTTTAAAGATGCTGACTATTGCCTGCTGGTGGGTGCGCGTCCGCGTGGCCCGGGCATGGAGCGTAAGGATCTGTTGGCGGCCAATGCTGCGATTTTCTCGGTACAGGGCAAAGCCATTAACGATCACGCCAGTCGTGACGTCAAAGTGCTGGTTGTCGGTAATCCGGCAAACACCAATGCACTGATTGCGTACCGCAATGCGCCGGACCTGAAGCCGGGCCAGTTTACCGCCATGACCCGACTTGACCATAACCGCGCCATTGCACAGCTGGCGGAAAAAACCGGCACGCACAGCACCGATGTTGAAGGCATGATCATTTGGGGTAACCACTCCGCAACACAATACCCGGACGTGCACCACACCACTGTCGCTGGCAAAAAAGCCACAGACCTGGTGGAGCAGGACTGGCTCACAAGCACGTTCATCCCCAATGTTCAGCAGCGCGGCGCGGCCATCATCAAGGCACGTGGCCTGTCCAGCGCAGCATCAGCAGCCAACGCGGCGATTGAGCACATGCGTGACTGGGCACTGGGCACCAACGGTAAAATCGTCAGCATGGGTATTCACAGCGACGGCAGCTACGGCATTGCCGAGGGCCTGATTTACTCATTTCCGGTCACCTGCGAAAATGGTCAGTACACCATCGTACAGGGCCTCGACGTCAACGATTTCAGTCGTGACCTGATGAGCAAAACCGAGAAAGAACTTGGCGAAGAGCGTGACGGTGTTGCGCACCTGTTGCCATAAGACAGTATTCGCGATGCGGGCAGGTGGCATGGCCAACTGCCCGCATCGCGTTTATGTGGCTGATTTCGGCGTGATACCATGAGCGTTCGTGCTCCCATGCTGCGCAGGGAAGTGCAATTCTGGCTGTTTCAGCTGCTGGGCTGGGGCACCTGGGTGGTGATGCTGGTTTTGCGCGACCTGACCTTTGTGCCCGCCGAGTACATGCTCGAGCGTATCGGTGTGTTCCTGGTAGATGCCGCCATAGGCATGATACTGACCACTGGTCTGCGTTACCTGTATCGTGCCGTCTGGGAGCAGATGGTGTTTCTGCGCATCGTTGCAGTTGTTTTGGGGTGCTGGGTAGCGTCCCAGACCTGGCGGCCGCTGAAAGTGTTGATCACTGATTCCGAGTTTGGCGCCAGCGTTGATTTGACCGGTTACGGCTGGGTCAGTTTTACCAGTATGGTGCCCATTTCCATGTCGATACTGCTGATATGGAGCGTACTCTACTTTTGTATCAAGTATTACCAGCTGTTTCAGCACGAGAAGGAAAAAAGCCTGCGTTCAGAAGCGCTGGCGCATGAGGCGCAGCTACGCATGTTGCGCTATCAGTTGAATCCTCACTTTCTATTTAATACTCTTAACGCAATATCCACGCTGATTCTGGTGCAGTCGACCGATCAGGCCAACGCTATGGTCACCCGGTTGAGCAAATTCCTGCGTTATTCACTGGAGCATGACCCACTCGACACTGTCGATCTGGACCATGAGCTTGGTTCGCTCAATCTGTATCTGGATATCGAAAAAGTCAGATTCGAAGAACGTCTTGTCATCAAAGTTGACCTGGCACCGGAAACAGAAAAGGCATTGGTGCCAAGCATGATTCTGCAGCCGCTGGTGGAGAACTCGATTAAGCACGCCATCGCGCGCAGTGAAGAGGGCGGTACAATCTGGATCAGTGCGTATCGATGCGACAGGGATCAGCTTTGCATTACAGTGGCGGATGACGGTCCCGGGTCTGTCAGTCATCCGACCTCGATTGGTGTTGGGCTGAAGAATATCCGGGACCGATTGCAGGAAATTTATGGCAATGCCCATAAACTGGTACTTTCAGAGCGGAAGCCGAAGGGCTTCCAGGTCATGGTAATGATTCCTTATGAAACAAAATGACGCAAAGCAGACACTTCGAGCAATTGTTGTTGACGATGAAGCGCTGGCCCGCCAGGGATTGACGCTGCGCTTGCAGGAACTGGAAAATATTGAAGTACTGCGTGATTGTCAGAACGGCCGTGAGGCATTGCAGGCAATCGCCGAGCTGACACCCGATCTGGTATTTCTGGATATCCAGATGCCGGGAATGACCGGGTTTGAGGTGGTGGAACGGCTGCAGCAGGACAACATGCCGATGATCATTTTTGTCACCGCTTACGATGAGTACGCAGTGAACGCATTTGAAATCCATGCGGTTGACTACCTGCTGAAACCAATCGAGATCGAGCGCCTGCAGGCCGCTGTCGGGAAAGCCCGGCAACGTCTGCACAGTGACCGTGGACAGGGTGACAAAAAACTATTGCTGGATATTGTGATCAGCCTGACCGGAAAGTCCGAGCAGGCCGTGGCCGAGTTATTGCGCAATGGTGAAAATCCGATCGAGACCTGCGAAAAACTGGCAATCAAGGACGGAGCGTCGACCACTTTTGTATCCATTCGTGATATCGACTGGATTGATGCTGCGGGCGACTACATGTGTGTGCATGTAAAAGGCGATACCCATATTATGCGCACCACCATGAAAGAGCTGGAATCGCAGCTTGACGCGACCCTGTTCCAGCGCGTGCACCGGTCCACCATCGTTAATCTGGACCGGGTCGAAAAAGTGTCATCGCATATCAACGGTGAATTTCACCTGACCTTGAGCTGCGGCACGTCACTAAAAATGAGCCGCTCATACAAAGACAAGGTTAAACACTTTTTTTGAGTTTTTAGCGGCGGAATTTAAGGGGCCGGAGCCTGGATTTGCCATGCAAACCCCTCCGTCCCCTTAAATTCCGTCCAGGTGATGCAGGGGCAATGCTGTCGTGTCCAGAACTTTGCGCAGGATGAAGCTGGAGTGAACGTCGGCGACACCTTCTATCCGGGTCAGCGTGTTCAGCAAAAATTCCTGATAATCATCCATGTCGGGCACAATAACCTTGAGCTGGTAGTCTGCTGATTGACCGGTAATTAACAGGCATTCGGTTACTTCAGGGTGTTTGCGAATTTCTGCTTCAAAGCGTTCAAAACGGTCAGGGGTGTGCCGGTCCATACTGACTTGCACCAGTGCGCTGAGTTTGAGGCCCAGGAGTGAGGGGTTGAGCACAATGACCTGGCTTTCGATTAATCCTTCATCCTGCATGCGTTTGACGCGCCTGGCGCAAGGGGTTGCGGAAAGCCCTACGCGCTCTGCCAGGTCGGCGTTGGTAATGCTGCCATCAAGCTGTAATTCGCGCAGTATGCGGCGATCAAGTTTGTCCAGTTCCATAGCTATCTCTATACCGGCCTAAATATTGGTCATAAAAAGCATTTATAGCACAAATAATAGTTAAAAACTCTAATATATCCCGAATTATTCGCAAATTATGAGTGGAATCACTACGGCAATTTTTCTATTCTATGCATCAACCTGAAGGCCCCGGCAGACTCACCAGACATAGGATGTGAGTCAGTCAGAAGGCCAGGGGCAATGACTGCCAACGATTGCCAAAGATTGTCAACGGCTGAAAGTCATCGCAACACCAGGCATACATGAGCAATCTGGACACGGTTACCACCAACTGGCCAGTCTTCAGGCAACCGCTTACCCAGCGGAGCTGACCGAAGCTGCCACCCTGACGGCAAAATCGACGGGGAATCCGGAAAGCTCACGTTGTGCCGGAGTGATAGACCTGGAGACAAAGGGTTAATAACCCGTAAGGAACGTAGAGGGTGACAGCATGACCGAACACAACCGTTTTAACCATCAGAAGTATTTGCCGTATACGCCGGTAGCATTAAAAGATCGCACCTGGCCGGATCAGGTGATAGAGGTTGCGCCGCGATGGTGCAGTGTGGATCTGCGTGATGGTAACCAGGCTCTGATTGAGCCCATGTCTGTCAACCAGAAAAAACAGATGTTCGACCTGCTGCTTGAAGTCGGATTCAAGGAAATCGAAGTCGGTTTTCCGGCCGCATCACAACCCGATTTTGATTTTGTGCGTTACCTGATTGAAGAAGACAGAATTCCTGACGACGTCACCATTCAGGTGCTGACCCAGGCGCGTCCGGAATTGATTGCGCGCACCTATGAATCTCTGAAAGGCGCCAGAAGCGCCATCGTGCACGTCTATAATTCGACGTCGGTTGTGCAACGGGAAAAGGTTTTTAAAACAGATAAGCAGGGCATTATTGATATTGCCGTGGCTGGCGCGCGCGTAGTCAAGGAGCACGCCGAGAAAGCGCCGGAAACGGACTGGCATTTCCAGTATTCACCGGAAAGTTTTACCGGTACCGAGGTCGATTTCGCTGTTGATGTGTGCAACGCGGTGATTGATGTCTGGCAGCCCACGGCGGAGAAAAAAATCATCATCAATCTGCCGGCAACGGTGGAAATGGCAACGCCCAATGTGTTTGCTGACCAGGTCGAGTATTTTTGCCGCAACGTCGATCGTCGTGATGCAGTGGTGGTCAGTCTGCATACACACAATGACCGTGGCTGCGCCGTCGCGGCGGCAGAGCTGGCGGTCATGGCCGGTGCCGACCGTGTTGAAGGCACGATGCTGGGTAATGGCGAGCGTACCGGCAATATGGACATTGTGGTCATGGCCATGAACATGTACAGCCAGGGCATCGATCCGACGCTGGACTTTAGCGATATGGACAAGATTGTGACAGTGGTCAAAGCCTGCACGCAGATTGATGTGCATCCGCGTCAACCATATTCGGGTGATCTGGTATTCACGGCGTTCTCTGGCAGTCATCAGGATGCCATCAAGAAATGTCTGGACCTGTATCAGGAAGGCAGTACCTGGGAAATCGCTTATCTGCCGATCGATCCGCGTGATCTGGGCCGAACCTATCAGGATGTGATACGGGTCAACAGTCAGTCTGGTAAAGGTGGTGTCGCCTATGTGCTGCAAAGCAAGTTTGGTTTCAATCTGCCGCGCTGGTTACAGATAGATTTTAGCCGCGTGATTCAGAAAGAAGCCGAAACAACCGGTCAGGAAATTGCAGCTGACAAGATCTGGACCCTTTTCAAGGCAACATATCTGCATGATCAGCAGTCGGTGACACTGGACAGCTTTAATTTCTCCAAGTCCGGGGAACGTGAAACCTTCAAGGCCAGTCTGACCTGTTTTGAACAGACACTGGATATCAGTGGAGAAGGTGATGGGGTCATGGACGCTTTTGTCGAGGCCATCAAGGAAGCCACTGATATCGACTTCGAAATCATGGAATATGGCGAGCATGCGCTGGGTCAGGGGGCAGATGCCGAAGCTGTAACTTATATTCAATTGAAGAATGGCCTGCAGCGACATACCGGCGTTGCCATCAGTCGGGACATTGTCAGCTCGTCACTGAACGCCTTGCTCCGGGCTGCCAGCCAACTGATTGAAGAGTCCAGGCAGCGCAACGCAGCCTGATACCGTGTTCTCGTTCTGGAAGCGCTCGGCCCGTCACAGGCTGTGCGCTTTCAGCGTGATCCGGTCCTTCCTGATTCCTGACTTCAATCTCCGCTGTTTCCTGTGTCCCCGTCCTGTCACAGCCCGGTGGCGGCCTGCCAATTCCCTTTCTGTGTGATCATGGGCAAACTTTGCCATCAAACTTTTTTGCCGGTTGCTTCGACAAAGACAACAACACCATGGAACAAGACAACGATTTGATAGCGAGCGCCCTGAACGGATCCCTGCAAGCCTGGGAGGCACTTGTGCGCCGTCACCAGGGACGAGTCTACAACTATTGCCTGCGCCTGACCGGCAATCGTGCTGATGCGCAGGATCTGATGCAGGATGTTTTTCTGGGTGTGTATCGCAATCTGGGACGGTTTCGTGGGGAGTCGCAATTTGTCAGCTGGTTATTCCGGATAGCCCATAATAAAGCCGTTGATCTTGCCCGGCGCAGGCGCGCCAGCCCAGTCAGGGAGCAGGCACTGCCGGACGATTCCGATACCTGGCTGGAGATTGAAGACAGTGATGCCGGCCCTCAGGCACAGGTGTTGGCTGATGAGGGTAATGCGGCCGTGCTTAAACTGTTGCAGCAATTGAGCCCGGAACAACGACTGATGCTGGAATTGAAAGTGTTCCAGTCCATGACATTTGATGAAATCGCGATGATGCAGGACATCTCTGCCAATACCGCGAAAACGCGTTTTTATACTGCTCTGAAGAAGCTCAGGGCGTTGATGGAGGGACACCATGAGTTGTCACCGAACCCCGGAAATAGTTGCTGACCATTTTGATCGTGAACTGTCACCGCAGGCGCGTGAGCAGGTGCAGGCGCATGTACAGGCGTGCGAATTCTGCCGTGCCGAAATAGCCCTGCTGGCACCTGCGCAGGAATTGCTGAGGTCGTGGCAGCCGGAAGCAGCGCCGGAATGGCCAGCCCCTGACTGGACGCGAGATCACGGCCCGGCAAGCCATCAGCCCCGATCGACATTGCCTAAACGCCGACCCACTATGTCCTGGGCAAATGCGGGACGCTGGCTGCCGCTGGCGGCGTCTCTGGTGTTGTCGGTAGCGGTATTGACGCAAACCCGGCTGGATGTCTCGGACCAGGGCTGGCAGGTCAGTTTTGGCAGTTCCGCCGCAGAGGCGCAGTTGCAACAACTGGATGTGTATCTGGCAGAGCAGGCCAGCATACAGCAGCAACAGAATCAGCAGATGCTGGCTGCTGCCCTGCAAGAGTTCGGTGACAGCACTACGGACAGTCTGGAGCAGATGGCAACCTGGTTTGAACAGCAGCGCGAACTGGATATTCAGCGCATGGAGGCGGGATTTCAGCAACTGCTGGACCGAGACTATCAGACCGTCAGTTCTGTTCAGCAATTGGCCAGTTACGTGCAGTACCGGGGCGACCAGCCCTGACGTGGGTGCAATCCACTCCATAAACGCTTTTGCTTATTGAGGCTAGACCATGAATAACATCCCGGGAATCAAAAAGTCAGTCACGTTGGCCCTGGCGCTGGGGCTCTCCCTGTCTGCTCTGACCGTGTCAGCGCAGCCTCCAGAGCCGGAACAGTTGCGGGAAATACGGCGAAGTATCGATGTATTCAGCAGTGTCATGAATGAAAGTCTGGGCTTCAACGACCGCCGCGGTGTGTTCACTCCCCGAGCCGGCGATGTGCAGGGGCACTACCTGGCTGGCCAGGGAATCGTGCTTGAGATCATTACGCCATTGCAGGGATTTCGTAGTTCGACCAATCTGGGTTCACTGAATCGGGCTTTGGGGGATCTGTCGTCGCAACTCGGTAGCCTGATGAGCAGTGGCGTTGTATCGCGGCCCGATTTTGAAGCGATGCGCGAAAGCATGGTGATGTCCCTGCGGAGCGACGAAATTGCCGCGTTCTACAGCGAACAGATGCAGGAACTGTCGACGCTGTTTGACCTGCCCGCCATTGAACAGGCATTGGCCTCCGCAGCGGCATCGGCGCACAACCTGAGCAATTTGGAAGAAATGGACCCTGCCAGCAGGGCGAGACTGAGTCAGCAACTTCAGGAGTTACGCTCGGAATTGGCGCAACGGCTTAACGATACCGAAGCGCTGCGCGAAGATATACGGGCTCGTCTGATGCAGACCGACGCGGTGCCCAGCGAGGAAGTCCAGCAAGCCTGGCAGCGGGCACGGGAAGAACTGGATGGCCAGGTTGCCGAGCTTCGTGCACAGGTGGCCGAGCAGGCGCAGGACCTGCAGCAGCGTAGTGAGGCGGTGCAGGCAGAGCGACAGTTGCAGTGGCAGCAGGACATAATCGAGTTGGAATCGACAATGTTTGTGGCGTTGTGCGACTACGCGTCGGGGCTACGGACATTGCCCGATGGTGAGCATCTAACTTTGATAATGACAGGCCTGGGCAGTCAGAGTGGCGAGGGTCGGCGTCCCGACAGAATCCATGTGTTTAACAAATCAGACCTGCTGGCCTGTCAACGGGGTGACCTGGACCCTGCGGACATGGGTAACCGTGCGGTCAGCTACGATTTCTGAATTTGTCAGTCAGGCCTGTTACGGCGTGAATTAATCTTATAGAATGTTGGGCGCAGGCAAGGGTCAGAATAACAAGAGGCTGGCTAAGGCACCGAGTGCGACCGCACCGCACCGATGCAGCAGCGCCGTAAGGAGATTAAGATGGATTGCCCCAAATGTAATTCCAAGATGGTAGAGCGGTCAGTCGAAACGCTGCACGGCACTGTCGAGATTGATCAATGCAGCAGTTGCCATGGGCTCTGGTTTGACAATGGCGAGGCAGAACAACTGAAATCGTCGTGGATGTCTGATTTTCTGGACAGCGGTGATCCCCGTATTGGCAAAACCTACAATCGGGTTCGTGATATTCAGTGTCCACGTTGCAGCAAGGCAATGCTGAAAGTAAATGATTCACATCAACCTCACCTGGAATACGAGGCCTGTCCCGAGCATGGCATGTTCATGGACGCCGGTGAGTTTACCGACTACAAGCACGAGACCCTGATGGATATATTCAAAGGTCTGGTTGCGGCCATGAAGCGCCGTTAATCAGCGGTGCGTTGCTGGCCACTGCGGGTGCAACCAGATCGCCCGCGATTCGCAATGGGCAGGCAGTTTTCGAACCCTGCCCAGATCCATCCAGGTAGTATCGGGCGTGTGGAAGTCCGAGCCCACCGATGCCCACATATCCAGTTCGCAGCATAAATCAGCCAGGTTCTTCAACGTATCCGGGTTAAGGTTGGAGTAACTGACCTCCAGCGCATCACCGCCAGCCTCGGTAAATTCTGCCAGCAATCGACGTAACTTTATTTTGTTGAGTTTATATCGGTCCGGGTGGGCGACCACAGAGAGGCCGTTGGCGGCTTTGATACTCGCTACCGCCTCAGCGATCGAGCACCAGTCTGCATTGCTGTGAAAACGTCCGCGTTTACCCAGGTGTTTGCTGAATGCCTGCTGCTTACTGCTCGCATGGCCACGCGCAATCAGAAAATCAGCGATGTGATTGCGGCTGATCGCCTCACATGGCAACTCTGCCAGGTAGCTCTCCAGCCCTGTGATTCCTGATTTCTGCAGCTTGAGGCCAATGTCCAGGGCCTGTCTCTTATACACATCTCCGAGCCCACGAGACAGGCAGAAATCT
>OJBX01000641.1_pt1 | contig 10777 bp, 9 predicted proteins | sample 1590751 | NCBI WGS metagenome assembly OJBX01 (sample SAMN05416780, study PRJEB24817) | seawater metagenome | isolation source: Sea water | place: Canada:Atlantic | collected 2013-07
AGATTTCTGCCTGTCTCGTGGGCTCGGAGATGTGTATAAGAGACAGACCATGAACGACCCGGTGGCCTACACACAGCCGTGGACTGCAGAGATGGTGTTATACGCCCGCCCGGAAGGGGACCGCATTTATGAGTATGCCTGCCATGAAGGCAATTACGCCTTGCCCGGCATCCTGGCCGGCAAACGCCGCCAGGAACAACAGGCAGAATAAAAAAAGAGGAATTGCCACCGACCAACGATGGTAGCTTTTTAAAGCGGCCCCCGTTCCCAGGGGCCCCAGATGGCAAAGGTAATTCCCGGCGTCTGGATATTGATAAACAGGAATTCACCCGTCGAATCAAAACAGGCACCGGCGACTTCCTGCTGTCGATAGTCACCCGGCGCACACTGTTTCCCAGACGATGAGATATTGCCTTCGCTGAGCACTATATTGTTCTTGGCAAAGATGAATGTATCACCGGTGACCTGCAGCCCCATCACCCGCTCACCAAAGCCGAACTGATCGTCGACACCGCCGCCATCTTCACACAGGACGACGCCGCCACGTGGGCTCACCGCGATGTTGTCAGGGTTATTGGCCATCTGCGCACTGGTTGATGCAAACAGGCAACGCAAGCGATTTTCTGCCGGGTCCAGCATCCACACGGCACCTTCACCCTGCCCGGGCTCACCGTCCGCGTTTTCGCCAGCACTGGTATCAACAATGTAGAACAGGCCCTCCGAGTACCAGATACCTTCTCCGCGGCTGATGCTCAGGGCGCCGGCTTCGTTAGCCTGCAGATACGGACCACTGAGATCGCCAATCGGCCCCATATCCGGGTCGATAATATCAACCCATTCAACCTCGACCTCCTGTCCCAGCTCGGGCACGAGCAGGCCAGCGCGCTCAATGCCCACCACTTTCGCGGCCTGCAAACGGCCACCCTTCTCAAGGGCGCCTGTCTGCTGACTGTCATCATTGGGTATAAAACGGTAAATCGGCGAATGGTTACGGTTATCTTCGGTCAGGTAGACGTAACTGTTGGCCGGATCAACGGCAACTGCCTCGTGTTTGAAGCGCCCCATGTCGACAATCGGTTCGCCCGTGGTCTGCGCCGGGTCGGCGGTCACTTCGAACACATAGCCGTGCTTACGGCCACCCGATGCGCTGTTGTCGTTGGTGGTCTCTTCACAGGACAGCCAGGTACCCCAGGGTGTGACGCCACCGGCACAATTGGCCAGCGTGCCGCCAAGGCTGGGCGACGTACGCAGTTCGCGGCGCTCACTTCTGGAAAAATGGATATTGGTGGTACCACCGGCTGCATGCTGGCCACTGGCCATGGCCGCTTCATCGTACAACCCCAGTGCGTTGATCAACGGACCCGCACCACGTTCATGATTTCTGACCAGAATGATTTCATCACCCTGCTCGGCAATCACGCCCATGCCATCGTGGCTCAGCGGCACTGACTGACCATTGCTCATGGTGTCACCGCTCCACGACAGGGTGGCGTAGTTAAAGCCTTGCGGAAGTTGCAACAGCTCCAGGCCGGTGACGGAATCACGCACCGGTGCTACCGGCCCATAAGGGCTGTCCATTAACGCCGATGCCGGGGCGTTGGCACGCTGCTGCGTGGCCATGGATTGCAGGGCATTGACCGCCGGGGACCCAGCAAAAGCAACGGCCATGGCGCTGCTTTTGAGCAGAGCGCGACGCGGGGGATTGTCCAGCTCGTGTTGTGACATGGGTCTACCTCATTCCAGTTGTATTACGCACGGTGCATTTTTTTGCCGCGCGCTTGACGCTATGACAGTTGTTTTTTATCGGGCCTCCATTCAACAGCAAAATTGTGACAACGGAATTACAACAACCGATGCTGAACCAAATTCATGGCTGTTACGTATACCTGCTCGCGCCCATACAAATCCGACATTTCGGTGATAAGAATTTAACCCTGTTTCAGTATCGGCCGCTATAAACACTATGCCCTTCACGCTATCTTCAAAGAGCCCCAGATAATGAATTCGTCAAAGCAGACTGGCCAGTCATCCGATCACCACAAGCGCGCCGATGTCATCATGGTCGGCGTTCTGGCTGTCTGCCTTGTCTACGCGCTGGCGTTGGCATTCTGGCACAGTACCTGGGGCAGCGCCGTGGTTGTTGGCGGCGGCACCTTGCTGGGCATGATCGTGATGCTGCAGACATTAAGAGGAACACGCCTGTTTCGTTGCCTGATGGGCGTGGCGTTTATGGTCATGTCGGCCCTGCACATCCATCAGAGCCACGGCACCATCGAAATGCACTTTTCCATTTTTGTCTTGCTGGCGCTGCTGATTTTTTACCGTGACTGGTTACCCATCGTGGTAGCAACCGTCACCATCGCCATCCACCATTTTCTGTTTTTTTATATGCAGATCAATGGTGTTGGTGTGTGGGTCACAGAGCACGCGTCCTGGAATATGATTTTCATACATGCAGGCTATGTCATCGCCGAGGCCGGCGTGCTGGTTTATCTGGCGATACTGGCCTGCAAAGATGCGTTAGAGGGCGAGTCCATCGCCAATGCCACCAGCGTCATGTCCCGCTCAGGCGACAGCATCAATCTATCCTATCGTGTCGAACTGGATTCACCCGTGGCAGAAGCCTTCAACAACTTTATCACGCAACTGGAATCGCTGGTGGTGGGCGTCAATCAGAAACTGGAAAACCTGCGCACCATGGGCGATGCGCTCACCGAAAAATCATCACAGGTCAGCAGTAGCGCTGAAAAACAGGCCGGCGAAAGCGACTACATGGTGCAGGCCATGCGCGAAATGAGCTCGGCCACGGCAGAAGTTGCGCGTAATGCCGAGCAGGCCGCTACTGCCGCCCGCAACGCCGACGACCATGCGGATCAGGGCAACCGGGCGATGCAGAATATCAAACAGGAAATCGGTTCTCTCAACCAGGATATCGAACTGACCGGCGAGGCAGTGTCAGGGACGGCAACCCTGGCGGGTGAAATCTATCAGGTGGTGGATGTCATCAAAGGCGTCGCCGAACAGACCAACTTGCTGGCACTGAATGCCGCTATCGAAGCTGCCCGCGCCGGCGACCATGGCCGCGGCTTTGCGGTGGTCGCCGACGAGGTACGTAATCTGTCCAGGCGCACGGCGCAATCCACCGCCGAAATCCAGAGTTTCATCGAACGCCTTCAAAAAGCCTCTGCTTCCGCACACGAAGCTATGGGGCGCAGCCAGAGCGCGGTTCAGCGCTGTCTGCAGGCCGCCGACTCGAGCGCGGCAACCCTGTCGGAAATGGCAACCGAGGTCACCGACATTTCACGCATCAACGCCATGATCGCGTCTGCCACTCAACAGCAGACCGCGGTCAGCGATGACGTCGCCAGCCACTTGAATGAAGTTGATGGCATTGCGCGCAGCAACGCTGCACAGGCGGTCGATCTGGCCGGCCTGTCTGCCGAGCTGCAGGCGCTCAGCGGGGAGCTTGAGGGTCAGCTGCGTCGGTTTAAAACCCAGCGCGCACACTGATTAATTCCAGCACCAGACTCAGTCGCGAGAAGGAGCATTACACCATGAGTCAACTGCGGGTATTTTACGATGGCCAATGTCCTTTGTGCCTGACTGAGATTAACCACCTGCGCCGCCTGAATAAAGCGGCGGCACTCGACCTGCAGGACATCAATGCCAATGATTTTGGTCAGCGCTTCCCGCATATAGACGTTGTCGCTGCCGATCGGATACTGCATGGAGAACGCGCCGATGGCACCCTGATCTACGGTCTGGATGTCACCTGTGAAGCCTGGCAACTGGTTGGCAAGGGCCACTGGTTCTCTTTCCTGCGCTGGCCCTTTATTCGCCCCATTGCCGACCTGGGGTATCGTTTTTTTGCCCGCCACCGACACCGCATTTCCGCCTTAATCGGTCGCCGAACTGCCTGTGACGACAGCTGCCAATGAAACTGGCGCTGGTACTGGGCGACCAACTGAGCACAGATATCTCCTGCCTTGGTGAGCTCAACAAAAACAAAGACCTGATCGTCATGGCAGAGGTCAGTGACGAAGCCCGTTACGTCAAACATCACCAGCACAAGATCGCTCTGATATTCTGCGCCATGCGGCGCTTTGCCAACGCATTGCAGGCCGATGGCTGGCAGGTGCATTACCATTACTTCAGCGCCGACACACCCTATCGAAGTTTGCTTGATGTTGTCGCCGCTGTGGCGGAAGACCATCACCCGGAAGAACTGGTGATGACTGAATGCGGTGAGTACCGGCTGCACCACAACATCGTCAGCAACTGGCAACGCACATTGAACATACCGGTCACCATCCTCAGTGATGACCGCTTTTTTTGCAGCAAGCAGCGTTTCTCCGACTGGGCCCGTGGCCGCAAACAGCTGCGTATGGAGTATTTTTATCGCGAGATGCGCCGCGACACCGGCCTGCTGATGAACGGCAAGCAGCCCGAAGGTGATTCGTGGAACTTCGACAGCAGTAACCGCCGCCGCTATCGCGGCTCACCGGCGTTGCCAACGCTGCCGAAGTTTGAATACAGCGACAACGACCGGGCTGTATTTGATCTGGTAGAGAAACATTTTCACGACCACCCAGGCACGCTGACAAAATTTAACTGGCCGGTGACGCGGACACAGGCATTGCGCGCACTGGATGATTTTGTGCGCCACCGACTGCCCTGCTTTGGTGATTTTCAGGACGCCATGACCCAAAGTGAATCCTTCATGTTTCACAGCCTGTTGTCGACCAGTATCAACTGTGGCTTGCTTGACCCGCAGGAGGTCTGCGAGGCGGCGCAGACTGCCTACCAGGACAACAAAGTGCCATTAAATGCAGCGGAGGGTTTTATTCGTCAGGTTCTGGGCTGGCGCGAATATGTACGCGGCATCTACTGGCTGATGATGCCCGGCTACGCCAGCAACAATGGCCTCGGTAATTCACGGGGCCTGCCTGCTTTTTATTGGAGCGGGGAGACTGACATGAACTGCATGCGCGAAGCATTCAATAACACCTTTGAACATGCCTACGCCCACCACATTCAACGCCTGATGGTGACCGGCAACTTTGCTCTGCTGGCGGGTGTCGCACCAACGGACATCTGCGACTGGTATCTGGCGGTGTATGCCGATGCTTATGATTGGGTAGAACTGCCCAACACCCTGGGCATGGTCATGCATGCCGATGACGGTTTACTGGGCAGCAAGCCCTATGCCGCATCCGGTAATTACATCAATAAAATGTCTGACTACTGCAAACAGTGCCGTTACTCGGTAAAGACCAGCACAGAACAGGACAGCTGCCCGTTCAACAGTCTGTACTGGCATTTCATGAGTCGGCACCGTGATCACTTTGATCGCAACCCGAGAATGACCATGGTGTATCGCAGCTACGACAACATGGCTGCGGACAAGAAGCAGGCGCTGATGCAGCGCGCCACATATTTGCTGAAGAACCTGGACAGCCTGTAATGACAGACGCTGACAAAACACAATTTACTCTGATCATCGGCGCTGGCAGCGGCATTGCCGGCGCTTTGATCACTGCGCTGGCCAGTGAAGAACCGGACTCTGGTCTGTTACTGGTCAGTCGCAAGCCGGTAGATTTGCCCGAGTCTGCATCAGTGCCAATACATCAGTTCCGCTGTGATTATTCCGAAGCAGGCATCGCGCAACTCGTGCAGGAGTTATCGCCCTGGTACGGGCGCATTGGTTTGGTGGTGATCAGCACCGGTATTCTGCACACCGATACCATCAAGCCGGAGAAGCGCGCCGAAGACCTCAACATGAACAACATGCTTGAAGTACTGCGTATCAACACCGTCATTCCGACCCTGTTCCTGATGAAGCTGTTACCGGCGCTGCGCGGCGAGCAGCCATGCCGGGTGTTCACCTTAAGTGCGCGGGTCGGTAGCATTGCAGATAATCACAAGGGCGGCTGGACCAGCTACCGCGCCTCCAAAGCCGCACTGAACATGGTCATTAAAACGGCTGCCATTGAATATGCGCGCCGCGCACCCAATGTAAAACTGATAGCGTTTCATCCGGGCACCGTCGATACCGCCCTGTCGAAACCGTTTCAGCGCAGCGTGCCGGAAGGCAAGTTATTCAAACCTGACTTTGTCGCCAACCGGTTGCTGACAATTGCCGCCGACCTGCCAATTGACGGTGACGCCAGTTATCTGGACTGGGCAGGAAAAAGCATTGTGTGGTAGAAAGATTTGCACCTGAAGACCAGGTGTCAAATGTCTTTATTATGTAAACATCACTGAAAAGGAAACTCATGATGCGTCACTCATTGATCGTAATTCTACTGGCCAGTGTCATGGCAGCGTGCTCATCATCTCCGCCAGACGGACTGACCGTGGTTGAAGATTTTGACATCAATCGCTACACCGGACGCTGGTATGAAATCGCACGCCTGGACCACCGTTTTGAGCGTGGCCTCAGCAATGTCACCGCTGAGTATACGCTGCAGGAAAACAACGATGTGGCGGTGCTCAATCGAGGCTACGACGAAGAGGAACAACGCTGGGATGAAGCGGAAGGCACCGCAAAATTTGTTGATGAGCCCGATCGCGGCTCATTAAAAGTCAGTTTCTTTGGTCCGTTCTACGGTGGTTACCATATCATCGCTCTGGATCAGGCCAATTATCAGTGGGCCATGATCAGCGGCCCGTCACGGGATTATCTGTGGATTCTCGCGCGCGATCCGACACTGGCACCTGATATTTATCAGAACCTGACAGACCAGGCTCGCACCAGTGGCTTTGCCACCGACGCGCTGATAGAAGTCGACCAGCAACGGCACCTGCCATGAGTTGCCTGCTGAACACGCCTCACATTGCGGTCATCGGCGCAGGCCTTGCCGGCGTGTCCTGCGCATCACAGCTGGAGCAACTGGGCATGCGCGTCACTGTCTTCGACAAGTCTCGCGGAACCGGGGGCCGTATGAGCACCCGGCGCGGCGATCAGTGGCAGGCTGACCACGGCGCGCAGTATTTCACCGCCCGTGATCCGCTGTTCAGCAAAGAACTTTTACGCTGGCAACAGGCGGGTGTGGCCAGTGCATGGCAACCCGCACTGGCCGTGCTGGATGCGCAGAACCCGAATGCCGCCAGGCGCCATGACAACGACAGCGGTACCGTGCGCTTTGTTGGGGTGCCGCGCATGTCATCGCCGGTTCGATGGCTGGCTGACGAGCTTCAACTGACCCTGTCCGCGCGAGTAAATGCACTGATCAGACGCGAAAACCGGTGGCGGCTGTGTTTCGATGACAGCGTTGAAGACCGCGCGCGACTGGAGAATATTGACTTTGATGCCGTGGCGCTGGCCATCCCGCCAGAACAGGCAGTCGCGTTGATCCGTCCCCATGCCGCTGCTTTCGCGGCACAGTGCGACACCCGTGCCATGCGGCCATGCTGGGCAGCGATGCTGCGCTTTGATGCCCGTGTCGCGCTGCCCTTTGATGCCGCCTTCATTAATGACGGCCCGCTGCGCTGGATCGCACGCGACACTCACAAACCCGGACGCCCAAGCCAGGAAACCTGGGTTCTGCACGCGACCGCTGCCTGGAGTGAACAACATCTGGAAAGTAGCGCAGATGAGGCGTCACAGGCGCTGACAGACGCGTTCAAGGCCCTGGGCGGCACAACCCCCACCACGGCGACGGCACATCGCTGGCGCTACGCTGAACCGACAACACCGGCACAAAGCCAGGGCTGCCTGTGGGATGCCGCTCTGAACCTGGGGTTGTGTGGCGACTGGCTCAGTGCCGGCCGGGTGGAAGGTGCCTGGCTCAGCGGGCGCGCACTGGCCCGGAGCATAACGTCGCTGGAGTAGCCCAGCCCCTGTATCACGCTGGTTCTGGAATAAACCGATGTGCTGATCCGTTAATCCACCATTAATGTGGTTTGCGACATGATAGACTGTCCAGACAGTTATATTCACAAAGGAGTGATGACTATGTTTAAACTGATGAAATTCCCCGTTTTTATACTTGTTGCGACCGCGATAGCGGCCTGCACCACCAACCCGTATACGGGTGAGCGGCAGGCCAGTCGGGCGGCGCAGTATGGTGCCCTCGGCAGTGTTGTCTGCGGCCTGATCGGCGCTGCCGACAGTGGTCAGCACGCGCGTAACGCGGCACTGGGTTGTGGCGCCATCGGCGCAGGTGTTGGCGCATACATGGACGCCCAGGAAGCGGAACTGCGGCAGGAGCTGCAGGGCACGGGTGTTCAGGTTCAGCGTAACGGCGATCAACTGGAATTGATCATGCCTGGCAACATCACCTTTGCCACTGATGCTTACACCATCCGTCCAAATTTTGAACCGGTGCTGACGTCGGTTGCCACGGTTCTGCACAAATTTACTGACACCCGCATGCGGGTAACCGGTCATACCGACTCCACCGGTGCTCGAGACTACAATTACGATCTGTCCAATCGACGTGCGACCAGCGTTTCCAACTTCCTGGCGGCACAGGGCATTGAGCAGAGTCGACTGATCAGTCAGGGCATGGGACCGGATGAACCCATTGCCAGCAATGACACAGAATCAGGGCGCGCGATGAACCGCCGCGTTGAATTGCAGATTATCGCTGTTCAGTAATCAGCACTGACGCCATGCCGCAGGCCAAGATCAAGAGCAGCGTTAAAATCAGGCCAGCCGTGCTGGAAGATCTTGACGCCCTTTACGAACTGGAGAAGGTCAGCTTCGACAGTGACCGGCTCAGCCGTCGACGCTTGCGGCACTGGATTCAGGCCTCCAATCGTGAACTGATGGTCGCTGTGGAACAGGACCAGCTGCTGGGTTACGGCCTGGTACTGTTTCACGGCGCGACCCATCTGGCCCGCCTGTATTCAATTGCCATTGCCAAACAAGCCCGCGGCAAGGGTATCGGTGCCAAGCTATTACAGGCACTGGAATCAGCTTCAGTAAACCGCCAGCGCTTTTTTATGCGCTTGGAAGTTGCCAAAGACAACACCGCAGCCATCCGGCTTTATGAGTCTGCCGGCTATGTCGCGTTTGGCACCTACGAAGACTACTACGAAGATCACCGCGATGCCTTGCGTATGCAAAAAATCATACGTGACGCGCCCAAGCGAAAACGCGGTCATACCGTACCGTGGTACCAGCAGACGACCGGCTTCACCTGTGGCCCGGCATCGCTGATGATGGCCATGGCAACACTGGATTCACGTCATAAACCCGACCAGGCCACCGAGTTCGACATCTGGCGGGAAGCCACCACCATCTTCATGACATCCGGCCACGGTGGCTGTCATCCCTTTGGCCTTGCCCTGGCGGCGCACAAGCGCGGATTTAATGCCCGCATCTACGTCAACCAGAGCGGACCTTTATTTCTGGAAGGTGTGCGCGCCCCCGACAAGAAAGTGATCATGTCTTTGGTACATGATCAATTCCTGGAAAGAGTGCAGGCCTGCAAAATCCCCATTGCCTACCAGGACATCACTCAACAGGATCTGGAACAGGCCATCAAGGACGGTGCCATTGTGCTGGCGTTGGTGAGCAGTTACCGGCTGGATCGAAAGAAAGCCCCACACTGGGTCACCATTACCGCTTATGATGACGCCTGCTTTTTCGTGCACGATCCGGATCCGTCCCTGGAAGAACAGACCGGACTGGACTGTGAGGACCTGCCCATTGCGCGCAATGACTTCGCCCGCATGTCGCAATTTGGCAAAGACAAACTGCGCACGGCAGTGGTGATCAGCGCCCCCGGTTCTCGAGCCGGCGCGCGAACTCGCTCATGACCTGCATATAAAGTTCATCACCGATGAACGCATCTTCCACGCCCTCTTCCAGACTCGGATTGTCGTTCACCTCAATCACATAAACTTTGTTGCCTTGCTGCTTGATGTCGATGCCATACAGGCCATCGCCAATGATTCTGGCTGATTTTAATGCTGCGTCCAGTACTGCTTTGGGCACTTCGTAGGTGGGCAAAGTCTCCCAGCCGCCACTGCCGATTCGGTCCTCGCCATGGTTATAAATCTGCCAGTGGCCTTTGGCCATAAAATAACGGCAGGCAAACAGGGGCCGGTTGTTCAGCACACCGACACGCCAGTCGAATTCTGTATACAGATACTCCTGGGCCAGAATAAGCGCGGATTTGGCCAAAAGTTCATTCAACATTTTTTTCAGCATGGCGCGGTCTTCGGCCTTCATCACACCTACCGAAAATGCACTGTTGGGTATTTTAAGAACGATTGGGTAACTAAAAACCGACTCCAACGTATCCAGCGAGGCATCACTGCCTGAGGACACAATACGCGTCAGTGGCGTTGGCACATCGTTGTAGGTGAAGGCATCCTGCAGGAAAACCTTGTTACAGCAACGCAGAATCGAGGTCGGGTCGTCCATCACCACCAGCCCCTCTATCTCTGCCTTGCGGGCGAAGCGATAGGTGTGATGATCGATGGCTGTGGTTTCACGAATAAAAAGCGCGTCGAACTCACCCAGACGGGCGTAATCCTGCGGACCGATAAACTCGACCGCAAAACCCATTTTCTGCGCGGCACGCTCCATTTTTTTCAGCGCTTTGGCGTCACTGGGTGGCAGTTTTTCCCGAGGATTGACCAGAATCGCCATATCCCAACGACTGGCTTTGCTGCTTCGGGGTTTTCGCCAGACGCTTTGCGTGAATTTTTCCAGTGCGGCAACAAATTCCGGTGCCTCCTGCTCATCCAGCTGGGCAAAGGCAATGGCATGCACCTGTCTCTTATACACATCTCCGAGCCCACGAGACAGGCAGAAATCTCG
>OJBX01000642.1_pt1 | contig 10775 bp, 9 predicted proteins | sample 1590751 | NCBI WGS metagenome assembly OJBX01 (sample SAMN05416780, study PRJEB24817) | seawater metagenome | isolation source: Sea water | place: Canada:Atlantic | collected 2013-07
AGATTTCTGCCTGTCTCGTGGGCTCGGAGATGTGTATAAGAGACAGGTGCACGCCCTGATTGGGTTATCGATCAAGTGTTTGATTTGTTCGACAACTTGGGCGCCACAGACGACCAACTTGATTTCCAAGTCGTTTACGCATCTGCACTTAATGGTTGGGCTTCAAATGACGCTGACCAACCTAGTGAAGACATGACACCGTTGTTCGAAACGATTGTTAAGCATGTAAATGCGCCGGATGCGGACATTGATGGTCCTTTCCAAATGCAAATTTCTCAGCTTGATTACAACTCATATGTAGGTGTTATCGGTGTTGGTCGTGTTACACGCGGTTCAGTAAAAACTAACCAAGCGGTAACAATCGTTGGTGCTGATGGCAAAAAACGTAACGGCAAAATGGGCCAAGTACTTGGTTATATGGGCTTAGATCGCATGGAAGTTGATGTGGCCAATGCCGGTGACATTATTGCTGTTACAGGTTTAGGCGAGCTTAAGATTTCTGACACTATCTGTGACCAGAACGCAGTTGAAGCGCTACCAGCACTATCAGTTGATGAGCCTACCGTAACCATGACGTTCCAAGTAAACACCTCACCATTTTGTGGTAAAGAAGGTAAGTACGTTACTTCACGTAACATCCTAGAGCGTTTACAAGATGAGCTTATTCACAACGTTGCACTACGTGTTGACGAGACTCCTGATCCGGACAAATTCCGTGTATCTGGACGTGGTGAATTACACTTGGGTATATTGATTGAAAACATGCGCCGTGAAGGTTACGAGCTTGCTGTATCACGCCCAGAAGTAATTTTGCGTGAAGTTGACGGTAAATTAGAAGAACCGTTTGAAACAGTGACTATCGATGTTCAAGAAGATCATCAAGGTTCAATCATGGAGCAGATTGGTTTGCGTAAAGGCGAACTAACTAACATGTCTCCAGATGGTAAAGGCCGTATTCGTATGGACTTCATCATTCCTAGCCGTGGCTTGATTGGTTTCCAAACTGATTTCATGACCATGACGTCTGGTTCTGGCTTAATGTACCATACGTTTGATCACTACGGTCCTCATAAAGGCGGTAACATCGGTCAGCGTAAAAACGGTGTATTGATTGCTAACGCAACGGGTAAAGCCCTAACTAACGCTTTGTTTAACTTGCAAGAGCGCGGCCGTTTATTTATCGGTCACGGTGTTGAAGTATACGAAGGCATGGTGATTGGTATCCACAGCCGTGACAACGACCTTACTGTTAACGCCCTTAAAGGCAAGCAGTTAACCAACGTTCGTGCATCTGGTACAGATGAAGCACAATCTTTGGTTCCACCTGTATTGCTTTCACTTGAGCAAGCGTTGGAATTCATCGATAACGACGAGCTAGTTGAAGTGACGCCTAAGAGTATTCGTATCCGTAAGAAGTTATTGACGGAAAACGATCGTAAGCGTGCAGGTCGCTCTAAGGACTAAGCAGTCTTAACAATCTAATAAGAAACGGCTCATATGAGCCGTTTTTTTTTGCTTTGCACAATATATTTCTAAACAAATAACTTAAACCAATTACGTGTAAAACGCAGCACTGCCAAGCCTAATAGCCCAAATAGCCCCACACTGCCGCCAGAGCCTCCTGAACTCCCACCTCCGCTGTTGTCTTGATTAATCAGGGTGTTAGCTGGCGGATTCAATTCAGCGTGTGTGACTGTGGCGGCATCTGTTACCACAACATCAGTAATAATCACGAGATGTTCATCTGTTACATCCACGCCCGCCGCTAAATCTGCTTGAGAGTAGTTACGCAGTGGAGTGGCATTCGCTGCACCGCCTAGATCAAATCTGTTCAGGGCCGCAATCTGGTCAATAATATCCATACCATCACCTAACACTTGACCAAAAACGGTGAAGCCACCGTTTTGAACATCCAAGTTTGCACTGTTGTCACTAAGATTAATAAACCATTGTGATGTGGCACTATCAGGGTTACCACTTAACTTCGCCATAGCGATTGTGCCACGACGGTTTGACAATTCAGGTTCATTTTCAACTGCGCTGCCTGTTGGTACCGAATCCAGTGGAAATGCAGCGTTATATTGAAAACCACCGGCTTGTATGACAAACCCGGGCTCCGAGCGGTGCACTACATTATTGGCATAAGCCCCTGAGTTTACGTAACTTAAAAAGTTTTCAACGGTTTGCGGTGTCGTATTATCGAACAGATTAATATTCACATCGCCCAGCACAGTGCGAATTTGTACTTCTGTCGCATGTGAAACAGATATTGTTAAGCAGCTGATACCAATTGCCATTGCAGTGTGTTTTAGTTTTAACATCATTCCCAGATCGTTTCATTGATTAACCAGGTAAATAGATTAATTTAAATACGACCTCGGATTCTTAACAATTTGTAATCTTTTCAGCGGAACGTTCTCACGGCAGTTGAATCTCATCTTTTATCAAGTCTTGCAACAATGAGCGCGTAATTAATTGCTTCGCTTGCTCAATATCAGGTGAGAAATATCTATCTTTGTCGTAAAAAGTCACTTTACTGCGCAGCAACGCGTGAACATCCTGCAATCGTTGGCTGGTTTTAAGCGGGAACCGAAAATCAATCCCTTGGCAAGCAGCCAACCATTCAATGGCTAAAATACCCGCAACGTTATCAAAAATATCTCGTAATCGACGTCCAGCAAACGTCGCCATAGACACATGGTCTTCCTGGTTTGCCGAGGTCGGTAATGAGTCGATTGATGCTGGATGGGCGTACGTTTTGTTTTCGCTGGCAAGGGCGGCGCTTGTTACTTGAGCTATCATAAAACCAGAATTCACCCCGCCATTATCCACTAAAAATGGCGGCAAGCCGCTCAAATTAGAATCTATTAACAGGGCCATACGCCGCTCAGACAGAGCGCCTATTTCGGCTAACGCAATGGCAAGCATATCAGCGGCCATGGCGACAGTTTCGGCATGAAAATTCCCCCCAGATAATATGTCATCTGATTCTGCAAAGACTAAGGGATTGTCCGAGACGCCATTGGCCTCGGTGACGAGTATCTCTTTGGCGTATCGAATTTGTTGCAAGCAGGCGCCCATCACTTGTGGCTGACAGCGCAATGAATAGGGGTCTTGGACTTTTTCACAACCACCATGAGAGTGGCCTATTTCAGATTCTTGCAGTAAGGCTCTAAAGCCGGATGCTACGTCAATCTGTGCTTGATGCCCGCGCACCACGTGAATGCGCTCATCAAAGGGCATTCTAGAGCCAAGAGCTGCATCCACTGACAACGCACCTATTGCAACTGAGCTAGTCAGTGCATTTTCAGCATAAAACAACCCTTGTAAAGCAAACGCGGTTGAAGCCTGAGTACCATTGAGTAACGCCAATCCTTCTTTAGGTGCGAGTGAAATTGGCTGCAAACCAGCAATCATCAGCCCTTTTTCTGCCGAAATGCGATTGCCTTGGTAAATAACCTCACCTTCCCCTAAAAGAACTGCACTCATATGCGCTAGTGGGGCTAAATCGCCGGATGCGCCCACCGAGCCTTTCTCTGGTATGGCTGGATAAACTTCATGATTATACAGCGCAATTAAGGCTTCAATAACACTTAAACGGATCCCAGAAAAGCCACGAGCAAGTGAATTAATCTTCAGCAGCATGAGTAGCCTCACTACCGCACCTGACATAAAATCTCCAATACCTGCCGCATGTGATAGTACGATGCTGCGCTGCAATAGCTCCAATTCATCCACTTCGATTTTTGTGTTAGCGAGTAAACCAAATCCGGTATTGATACCGTAAACTGTGCGTCCTTGTGTGATAACATTTTGCACAGTTTGCTCTGCCATGTTTATTGCCGCAAAGCTTTCAGGAGCCAAAACTATGGGTACATGGCGGCGATGTACTTGGCGTAAGGTTTCAATGCAAAGCGTACCGGGATGAAGAGTATATTTAGTCGTCATGTTTTATCCCTGCCCCTTAGTCGTGTTGCTAACCGTACTATTCGCTAACATAGGCAAATCGAGTTTATGCCCGGTGGCGCACTGTATGGCTAAATCATAGCCCGCATCTGCATGGCGCATCACGCCTGTTGCGGGGTCGTTATGCAATACCCGCGCGATACGTTGGTCGGCCTCAGTTGAGCCATCACAGAGTATAACGACGCCCGAGTGCTGACTAAATCCCATGCCAACGCCTCCACCATGGTGCAAACTCACCCAGGTAGCACCACCGGCGGTATTGAGCATAGCATTGAGCAAAGGCCAATCTGACACTGCATCAGAGCCGTCGAGCATCCCTTCTGTTTCGCGGTTCGGTGAAGCTACTGAGCCTGAGTCTAAATGGTCACGCCCAATCACGATTGGCGCGCTAAGCTCACCTTGACGTACCATTTCATTAAACGCCAGGCCGAGTTTCTGTCTTTCCCCTAAGCCTACCCAGCAGATACGCGCGGGTAGCCCTTGGAATTGAATTTTTGCTTTGGCCATATCCAACCATTGATGTAAATGAGCATTGTCTGGGATCAGCTCTTTAACTTTGGCATCAGTCTTATAAATATCTTCGGGGTCGCCAGATAACGCAACCCAGCGAAAAGGCCCGATCCCTTGGCAAAATAGAGGCCGGATATAGGCAGGAACAAACCCAGGAAAGTCGAAAGCGTTCTTCACCCCTTCTTCTAAAGCCATTTGGCGAATGTTATTGCCATAATCTAACGTGGCTGCCCCTGCAGCCTGCAGACCAAGCATGGCCTGTACATGTACCGCCATTGATTGTTTCGCTGCTTTGACCACTTTTGCTTCATCCTGTGCTCGCACTTCAGAGGCTTGTTTAAGAGACCAGCCTTTGGGCAAGTAGCCATTTAAGGGGTCATGAGCACTGGTTTGATCCGTGACTACATCGGGTACCACGCCCATTGCCAAAAGCTCAGGGAAAACATCTGCGGCATTGGCGAGTAACCCAACAGACACTGATTTATTGCTCCGTTTGGCCTCTTCCAGCCAAGCCAAAGCTTGAGGCAAAGTTGTCGCCTTTTTATCCAAGTACCCTGTCTTTATTCTAAAATCAATACGGCTTTCATCCACCTCAACCGCTAACATCGAAAACCCCGCCATAACAGCGGCCAACGGCTGGGCTCCCCCCATCCCGCCTAGTCCTGCGGTAAGTATCCAACGTCCTTCTGCGTTACCGTGAAAATGTGCCTTTGCAATGCTTACAAATGTTTCGTACGTGCCTTGCACTATGCCTTGTGAACCGATGTAAATCCAAGATCCCGCGGTCATTTGCCCGTACATCATCAAACCTTTTTTATCTAGCTCATTAAAATGAGCCCAATTTGCCCAATGAGGGACAAGGTTTGAGTTGGCAATCAACACGCGAGGGGCATTTTCATGGGTAGGAAAGACGCCTACGGGCTTGCCGCTTTGCACCAACAAGGTTTCGTCATTATTCAAACGTTTAAGGACTTCAACTATTGTGTCGTAGCTTGGCCAATCTCTGGCCGCACGCCCAATCCCACCGTAAACAACAAGTGCATGCGGATGCTCAGCTACATCAGGATCGAGATTGTTCATCAACATACGTAGTGCGGCTTCGGTCTGCCAGCTTTTAGTATTTAACACGCTCCCTCTTGGCGCGCGAATGGTACGGTTCTTATCAATACGATCCATATTAACTCCTGATTGAGTGAGAGAAATCGAGATGCCCACCAATGCGATAACGGTTTCCGGGGTGAAATAATAAAGCGTAACTCACAATGCCTTTAGCTGAATATGTACGACGACTTACCTGCAAGCAGGGCTGGTTTGGCTCAATGGCCAAAGACTTAGCAACATATTGGGTGGGTAATATCGCTTCAATCGCATGGTCCGCCTGAGTTAGTGGAGCCACGCTATTTAAATAGTGATTTGCGGTAGTTTGACTAAAGTCCTGTGTTAGATAATCAGGAGCCCATTGTGGATTTACTAAACGGTCTTCCAACTGAACAGGCAACTCATTTTCATAATGCACAATGCAGGTGTGAAATAACTCAGTTCCTGTTCGAACATCAAGCCAAGCTCCCTGTTCACTAGTTGCCTTGACTATCAATTGAGTTAGCACCTGATTGGAGTAGGTGTGACCGCGCTGAAGAATTTCATCATCGATACTACGAATTTCAAGCAAGGAACTCATCGGCCTGTGATCATTTACAAACGTTCCTAGCCCTTGGCTTCGCGCTAGCACACCTTCGTCTACCAATTCAGTTAAGGCCCGCCTAGCCGTCATACGACTCACCTTGAATATTTCTGCCAATTGATTTTCTGAGTCCACTTTATCGCCTGGCTTCATCTTTCCCGCTTCTATGCTATCGATGATGGCTGATTTAATTTGAATGTATCTAGGTTGCATAACGACTCTCTGTTTTGATTTTCGCAATTTAACCCAACCAACTTGTATATACAAGTGCATACAAGTACGATAACTAAAAATTCAATGTGAGAGGTGCAACATGAGAAAGACCGCAGGTTTCTGTATAAACAACGTCAACATAGCGACGATGAGCGCGTCTTCTAACGTTGCTAATGTACCTTATGGAATTAAAGAGAATGGGTCGGTTTATATTAATGCCGGTCGCATCGAAAAAATTGACGACGCTAATCATTTATCCGCAGATGGGATTAATGTTATCGATGGCCAAGGGCAGTGGTTATTACCAGGCTTAATTGATTGCCACACGCATTTGGTCTACGCAGGTAACCGCGCTTCTGAGTTTGAAATGCGCCAGCAAGGCAAGTCGTATTCAGAAATAGCCAAGCAAGGTGGGGGTATTCAAAGCACGGTGAATGCAACTCGACAAGCCTCTTATGAGAGCTTGCTACATTTAGCCAAGAATCGTGCAGCACGCTTAATTGAAGAAGGCGTAACAACAATTGAAGTGAAATCAGGCTACGGTCTGGATCTAGAAACTGAGCTGAGAATGTTACACGTGGCTAAGGATTTAGAGAGGACATTAAGCGTCAACATTGAGCCCACTTATCTTGGTGCGCACAGCGTGCCGAAAAAGTATCGTGAATCTCCTGACGAATACGTTAAGTTTGTATGTGAACAAGTGTTGCCTGAGGTAGTAAAACAAGGGTTAGCAACCAGCGTTGACGTATTTTGTGAGACTATCGGCTTTACGCCGGCTCAATGTGAAACAGTATTCATTGCTGCCAAAGACCATGGCTTAAATGTGAAGGCACACGTAGAACAATTATCTGATTTAAAGGGCGCCAAACTTGCCGCCAAGTATCACGCGCTGTCAGTAGATCACATAGAATATTTACAACCTGAGGACATCCCTGCTCTGGCCAAATCCAACACTGTTGCCGTAGTTTTACCTGGCGCATTCTATTCATTGCGTGAAACGCAGTTGCCGCCAATTGCAGCGCTAAGGGCTCACAACGTACCGATGGCAATCGCGACAGACCTTAACCCCGGTAGCTCCCCTATTGCCTCTCTATTAACGATAATGAACATGGGCTGCGTGTTATTCGGTATGACGCCAGAAGAAACCTTATTAGGGGTTACTCGTCATGCAGCTCAGGCACTAGGGCTAAATCGTAAAGGTCAGATTGTAACTGGGTTCGATGCAGATCTTGGGTTGTGGAACATACAACACCCGTGTGAATTGAGCTATGGGATTAACCAAGTTCGCCCATCTCGTATATGGGTAAATGGTGAGGAGCGTTGAATTGTTGAGTGAATTCAAATGGCAAGGTAGAACTGACGAAGAGGATGGAAAACAAGGCCTGAGATGGCATCAAGTGATGAATTCCACCAATTCAGAACCCAATTTCCCCAATTGTCACCTTTTAGGCCTTGCTTGCGATCTTGGCGTCAAAGAGAACAAAGGCAGAGTGGGAGCCCAAAATGGCCCCAAAGAAATTCGCTCTGTATTAGCAAATCTTCCGTACCAATATAATGTGAATCTACACGACCGAGGCGATATAAACGCACAATCAAATTTAGCGGATTGCCAACAGGAATACGCCCAAGAAGTAGCAAACTCATTACAACAGAGCGCGTTCGTAATTGGGCTTGGGGGCGGCCACGAGATCGCTTGGGGCAGTTACTTGGGATTACATCAGGCATTTAACCATACAGATGCGCCTACCGCAGGTCAGAAACGTATCGGTATAATCAATTTTGATGCACACTTTGATTTACGAAAACCGGCGCCGAATGCAAGTTCAGGCACACCGTTTCGCCAGATTTTTCAGCACTGCGCGGATAACACATCGGCGTTTCATTACGCTTGTCTAGGGGTATCAAGAATGGCTAACACACGCGCGCTATTTGAATTTGCCCTACAAAGTAACACTCAGTTTTTACTTGATGAGAATTGCTGCCTAGAAAGTGCCCAATCGCTCCTTCTCCCCATGTTAAGGGAAATAGATGTGCTGTATGTCACGATTTGCCTTGATGCGTTCCCTAGCGACATCGCCCCCGGGGTAAGTGCACCGAGTAGCCTAGGAATTAATATCAAGTTTGTACTGGAAACTCTTCGCTGGTTAGCTTCTCAACAGACAATTCTTGGCTATCAATGGCCGCTTATGGATATCGCTGAGTTAAACCCGAAATACGACATCGACCAGCGTACTGCTAGGCTCGCAGCACGGTTAGTCTTCGAAAGCATTGACTCGAGATTTTCTTAGAAGCGTCTACATCCTTCTATGTAACGGCAAAAGCCGAGATAAATCTCGGCTCTTTATTATGAATGAGGATTAATGTGTTAAACCACTTCAATAATTTCCTCAATTGCTAAGCGCGCTTTTGGCAACCCATAGTTCCAATCGTCTTCAGCGTTTTGATAGCCCATAGCCAACGCAACTTCACATATGTGACCATCGAGTTCCTGTCGGAACTTCTCTCCGATAAGCTCGTGATCTACCCCTTCCATTGGTGTAGAGGCGATACCTAAGCGTGCTAGCGTATGCATGATATTACCTAAAGCTAAATACACTTGTGCCTTAGTCCAGCTACCATTGTTACCATTTTCATCTGTGTTCATTTCTGCGAATGCGTACGCACCCATAAATGAATCACGCATTTCGGCAGGCAAATGCCCTGAGCTTACTTCAGCATCAACTCGCTTAGAGAATTTTTCTTTAGTAAATTTAGGATCATAAGCTAGCAACAAAGTATGCGACGCCTCTTTGGCATGCAACTGATTGAATTGATGCTTGTTAGCAAACGTGTCATGTAGGCGTTGCTTGCCTTCATCACTTTCAACTAGGATGAACTTCCACGGTTGTGAGTTTATCGACGAAGCTGATAAGCGAATAGCTTCTTTAATTACGGCAATATCTTCTGCCGAAATACGCTTAGCTGTATCGTATTTTTTAACTGTATAACGCGTGCTTAAATCTTTAATAATTTGATGAGACATTGTTTACCGCCTTGTTTATAAGGATATCTAAAAGTATGGACGGAAGTTTATGTTCTTTTTGCTCCACTGATAATTAGGCAAAATATTGAAAGTCTTTATTGATTACTTTGACAATACAAATACGCTGGAATGAAACTCATCATATCAGCATAAATTACCTCACATCATAGTTTTGAGCGCATGTTGAACAGCCATATCAAGCTCAGTCAACTGCTCATTATTCTTACCAAGGCTGATAAAATTACGCAAATTAAGCAAAAATGATTTTACATTATGCCGCTGCGCTAAACCTTGCTGGCTAGTAAACACCTCAGCCCAATGATTAAACGGGCTAGGAGTGGCAACATCGTTAATCCATTGCTTCCAATAAGCGATTGGCACATCACCTCGACGCATCGCATAATATACAGGCCTAGCTAAACGCTCAGGCTCTGAATAAATATAGAAATGAGCCTCCTTCGCTCTTACTTGTCGAGCAATAGCATTTAACATCTGTTGTAACTGCAGTGGACTGATCCTTGGGTTGAGAACCAGCTGCAGAACAGCATCGGAAGCATGGGCAACACTGTGACGCCAGCCAAGCTGCTCGTCAAAGCCTCTGTAATCATTAGCCATCAATATGTAGGACGACAATATATTAACCGCTTCAGTTCGCTGTTCTGGCTGTAAATAAGGGACTTTACGATCGACTCGTAATACTTCAGAGAAAACGAGCACAACAAAAGGCCCGAAAACCGAATGTTCATCGTCTTTATTTTGCGCTATATCGCTAAGCAATGTTTCAAACAGCGATGATAGTTCTGGTTTATCAATAAGATCAGCGCGTAACCATGTTGAATAAGCACCAAAAGCGACCTCATCGCGGATGACAGGGTCATTAGATGCCAAACAGTAACGAAGTTGTGGAAGTAGCTCATTTATTGTAGAGCGGCTAAGAGAGAAATGTTTATCCTTTAACTCTAAGAATTTAGCTTTGTTCCAACCATTAGAGAAACATGGTTTTTCATCAATAACCTCGCTCTGAGCGTAATCAACGAAAGAAAGATTAATAATCGTTAAGATAAAAGCGCTGAAAGCAAAGTTAATAATCGACAAGTAACGCATTACGAAGTTCTCTAAAAAGGAAGTTATGAAACAATAACATAAACACCCAACCAGCATAGCCCCGGGTATACCAGCACTCTGGGTAAGGATGGTATCTTTAGTTGCACAGCAACATCCAGCCGCACGACACACCAAGGAAGGCGTGGCTGCCACTCCGTCGCGGGGAGTCCTTCATCATGGACGTGTTTATACCGTGACTAGTACAACCCTGAAGGTTTGTTGCCGAGTTGCTTTTGCGCGAAGCGCATATACGAAAAAGCCCTGACCGTTGTTTGGTCA
>OJBX01000646.1_pt1 | contig 10708 bp, 15 predicted proteins | sample 1590751 | NCBI WGS metagenome assembly OJBX01 (sample SAMN05416780, study PRJEB24817) | seawater metagenome | isolation source: Sea water | place: Canada:Atlantic | collected 2013-07
GTCATATTCTGGCCCAGCTCAGGGGGCGAATTCCACACCCAACGTCGAAGAGCCCTAAATAAACACATACAATCATGCACGTTTGCTTAACCCTTCTTACAGTGAGTGCGATCATGACCTCAAAACAGTGGTGGCCAGCCGCCGTACTTAGCCTGGCAATAGCCCCGCAAGCCTGGGCACAGTGGGGAGGTAGTCTCGGCGCTGGTGTTTTGTATGCGCCCGACTACCTGGGCAGTGACGATTACGATGCACAGCTTTGGCCCTCTATCAACCTAGACTACGGCGATACGCTTTCGATTAGCCCCCGCAGCGGCATCGAGTGGCACGCTATTCGCAGCGGCGACTGGACCGTGTCCCCTTTTATTGGCTATACCTTTGGGCGTGATAACGAAGGCGATATTGCGGCATTCGAGGAAGTCGACGGCGGCGCCACGCTCGGGTTGCGCGTCGCGCTGGAGCAAGGACAGTGGCAATACAGCCTCGCCGGAAGTACGCCATTATCGGGCGATGTGGAAGGCGCCGAGTTCGAGGCCTCCGCCGCTTGGCGCTTACCGCTTAGTGAGCGTGCGTTTTTCAACTTTAGCCCCAGCGTGGCTTACGCAGACGAAGAGTGGACGGAGTCTATGTTCTCGGTTTCCACCAGCGACAGCCTGCGTAGCGGCATTGCGCCCTATAATCCGGATGGCGGCTCATGGCGTTTAGGGGTCAGCAGCAGCTTAACCTACGCACTAACGCCTCAATGGTCAGCTACCGGCTTTGTGGGCACGGGTTATCTGACCGACAATGCGTCAGACAGCCCCATCGTTGACGATCTAGGCAGCGAATGGCAAACCGTGACAGGCGTATCACTCAACTATAATTTCTAATTTTCTAACCGTTTGGCCACACAGGTTGCGATCACCCTATCGCCCCTCAACGAGGGCTAACGCGTTGAGGTTGGCAAGCATATTCGGCTTGGCAACATTGATAACTCATTTCTGTATAAGAAATTTACGATAAAATCTTGTACAAGAAACAGTATCCATATAATATCAATGGTGTTCGCGGTAAGGACATCGCGTGGCAAAGGAATGTTCGTTCAGGAAGGGCGAAAGCACACCAAGGATGGTGCAGGCATCTCAAAAGCGCTCCCTCACGGGGGCGCTTTTGCGTTTAAGGGGATAGGGCTCGTTAGTCTTTTACGATGACTTCGCTAGCCACGCCATCAGCGTTTCAGCCGTTTGCGCGGAAGATGGTGGGTTTTGCCCAGTAATCAACTGCCCATCTTCTCGCACGTAAGGGGTGAAATCCTCTGCCTTGCTGTAAATGCCACCACACTTCTGTAGCGCATCTTCCACCAGATGCGGCACGATGTTCGTCAAACCCACCGCCTCTTCTTCGCCGTTGGTAAAGCCTGTGACTTGGCGTCCTTTAACGAGGGGTTCACCGTCGCTGTTCTTGGCATTCACCAACACGATCGGCGCATGGCACACGCTCGCCACCGGTTTGCCCTGAGCAATGAAGGTTTCGATCAGGCGAATAGAGTCTGCGTCGTCGACAAGATCCCACAACGGGCCGTGGCCACCGGGGTAGAATACCGCGTCAAAGTCATCGGCTTTCATATCGCGCAAGCGGTGAGTTGCCGCCAGCTCTGCGTTAGCCTGTTCATCTTGCTTAAAGCGGCGCGTTTCATCGGTCTGGCTGTCTTCAGCGTCGCTGGTGGGGTCGAGCGGCGCCTGACCTCCCTTGGGCGATGCCAGCGTAACGTCAGCCCCTGCGTCTTTAAAGACATAATAAGGGGCGGCCAGCTCCTCGAGCCAAAAACCGGTTTTATTGCCGGTGTCGCCCAACTGATCGTGAGACGTGAGTACTACTAAAATGCGCTTGCTCATATCTTTCTCCTGGCGATGGAACATGAGGCAGTGAAAAGGCGTTACGGTTAATGAGTGGGGGCCTGGATGGCGGAATACAAGGAGACACCTTAAGTGAGCTCTGCGACTCTCCTGCCCTTCTTACCTGTTGATTTATAAAGGCTTTTAAGTCTTCAAGTAAATCAAAACGATCCACTTCTATCTTTAATCTATTTTTGATAGCAGATGCGTATATTTTGGATCACATTCAGAACAAGGAGTGACGCAGCTTCGCGTCGTTTCTTCATTTCTATCTGCCGTTTACTTACGGCTTCTCTTTTTCCTTTCGACGCTCTTCTAACGCTGCGAGGCCTGTTGCGGTCACTGTGATGGTCAGGCTGTCAGTGGCACCCAATAGGTCAACATCAATCCCTCTATCGCGGAAAACCCGCATCATGGCGGTCAATGTATCGGCCCGCATGGCCATTTCCAGCGTTTCGTTACGGGCGACCGTGGATTTAGCCACACCTAACGCATCCGCGAATTCCTGTTGACTCATGCTGAGGGCAGCCCGGCCCATGCGCATAGCGAGCGCAAATCGGTTTTTTTCATCCATTAGGGTTTACTCCTCACGGCTCTGAAGCTATAAAGTACGTATTAGCTATCAATGATAGCGCATTCGCATCATTAATAGCCTATCGGTATTAATAAACCGATATTCAGCCAAATAGAGAGGAAACGTCCATGCCATCTCAGAATCTGACCCAAACCTTCGTGGATCGTAGCAATCTGTGCCCAAAGGGCAAGAAAAAGGTCGATTACTTTGATTCAAAACTATCAGGGCTGCTTCTAAAAGTATTGGATACGGGTCGAAAGACGTGGTATTTGCGTTATTCGAACGCTCATGGGCGTATACGAGAGAAAAAGCTGGCATCCGCCACCGTTGTGACACTTTCAGACATTAGAGAGCTCGCACGTCGCCATTTAAGCGATATTGCCCTGGGTAACGACCCATTTGACGCCGCTGAGGCTATGAAAGCGATCCCGACGCTATCAGTGTTCATTAATGAGACCTACATGCCCTACATTCGTAGTCATAAACGCTCCTGGGAGACCGATCAGATACTGTTGCGCGCCCATGTGCTACCTAACTGGGGTCATCTGCACCTGGATGAGATAACCCAACAGCGGGCGATCAAGCTGTTCGCCGATCACCGCTTAACCCACAAACCCGCGAGCACCAACCGCGTATACGACATGCTTAACACGGTGTTTCATCTGGCGATCCGGTGGGAGACAGGATTGACCGCAAACCCGCTCAAGAACGTGCGTCGTTATAAAGAAAACAATAAGCGGGAGCGTTATTTGACCGAGGGTGAGGCCAAACAGCTGTTTGAGGCACTGGAAACCACGAAAGCGCCACAGTTAAGGGCGATCGTGACCATGCTGCTACTGACCGGCGCCCGATTGAGCGAAGTGCTGAACGCTCAGTGGAAGGACTTCGATACACAGGCGCGGGTGTGGACGATTGAGTTCAACAAGAGCGGTAAGACCCGCTACGTGCCATTGTCCGATTCAGCGATCCAACTGATCGAGAACATGCCGCGTATCGAAGGTTGCCCCTATTCGTTTGCCAATCCGCAAACGCAACAGCCATATACGAGTATTCACTACGCTTGGGATACGGTAAGAAAACGGGCGGGACTGGCAGACCTGCGCATTCACGATTTGCGTCACAGCTTTGCCAGCTTCTTGGTGAACGGGGGACGGTCGATCTATGAGGTGCAAAAGATCCTGGGACACACCCAGATCCGCACCACGCAGCGCTATGCGCACTTGAGTCAGGAAACACTGCTGGAAGCGGCCAGCACGGCAATGAACAGCGTGCCAATACTGGCTTCGCTGCCATTAGCTAAAGCCATTGAAGGTCGACCTACACGGCCACCCCGAACGGCGGCGATTACCCACAGCCCGCCGCTCCCGGCACCCTCGGGGGACTCGCCGGGGACAACGTAGGCAACGCATTAGGGTATGGCGTCGATTAGGAAGGCAACAAAAAAATAGGCAGAGACGATAAGGGCAGCCCCGGTAGGAGGCTGCCCTTTTTTGTGCGTAAAGCAGGGATTTTATTCAGCAGGTTATTGCTTGAACATTTCGTCCAGGCTGTCAGCAAACAGAATGTCTCGCAACCAACCTTTCAGCTTATTGTGATCCGCTTGCTCGATTCGGTTCTCCACCCAGTTCGGGACTTCGCCAAATTTTAATTTTATTTGGCTACGGAGAGTCTCGCTGGATTCCTCTCGACGAGCATCATTCAAAAATGACACTTCATCCCGTAATGCCCGCTCCCGCACAAAGGCCAGGCGGCGGGTCTCTTCATCGGCGCTGAGTTCGCGGATGCGGTTCATCGCTTTTTGGGAAGACTTAGTGTTTGAAAAGTTCATCAAGGCTATCGACAGTCAGTATTTCATCTGTCCAAGTTTCTAGCTGCCCAGTATCAGCCCGCTCCAACTTTTCACCTACCCACGCGGGTAACTCACCAAAGCGTTTTCTCAGCAGACACTGCAGAACGCGACGCTCTCCTGTCATTTCACCTTCTCGCTTTGCATCGTTCAGCAACGACACCTCATCCCGTAGTGCCCGTTCACGCACAAAGGCCAAGCGCCGGGTTTCTTCATCGGCGCTAAGCTCGCGGATGCGGCTCATTGCGCGCTTGACCGGTTCGTGGGCAACATTGGCCATGGTGAGTTCCTCCTGCCAGTGCTTAAAGAAAGTAATCCAGGCGCGTAGTGGGCCCTCTGGCAAGCCCAGGCGATCCGCCTTGTTCAATTCGATCAGGTTCATCTGCAAAACGTTCCCCAGCGAAATAGTGGGCTGACGTTCATCGCGCATCTCGAATCGCCATACCGCTTGCTCGCGCTCGGCGGCTGTATCTGTAAACAGATCGAAATCTAGCAGGTGCAGGCCCACTGAGGCACGCAGCTCCTGGTAATCTTCACCGGCGCTCAGCTGGCTTCCCAGCGTGCGGGCCAGATAGAACACCCCCCGCTTGTGCCAAGCCCCGTAACGGCGTACCTGCACCTCAACATTTTAGCAGTTGCCTTCGCCATCGCGTGCCAGCACATCGAGAATGATGTACTTTCCGTTCAGCTCTGACGGCTCAATGTTGGGATTGAGGATCTCGACTGACGTAATATCGGGCAGATCCGGGCGAAGATCGTTGATCAGATCCACTAGCAAATCGGGTGCTTCAGCGAACAGCCGCTTGAAAACGTAATCGTTGGTGGGATCGAGTAGCTCGCTCATGGAAACTCCTATCTCAATACTTCAATCCTACCACAGCACTCGGCTCGCCAGCGGGCCTTGCCTTGCAATGCCTTACCCAACCAAACGGTGTCGCACGGCCCTCAAGCGGGGAGCCACCGAATAGAGAGCCATCAACATAAAAAAATCAGACAGATACGACGAAGGCAGCCATCGACCGAGGCTGCGCTTTTTATACCCTAAACGGGGATATTGAAGAAGGTTAGTGCTTGAACATTTCGTCCAAGTTATCGGCAAACAGAATCTTTTTCAGCCAAAATTGCAGCTGTGGATAATCCGCTGTCCCAATACGTGATTTTACCCAGTCTGGCACCTCATCTAATTTTGTGGAGGAACCTCTGCACCTGGGAATAAATCGCACAACGTCTTTGCATCCAGTAACCGAATGGCTAACTCACTCAACTCTTCATATGACGCCTCAGCCATTTGCTCGTCGAGCCAGAATGGAACCTCCGCAAATTTTTCTAATATTTGAAGACGGAGTGAACGGCGAATCCCTTTCAAAAAAGCCTTGGTTTCCCAGTGAGGAGGCTCACACATGAGAATTTGATCAGCCATGTCACAACCAAGCAACAGTGCTTCTAGATTGTTGTATCGCCCTCCTTCCCTAAGCCAATACGCAAGATCCTTTTCATCCGCTTCATCCAGCTTCTTCGTCGCCCATGACGGCAAAGGGTCAAACCTTTCTTTGAAAAACCTATGGACACACGCCCTCAGACCTTCAACCCACACTTTGTCATACCACTCACTGAGCATTTCACTGTTCACATCAAAAACCTCTGAATAATCCTCAAGATCACTCAGATAATCATCAGGAAGTTTTTCAAGCACTTGAATTGCATCTATTGGCAACTCAGTCACGTCAGCAATAGCGGCGTTATCTATTTTGCTTTCACCTTGTTTAATCAAGAGCAGGGCAAGCTTAACACTTCTCCCAAGCCGACTTTCTAGATACCCCCTTAGGAATGCTCTTTGGTGAAAATATAAAAATGCCATCTGTATAGCCATTAGTGGTTCATTGATAAAGCGTCAAGAAGGTTCACGACTTTAACAACTCGTCGAGTGAGTTGGCGGTAAGAATTTTCGCCACCAAAGCATCCAGCTGCACGTCACTCGCTTGCTTCCAACGCACATCTGCCCAATCAGGAAGATCGCCAAACTAAGACAATTTGTTTGCGCAACGTACCCTCAACGCCTTGGTAGCGCTCTTGCTGCGCCCAGTTATCCAAATTCTCTGCCAACATATCTTTGTATTCCGCCAAACCGGTGAGCTGACCCAGGTTGACCTCAGCCCCGAGACGCTGAAGGTGAAGGTGAAGGCAGGATCAGTGCTTACCGAGCAGGGCTTCTAAGCTATCTGCTGTTAGGATCTGCGCGACCCAATTATCTAGTTGATCGTCAGTAGCAGAGGCCAGGCGGTTATTTGCCCATTCAGGCAGCTCACCAAATTTCAAAGCAATTTGCTTGCGAAGAGTCCCTTCAACGCCTTCGTGAACTGCTTTTTCTCGCTCTACGCGCTCAATCGTGTTGACGTATGGCATGTGCTTTTCTTCCCTACTAATGGATCATGACTTAATCCACCGGAAAATTAGTGCTTATCTTCAATACGCAGCTTAGCAATCTCATCAACCGATAGCCCTGTCGCTTCGGCAATCTGCTCATCACTGAGCACACCGAATGCCAGTAGATGACGGACAGTTTCACGTTTTTCTTCTAACGCACGTTGCTCAGCTTCACTTACGCGCTGCTCGGCTTCCTCAAGGGTTTCCCGGCGGCCTTCTTGGCGACCTCTCTCTTCCCACTGCTCAGGCCATTTTTTGATCCGTTCTGCCAACATGTCATGCACCTCGTGTAAATCTTGTAAATCCGTAAATTCAGGCAGCTCCATCTCAGGCGCCCGGCTAGGCAACAGCACTCGGCGTATCCACACCACAAACGCTCGCCGTAAGCCAGTTTGTTCAGGGGCCCTCAGCCACTCAACCAACGTTCCGAGCACCTCCAGCATGTCTTGCTCGTCGCGGTTGTGCTCCAACCGAAAGAGCGCAGCAGCCACGTTTCGCATTTGATCCGACCACGCCGGGTCATTGACGATAGCCCCTTCGTCGAGAAGCAAATACGCCATGTCTGGCCGATAGCGTTCAAGTCCTCCTGGTACCCGTTCGACTAGCTCCGCCACATTTTGTGCCGCTGTCCAGCGCTTCTCCCCATTGTAGAGCACAATCGGTAAGATCGGCGGCAGTTTTCCGCTGGGGGTGAAGGCTTCCTGGCGAATCAGATCCTGATACAGCAGCCCCTGATACGTCATAATCCGCACGGCCATGTGCTTGTCTTCGGAAGACTGGAACTCCAACAGCAGATAGACGTAGAGCCAATCGTCACCCCAGCGCACCCGCCAGATGATGTCATCCTCACGATCACGCAGATCCTCGGTGACGTAGGAGCCGCTAACCTTTTCCAGCGTCGAGAAATCAAGCTGCTCAACCCAGGCTTCCTTGACGAAGCCCGTCAGGAGATCTCTGACCATTTCGGGGTGAGAGAACAGTAATTTGTAGCTATGATCGTGGCGATTGTGGATTTTGCTGGCCATGCGCGCTCCTATCTCAATATCCGTATTTTACCACAGCCCGCGCTGGCAAACGCTCAACCGCATTCTTCCTCATCTTATCTATCCGCAGCGTAAAGAAAAAAAGAACCCACCTAGACAGTTCCGCCCCACGCTGCCGGTTAGGGCAGACGTGAGGCAGGAAAGCATGAGGACGAGTGATGACTTCGGTCTTACAGCCACCCCCGTTCAGCAAACGAGGTGTAGCCTTCATGGCCGACCACGACATGATCCAGCACCCGAATATCCACCAAGCCCAGCGCTTCCTGAAGCCGCTGGGTAATGCGCCGGTCGGCATCGCTGGGTTCAGGATCACCACTGGGGTGGTTATGCACCAGAATAACTGCGGCGGCGTTGTGCTCAATGGCGTGCTTGATGACCTCGCGGGGATAGACGCTGGCTGAGTCGATGGTGCCCCGAAACAGCTCATCAAAGGCAATGAGCCGGTGCTGTGTATCTAACAACAACGTACCAAACACCTCGTAGGGGTAGTCGAGCAGCAGGGTTTGTAGACAGCGATGGACTTCATCGGGGCTGCCGAGTTTATTGCCCTTGCTGAGTCGCTTCTGCGCGATCATCTTGGCCAGGTGTAAAAGCTGAGCGTCGGTCACGTCGCCATTGACGCGGTAGGTGCCGGGCTCCTCCCCGGCAATGAGGTGAGCGTCGTTGAGGGTTGCAGCATTGAGCGGTACGTTCATGGTGTCTCCTGGGGGGCCGTTCTGTAGAAAAATCCGTAGAAAAAATGCCATCGATTTATGCTGCTAAATCAGCACCTTTCAGCTCGGCGAAGCGCTCGGTGAGCTTCCATAACGCGCGATTTAAGCGCACGTCTTCGGTCACGCTGTTAATCGCTCGGGTACGGGTGGCCCGACCGGACTGAGAGCGACCACGTAAGCCGCCCTTGAAGAGGTTTTCCTGGGTACGGTTGAACACGCTCCACAGCGAGCCGTTGGCATCTTCACTGCGTCGGGCTTCGAGCACATTGCTCGGTTGGATAGGGCTAGCCTGCTGCCAGTCATCGCCATAGCGCAGCGACAGGGCCGCTTCGGCAAACAGCTGGGCTTCACCCCGGCTAATTAACGTGGATTGAAACGCCTCCACCCCCTCGGCAATGCGGGGGACTTGGTGGCTGAGTTGAATCGAGCCTTCCAGGATCTCGTCAACGATCTGCTTGCCGTGACGCACGCGAATACCGCCCACGTCCCCGACCGGCGTGACCATGCCGTTGAGGCACACCAGCCGAAACAGCCCCAAATCCAGCTGAGAAGGCCGCTGTGCGGTCGTGGCTATTGGTCAACACCAGTTCGGTAACGCTATCGCCCACGGTCATTTGCCGGTCGGGGTCTTGCCGGAAACGGATCATGTGCCGCGCCACGCTCTGGCGCTCGGCTTGGCGAACGTTGGTCTGTTGAGCACGCACGGGATACCAGCCCTCGGCCTGTAGGGCATCGACCACATTGATGGTGGGCACAAAGCCGTAGCGATCCGACACGGCTTCGTCCGGTTGGCTCGCAAAAATGGCAGGGGCAGTACGGTGGAGTTGGTCGTGAGTGAGAATACGCATGGTGAGTTTCCTTATCGGTTTATCGTTCATCCACGGCATAACGGCCCGCGCCAAACAGGCAGCGGGCGTCGTTAAGGTGGCGGTAGGTTTGGTTGGGTAAGGGGGAAGCGGAGAAAAGTGCTCAGGCGCGTTTGGCCTGACGAGACGAGGTCTGTGGGGGATGGTCGACAGGTGGCGCGGCTTCCTGGTCGGTACTTTCCGGTTCTGATGGCTCAGGCTTGCCCTGCTGGCTTTTGGCCTGCAGCTTGTCAGCTAGGGTCACCGGGGCATTGGATTCCTGCCTGCCCGGCGGATGCTCGGGGGCATCGGGGTAAAACTCTTCGACCACATCGGCGGAGTCCTCGGCGCTGTCCTCAAACGCCCCATTGGCAAAGCCTGCCTTGGCGGCCTTATCGAGGGCTTTCTGATCAAAGCCGGTGGAGTGATGAAATTCGTCCAGACGTTGCGCCTCGGCCAGGGTCTCTTCCAGCGTCCAGCCCTCGCGCAGGGTAATATCCACGTAGAAGATCGCCGTGCCCCGGCTCTGGCGGGTGGACTTGCCGCGTAGCCTTAGCTCCAACGGCATACAGGCCAGCCGATTACCCGAGATCGCCTTGAAGTAGGCAAGCCTCGCGGCCAGCGTGCGTATTGAGTTAAAGCCGGTGGTGCGGAAGATAAAACTGCCCAACGGGTCGTCATCGCCAATCAACACGTTCAGCCGCCCGTAGGGCTTGCAGGCCCCGCCCTGGGCCAAGGGACAGCCATCCGGGGAAGGACAGTCGAGAGAAACCATGCCGTCCTGGGTACGCCGTTTGCACTGCTCGCCATCACCCACGCACAGCGGTCTGGCCGTTTGCCGGTCGAACAGCGCGTACTCGGCGCGCAGGTTGAGGTCGGGGTCACTGAACAGGAGCCGAATGGGAATTGTCCTAAGTTTGCCCTCCTGGGCACTGCGCAGCTGCTCATCTAACGGGTGACGTATCCAACCTTCCTTGGTCTGGAGCTGAGAGGTGATGGTAAATTGGTCGTCTTTTTGCGGCAGACGCTTGCCGTTGTTCTCAACCAGTTTGCCGATGGTAATCCGCCCCAGAACGGGCGGGGTAATGGCTAAGCCTTTGAGCATGAGAATCTCCTTACTACATCAACACATCAGTAATGAAGGGTTGGCTCCCCCATAACGCAAAACGCCCCAGACGGCCGGAAAGCCGCGCTGAGGCGTTTGCTTGATTGAGGTAACCTTAGGGGTGGATTGATACGGCAACAGCACACAGTGCCGCCGTGTTGCGCAATTGACGATGGGTAATGGGTGCGGCTAACGCACCACCAAACGTCGGGTACCGGGATGGGCGTGCAGATAGGCGGCGCACAAGGCCGGGTGTTCCTTTTGCAGCGTCTTGGTATCCAGCCGAT
>OJBX01000647.1_pt1 | contig 10705 bp, 8 predicted proteins | sample 1590751 | NCBI WGS metagenome assembly OJBX01 (sample SAMN05416780, study PRJEB24817) | seawater metagenome | isolation source: Sea water | place: Canada:Atlantic | collected 2013-07
CAGCTTGCCCTCTAACCAACTCGTCAAGAGTTGCACTTACAAATTGAATTCACGGGATATAGAAGATGAGGATCTGTCAAAAATTCTTGCAGTAGTTGAAACGAAGAACTTTGAGCTAATTATGCAGCATCTTGATAACTTAGCGACATTGATTGACGTTTTCGACGGCGGTATACATCTAAAAGAAAAAATTGAAGCCGCGAGTAAGAAACTCAAAAGCAGCCTCCTTGATGCTGTTAGAGCTCTCCACCCGGAGCACGTCTTCACAGTTCCGGAACACGAGGCAAAATCCTGTGCGAAATTCTTAAATCTATTTTTGGCGAGAGGCGGATCAATATTCTCAACAAACTATGATTTACTTCTGTACTGGATACTTATGCGTACCGAAGAAATCAACCATACTGACGGCTGCGGTCGAGATGCTCTCAATTTTGAACCAGGAATTCATCCAAGCGAAATTGAATGGTCAGAGTTGTTTTGGGGACGAAACAAAGAAAACCAGAACGTATACTATGTACACGGAGCCTTGCCTTTTTTCGACGCTGGCACTGAGGTTGTAAAAGAAGAGTACACAACTTCATCATATTTGTTGGAAAATATCAGTACAAGAATGGAAGCTGGTGAGTATCCAATATTTGTCACTGCAGGTAATGGTGACGAAAAGTTGGCCCATATCATGCACAATCATTACTTGTCTTACTGTTTCGATAAACTATCCGAAATTACAGGCACACTTGTAACTTTCGGTTTCAATTTCGGTGACTATGATCGTCACATAATTGAAGCTATCAACCGTGCTGCAAAGAATGGGCGTAAGGAGTTTCCGAAGCTTGTTAGTGTATACGTCGGTGTCTATTCTGAGGACGATAAAAAGCACATCGAAGAAATCGAACATCTTTTCAAGCCAAAAGTTCGAATATTCGATGCGAAAACTGTCGATGTGTGGGGAAGAGCATGATTCTTGTCACGGAATTTTCAATCACATAAAAGTAAAGAGTCGCCCACTTAGATAAGTATCGTGAATAAAGTTAATCGTATCGTTTGATAGGGCTGGTAGTGCAGTCATTTTAAGCAAGGCGTGCCACAACCTGGAATTAGAACATGGACAAATACTCATGCCCGGAAGATATATATAAAGAGCTGGTCGAAGATGTTCCAGAAGATGAGGAATGGCTGCTTGGTTTGGTCGCGTTCGCCGTTGTCGAGGAACAGAGGATAGAATGGATAAAACACCAAATTGAGAACAACGGTGGCCGACCGTCAAATGAAGATATTCAGTCCTGGTATCAGCAACTCCCGGGTGGAGTACTTTTGCGTGCAAAGGATACTGCAGAGGCTAGATTGAGGGACTATGGAGAGAACGCTATCTCAACGTACATGGCGGATTACGAGCAAGAATTTCGAGAAAGCATTTTATTAAATGAGTTATCTGACCTCAAAAGGTTTTGGCCACAATTCGGCGTAAATTTGGCAGGCGGATTTATCAGTGCACTTCTATTCGCCGCTTTATTGACGCTTGTCGCATTCTTCGTTTTGAACGATACTTCCCCGGTGGAGATCGGTAAAAGTCTTCGTGAACAGGCTGAGGTGATTGAAAATGGCAAAGAAGGAAGTAACGAGCAAAAAGGCAGCTTCAGCGGCCTCAAAAGTACTGCGGAGTAAAAGCTCTAGTAAAGCCGCAAAATCAGCTGCAGGTTCAGCCCTCAGTCAAACAAAGGCACCTAAAAGAGTAACTAGCTCCAGAGCAAGCAGCGCTGCTTCAAAGACCTTGCGGAACTCCGGTTCCAGTAAATCTGCTAAGACATCATCCGGTTCGGCACTAACGCAGCGACCTGATAAGAGAAAGCGCTAACTACGAAAGATTCTTCAATGCGTCGCTGATGGCTTCTTCCGGGGGCTCATCGTAGATGACGGTCGTGCTGGCTGATTTGTGACCAGCAACCTTTTGAGCCACCTTCAGCGACTTCTTCTGTTTGTGGATGATGTCCGTGATCACTGAGCGTCGGCCGCTGTGGGAGCTCGCCTTTTCAATTCCAGCCCAGCCCCTCAGAATCAGTGCCATGTGTTCCTGTAGGGTATTCGGGGAGTAGGGTACGCCTTTCTGAGTAATGAACAGGGGGTCTGTGGGCTTGGCACCTGGATTCTTGTCGAGCCTCAATGCCAGGTAGGTCGTCAACGCCTCCCTCAGATCTTCGTCCACGAGCGGCAGATCTCGCGATTGCCCGGTCCGCTTCTTGAGAGCGGGATAAAAGCGCTTCGGATCAACTTCAACGCCGGCTTTCGCTAGGTCGGTAACCTGCGCGACTACCTGATCAAACTCCTCAACTGAAAAACTCACGGTGCGTCGGGTGTATTGAGGGGTTGATCGACCCATGGCGTTGGCACCCTTGGTGTACGCCGCCGGAAGTGACATTACTTTGTATAAAGTAAACCCGGGTGGTGACTTTTTGAGGCGAGCGACTTCCTTGATCTGGAGCAGGGCGATTTCCTGAGCACGCAGGCCCAGTTTCGCGCTGATTTGCATGATCGCAGTATTCTTCTCTGGGTGGCGATGCTCCTGGATGACCTCGAAGACTCGCTGCCATTCCGCCGAAGTAGGGACGCGCGCCTGGCCTGATTTCGCCATGAGAAGGGCCCTCTTAATAATCCGTATTAATGTTATTATAACGGATTATTGGCAATCGTCCACTATCATTGTCCTAGGAAGTCCGGTGGAGGCCCGTAGGGCCGGAATGAAATGTCGGGTATCCGGATTAGCTGGTTGATGGCTCGCTCAGTACGCTCACTTGCCAGAGAGCAGATCCTTCACCAAACAAGCGATGCCCAGGACCAGCAGCAATGGGCTGATGGAGCCGTTGGCGCTGTGTTGGCGGGTTCGATTGTAGTCCACTTCGATGTACTCGAATACGGTTTGCCGCATCTCCTCTCGGGTGGCGAATCTCTCGCCGTGAATGGCCTCAACCTTGAGCGAGTGGAAGAAGCTCTCGGCACAGGCATTATCGTAACAATTGCCCTTCGCACTCTTGCTGCAGAGCAACTCGTGCTCCCTGATCAACTCCTGATAGGCACCTGAACAGTAAGTATTGGCTCATCAGAAAATAATTTAAGATTCAGTGCGTTTTAACACCCGGGTATCCCATCTTGCAAATCAAGTCACCAAGGTGGCAATGCTTCGATTTGCTCCACCATAACCACCTCGTTTTATGCTGCCGGTGCGCCTCTTGACCTTCCCACGGTGGGAAGGATTATCTTTCCTCCACATCATCATGAGATGCTTATAGAGGAGGTAAATGATGGACATCCCAGTTAAAGAGAATTCGTCGGTTCCGACAGCAACAAGCCTTCCGATCGAGGGCATGAATTGCGCATCCTGCGTCGGGCGTGTAGAGGCAGAACTCAAACAAGTTGAAGGTGTTGACGAGGTCGCGGTGAACCTTGCGACCGAGCGTGCTGATATCCGCTCTGCTGTGGCACTCGACCGTGGATCACTCGTCGCGGCCGTCGAGAAAGCCGGCTATCGGGTACCCGAGACAACCACCGGGCTCGCCATTGAGGGGATGACCTGCGCTTCTTGCGTTGGCCGTGTGGAACGGGCCTTGAAGGCCGTGTCGGGCGTTGACGAAGCGACCGTCAATCTCGCTACCGAACGGGCCAGCGTGCGTGGCAGCGCGGGCGCTGAAGCGCTCGTTGCGGCGGTAGCCAGCATTGGCTACACAGCCCGGCCGCTGGACCAGGCTGGCGTGGATGCCGGCGAGGCGGAAGCCAGAAAGGATGCCGAAGTGGCCGGCCTCACGCGGGATCTGACCCTTGCGGCAGTGCTGACACTACCGCTCTTCGTGATCGAGATGGGAGCGCATTTCATCCCTGGCGTTCACCGGTTTGTGGCGAACACCATTGGCATACAGGTGAGCTGGTACATCCAGTTCGTACTGGCGAGCCTGGTCCTGTTTGGACCGGGCCTGCGATTCTTCAGGCACGGTGTACCGGCTCTCCTGCGCGGCGCTCCGGACATGAACTCGCTGGTAGTGCTGGGGACCACGGCCGCCTGGGGTTATTCAGTCATCGCGACCTTCTTCTCCAGCGTCTTGCCATCCGGTACCGCAAATGTCTACTACGAGGCGGCCGCCGTGATCGTTACGCTGATCCTGCTGGGCCGCTTTCTTGAAGCCCGCGCCAAGGGGCGGACATCGCAAGCCATCAAGCGACTGGTAGGCTTGCAGGCCAGGACAGCGCGTGTACGGCGCGATGGCCGATCCGTCGAGATCGCCATCGGCGAGGTTCAGTCAGGCGATTTCGTGGAGGTGCGTCCCGGTGAGCGCATACCGGTCGATGGCGATGTGGCTGAGGGGGACAGCTACATTGATGAGTCGATGATCACTGGCGAACCCATTCCGGTGGCAAAAGCTCCGGGCAGCTCGGTAGTCGGCGGCACGGTTAACCAACAAGGGGCGCTCGGCGTTATCGCTACGGCAGTGGGTGGCGCGACGGTGCTTTCGCAGATCATTCTCATGGTCGAGCAGGCACAGGGCTCGAAGCTGCCCATCCAGACACTGGTGGACAAAGTCACCCTATGGTTTGTGCCCGCGGTGATAGGAGCAGCTTTCCTCACCTTCCTCACCTGGCTCTTCTTCGGCCCATCGCCGGCGCTGACTTTCGCGCTGGTCAACGCTGTCGCGGTGCTGATCATTGCCTGCCCCTGCGCCATGGGACTGGCAACGCCCACCTCGATCATGGTCGGCACCGGGCGCGGCGCCGAAATGGGTGTGCTTTTCCGCAAAAGTGAGGCTCTTCAGCTGCTGAAGGATGCCCGAGTGGTTGCCGTTGACAAAACCGGCACACTGACCGAGGGCAAGCCAACGCTCACCGACCTGGAAATTGCCGAGGGCTTTGAACGAGACGAGGTACTGGCCTGGATCGCGGCGGTGGAAACCAAATCCGAACACCCGATTGCCCGGGCCATCGTCGAAGCCGCGGAAGCAGAAAACCTTATGCTGCCAGTGATCACCCACTTTGAATCCATCACCGGATTTGGCGTCAAGGCACAGGCGGCGGGCGTGGCGGTAGAGATCGGCGCCGACCGGTACATGAACAAGCTCGGTCTTGATGTTGCCCCCTTTGCCGAGACGGCCTCTCGTCTCGGTGACGAAGGTAAATCCCCGCTGTATGTGGCCATCAAGGGGAAGATGGCGGCGATTGTTGCAGTTGCCGACCCTATCAAGGAAGGAACGCCTGAAGCCATCACCGCGCTGCACGCACTCGGCCTCAAAGTCGCGATGATCACAGGCGACAACCGGCGTACGGCCGGGGCGATTGCCCGTAAGCTCGATATCGACGAGGTCGTGGCGGAAGTGTTGCCCGAGGGCAAGGTCAAGACGGTGAAAGCACTCAAAGCCCAGCATGGCAAGCTCGCCTTCGTTGGCGATGGCATCAACGACGCTCCCGCGCTGGCGGAGGCTGATGTCGGTATCGCGATCGGCACGGGCACCGACATTGCCATTGAAGCGGCGGACGTAGTGCTTATGTCCGGAAGCCTGAAGGGCGTGCCAAACGCCATCGGGCTTTCCCGGGCCACTATTCGCAACATCAAGCAAAACCTATTCTGGGCCTTCGCCTATAACACGGCGCTGATCCCCGTGGCGGCGGGCATTCTCTACCCGGCCTTCGGCATTGTGCTGTCGCCGGTGTTCGCCGCCGGGGCCATGGCGCTCTCGTCAGTGTTTGTGCTTGGAAATGCGCTAAGATTGCGGTATTTCCGCGAACCCATGGACGTTGCGACAGTGCCTCGCCATGCAGGCTGAACACTATCTGAAGAGGAATCGGGAATGAATATCGGGAAGGCAGCGGCAGCATCAGGCGTATCGGCGAAGATGATTCGCTACTATGAATCTATCGGCCTGATACCCGAAGCGCTGCGGACCGAAGCCGGATATCGGGATTACTCCGACAAGGACGTGCAAACCCTGCGCTTTATCCGGCGCGCACGGGACCTTGGCTTCTCGGTGGAACAGATGCATGAGCTGGTCGCGCTCTGGCGCGACAGGGGCCGCGCCAGTGCCGACGTCAAGCAACTTGCACTCGAACATGTGGCAGAACTTGAACGCAAAGCCGGAGAACTGCAGGAGATGAGTCAGGCACTCACTCACCTGGCGGAAAACTGCCAGGGCGATGCCCGCCCGGACTGCCCGATTATCAGCGGTCTGGCCGAGTATGGCGTCGAGCAGGGAGAACCGGAGGATAGACGGGAACTTAACCCCCCGCGCTTTGGGACAACCGGAATTGCCGCTAATCGCACGCACCGTCGCGGGAGCGGGAAGCAATTGACGGCAGGGAAATAGAGGCGACCTCATACCCTTTTCTCAAGCAGGCCAATAAAACCGCTCGGTCTGACGCTAGCTATGGAACGCGACACATAGCTTCTAGTGCATGCATCTCGCTGACGTTGACTTAGGACCTACGCCTAATTCAGATCATCCACGGCCACAGGGCTTGATACATGTAGGTACATCTCGCTACTGCCATCATCCTTTAGAAGAAGGACATCATATTCATCAAATCGATCGCCCATCTCCATGCCAGGACTACCGACTGGCATCCCGGGAACCGCTAATCCGATCGCATTTTGAGGAGGGTTTTCGAGAAATTGGGCTATTGCGTGCGCAGGGATATGACCTTCAAAAACATATTCCCCAACTATCGCGGTGTGGCAGGACTGGTATTCCGGTTGAATACCAAACTTGGTTTTGACCTGAGCCATATTCTTTCGATTTTGAACTTGTGCTTGGAATCCTTTCTCCCGTACATGCTCTACCCACTCACCACAGCAACCGCAGGAGGGTTGTTTGTATACCGTCATAGCGGGTAGAGCGCCACGAAGATCGGCTTCGATCTGCCCCGCTTTCTCCTGCGAGCAACCCGCCAGGATCAGCAAAGCGGCTGTAACTACAAGACATCTTATCGATAACATCATTCTACTCATGAACTTTTAACCCTTTTGTGACAGCGTACCTAGTTGCTTTGTTCCTCGAGGAAAACCTTGATACTAGCTTCCGAAATCGTCAAAAAACACTCGGTCATCTGAAACCCCCAACTCTTTCAGCATGTGGCGTGTGGCCTCCAGCATCAAAGGGGGTCCACAGAGATAGAACTCACAATTGTACAGTCCTGGGTGCGACCGGAGAACATGTTCCTCGACGACGTGATGTATGAAGCCACGTGGTCCACTCCACATAGGGTCATTGTCAGCATCGGAAAGCGCCACGCCCCACTCGAAGTTTTCGAATCTAGCCGCCAATGATTCGAATTGTTCTCGAAAGAGAATTTCATTCTGATTTCGCGCTCCAAACCAGAACCGCAAAGTTCCATTCCAGTTTTTTGTTTCCAGCAAATGCATTGTCATGGACTTGAGCGGTGCCATACCCGCCCCTCCTCCAATAAGGATCTTTTCACACTCGCTGTCTACCAGATGAAAATCCCCGGAAGGCCCCCTGAACGCCACCCGCGTACCGTCAACAAAACTGCACAGGGCACTGGAACCATATCCAGGCGGTAAATCCGTAGAATCTTTTGGTGGAGGCGAAAAACGGATGGTAAATTCGAGTGTCTCGTCTAAATCGGGTGCTGTGGCCACTGAATACGCACGAAATAGAGTTTCTTCATTCTTCCATTTTAAAGGCAGCGAGAACCCTCCCCAGGCATCCCTGTATGCCAGCGGTACATTCAAATTGGTTAGTGAATACTCCCCTGGGAGTATCTGGAACTGAAAGTAATCACCAGGCCTGTAACTGACCGGTTTGTCTGGTCGAACTCGAATCTGTTTTAGTAGCGGCGTTAGCCACTTAGACTCGACGACCTCACCTTGCAGGAGTTCCGACTGGAAGGCCATTTCTGGAACTTGAATGCACTGACCATTCGACGGTTTGTGCTGGCACGCTAAACGTTCTCCATTCGCGATCGCCCGCTCTGAAAGCCACTCTTTGTCCACTCCCGTAGGAGTTGGCGCCTGCCCTTGAAAGCTGACGCGGCACATCCCGCAACTCCCTACTCCGTCACAATTGGAGGGTAGCTGCACACCGCGCTGGCTCAAACCGGCGTAGAGAGAGAGAGCACTATCCACTTGTTCCGACTGATTTTGCCCAGCCTTTGACTCGACGATCACTGTCGTCGTTGAGCCACTATTGCCGAGAATCCAGATGAAATCTTTTCGAGAGAAGCTGGAAAGTATCAATAGCACACCCGAAATTGCCAGCCACAGCGTGCCGAAACCCAGGACAATAATTTGGGGATTATTGAAACTATCATTTCGGAAATAGTCCATAAAATGGAGCATAAGCAGGAAATCAACCACAACCCAGCGCTCGTTTCTATGTGCCAGTACAGTGCCATCTACCGCCGATACGTAGGCACGCGTGCTCAATTCATCGGCAAAGTTGATTTGCCACAAAGGTCCATGCGCTTTGCGCATTTCATGCGAGCCCGACGGCAAGAACACGGTGTGTTCAATCTGGCCGTCACCCTTATAACTCAGGCGCGCCAGTGTCTCAGCGGTTTCCTGGTCAACTTCATAACGCAAACCGGTCACCGCATCGAAGACAGAAACTCCCGTAGTTTGCTGCAAGCGATACAGGGGTTGAGAAAACATGCTAAGCAACTTGACGGCCTCTACCTGGGAGAAGTCGACAGGTAGGTCCGCGACGGGCAGCAAGTCTGAATTCGCGATACGGATCTCCGTCGGTACACTTTGCTTCATGGTCAATTGACCACTTACCTTGCGCGCGTCAATAAGGCTGATCAGACTGCCGCTCAGAACCCAAATGAAGAGTTGCGCTGCAACTATCAACCCCAGCCATTTGTGGAGCTTGCGTATGAAGATCATATCGAATCTATCGTTGGGTTGGGTTTTCGCTTTAACGTGTAGAAAAGTAGCCAAATGCCACTAATCACAAGCACCAGGGCGAGCGCTGAAACGATACGCAAAGGAACATTGTTAACATCTTCACGCTCGTCGTAGTCCATGATATGAAGCATCCACAGGAAATCGAAAACACGCCACAAGGTGTGCCGCCTTGATGACAATTTCCCTGTTTTTGGGTCTATATAGAAGCTTGTTCCCCATGCATCATCAAAGTCCACACGCCACACTGGCAGCCTCATAAATCGGATCTCACCTGGAGGAGCGCTCCGAATTAATTCAGCCGTTCTGACAGCGCCGTCTCCAGCATAATAGAACTCCGCAATAGCAACTGCGTGCGCTTCATCCAAGGGAGATATCTCTTCTCCATTAATCGCATCGAGCAACCTGCTGTCAGAATTTCCGTCCACTACGTAGACTGGCTGCTTCAGCACCGATGTCAGGGTGATCCGCTGAGCTTCCGGGTAGCGTGACTGAACATCGCCCATCCCTTTCACGTCGTCAATATTGTCACCCAAGTTCGGAGATTGGGTCTTCACCAGCATATCGCCATGTATGATGCCGATATCTACGGCGACCATATAGAAGCCACTAACAGACCACAAAAAGAGCTGAATTCCTACTGCCAAGCCAAGCCACTTATGAAGCTTTCGAGAGATTTTTACTGCACTCATCATCGACCAACCAGAATAAAACCTAGAATGCAGCCGTCATTCATCTGTTGATACGGCTGCATTCACTTAGTGAGTTAGAACGTATAGGACGCCTTCACAAAATACCTGCGGCCAAGCAGATCATAAGTAAACGGGTCTGTGTTCTGATCGATAGGGCTTGTATAGTACGGAGGTTGTTTATCAAAGAGGTTATTCACTCCAGCACGTATCATGAAGTTCTCGGTTACCTGCATGTATCCCTCCAATGAATGGTAGATGATGTCATCTACACCTGGAGCAGTAGCACCAATAGTCTGGAACTGACTGTCAGCGTCACCGATATAGTTCATATTGTACGAGGTGCCCCAATTCGTTCGGTCGTATGCTACCGATAGATTGGAACGCCAGTTTGTGTAGCTACCGCTGCCACCCTCACCATTGGAAATGGTACCAGCGATTTCCAGCTTGCTTCTGGCTCCCGCATACTCTATATCAAAACTATCCAGGTATGAGGTGTCCCAATTCACTGCGAACTCACCGCCCAAAGCAGGAAACACATATTGTAGGCCGAGATCCACGCCACTCATTTCTTCGCGTGCGGCATTCACAAGCTGCACCGTCATGAATACAACGTCGCCAGAGAACTCATCGCGAAAGACGTCGTCGCAGATCGAGCTATTTTCATTGGGAGAGTAATAGCATTGTTCCAGCGCCGAGGACGGTGGAATATTACGAATGGAATCCTCTATTTCTATCTGGAAATAGTCTGCGGTGACTGTCAGGCCTGCAATCTGCTCCGGCTCATAGACGACACCCAGGGTAAATGTTTGCGCTGTTTCTGGATTCAAGTCCGGATTGCCGGGATAATCGACCTCGATAAATACTTCACCTTGAGTAAATCCTGGGCCAACATCCGCAGCACAGTTCGCTCTGAGGTTTGAGTCACCACTGGTTTCCCACTGATCACAAGGGTCAACGAAGGTTGTGAAGTTCAATTCCTCAGTAGTATTCAGCTCGCGAATATTGGGTGTTCTTACTGCAGTGGAATATGTTGAACGGGCTCGGAAGCTGTCGGTGACACGCCAATCAGGGGTCCTAGGGATTTTGCCTCCAAATATTGCAAAAACCGCCGGAGGCCCCGCCA
>OJBX01000648.1_pt1 | contig 10687 bp, 8 predicted proteins | sample 1590751 | NCBI WGS metagenome assembly OJBX01 (sample SAMN05416780, study PRJEB24817) | seawater metagenome | isolation source: Sea water | place: Canada:Atlantic | collected 2013-07
TTCTCCGATAGAGACTTTAAATAAGTTTACCCGTAAAATTGCTAATTTACCAAAAGATAAAGTTTTAATTGTAGAAGATCAATCGAACCCTAATCATATTTATATTAATATTCCTGCAAAACCTAATTTTGAGGATATGGAATTAAATGATAAGCAATTGGAGGCTGTTGCAGGCGGATACTTTTATTCCGTGACATTGTATTTGTTAAGTTATTTAGCTAATAATATATTAGATTTATAATAAACACTACTTATTTCAGATAGATATTTAATAGATTTATTTTGCTTTAAAATATCTTTTACAACCAATATTTCTCAATTTTTATTTCCATTGCGCTGCTATGCAAACTTAGAAAATAGATTTATTTGAAAATCAAAACAACTGTTTTCACTAAAATTAAAAATGTTTAAATCACTTCCTGCATTAATAATATTTTCAAAATTTAAAAAGAACATGTCATTTTCAACTGTATCAATGTCAGTTTTAAAATAATACCAAAATATAAATTAGCCTTATTAATATTTAACGCACAACAATTATGAAACGTGTACTTTTTTTATTAGGTCATCTAAGTGATATAGACATTGAGTGGATGATAAATAACGGTAGTAAAAACGAATTAGAACCTGGTGATCGATTGATTAGAAAAGGTGAAGCTATTGAGTATTTATACATTATACTTTCAGGTGAATTGTCCATTACAGATGGACAAAGCCAAAAGCATATTGCACACATTGGAGCTGGAGAAATTGTAGGAGAAATGTCTTTTCTAGAATCTCGTGCACCATCAGTATCAGTGATTGCATCACAAACTACAGCTATTTATTGTATTTCAAAAGAATTAATGAATAGTAGGTTAGCTAATAACTTAGAATTTAAAGCTAATTTTTACTATGCTATTTCATTGTTTTTATCTGATAGGCTTCGTAAAACAACAAGTCAATTAGGATATGGTTCTCCAGATGAAGTAGACAGTATAGATGAAAACGTTTTAGATGGTATTTCTCAAGCAGGATCTAGATTTAGTCAGATTTTACAAAAATTTTCTGAAGTTTAATAACAATCTCATAATGAAGTATAGATTCCTTTTTTTTAATTTATTTTTATTTTGTATGTGCAAATCGTATTGCCAGACAACAATACCTGTAGATATTGTTAAGCTATCAAAAATTACTCTTGCTAAAAGTCCAATTATTAAAAGAAACCTTCTAAGCGTTACTAATGCTGAAGCAAATTTTCAAATACAGAAAAGCACCTTTGATTATCAATTAGTTTCAGGATTTTCATTAAACCGGAATGCATCAAATCTTTTTGAAGCAGACCCGAGAAACGAATTTATATCCGATCAATTAAAATTAAAAAATTCAGGGATATCTATTGGGTTACAGAAAACATTGCGATCTAGCTTGAGAGCTAGCTTAAGTATTGATTATACCAATGTAAAAGACAACTTTCCTTATAATAGATTTAGTCAAAATGTGGGTGCATATTTTCAAGATCACACAGTTTCTAGTACATTTTCTTTAACTCAACCAATTTTAAGAGGAAGAGGAAATAAAATAGCAACTGCTTTAGAAAAAGCGTCAAAATTAAATATAGAAAGTACAAATGAAAATGCTGAATTTTCAAATTCGTTTGAACTTTTACAAACTGGATCATCATATTGGCAATATGTTGCTGCATACAAAAGCTTAAAAATATTTAAAGAGAATGAAGCACGTGTTAGACGTGTCTTAGAAATTACTCAAGAGTTAGTAAAAGCAGACAAAAGACCTGCTGGTGATTTAGCTCAAGTTCTAGCAGATTTAGCAAATCAAGAACGTCAAACAAAAGTAGCGGAACAATCATTATATACTGCTAAAATAAACTTAGGCCGTTCCATAGGATTAAATAAAGGAGATACTAAACAATTAGGAGACCCAACAGATGAATTTCCAGTAATAGAAGAATCCAAATATAGTAAAAACTTTAATGAAACTAAATTTTTAGAAATAGCTCAAAATAACAGAAAGGATATCATGGCTTCAAAAAAAATACAAGAAGCACTAGAATTACAATTTGATTTAGCAGAAAATAACAAAAAACCGCAACTAGACCTTGCAGGATTTGTAAGTTATGGAGGCATGAATATGGGAAACGGTTTAGAGAGAGCTTTAGCCACTTTTTCACAAAATGAAGGTAGAACTATAGGGTACGGGATGAGCTTAAGCCTCACGTTTCCAGTAAACAATAATCTTGCAAGAGGAAGATATATACAAAATGAAATTGCACTAAGAGATCAAAAAGTTAGTAATGACAATTTGATAAGAAATATAGATTTAAATGTTTCTAATGCATTAAATAATTTGAGAACGAGCGTCGAAGCATTAGTAAAATCCAAACAATCTTTTAAGTTTTACCAACAAGTCTTTAGTAATGAACAAGTAAAATTTAAAAATGGGTTAACTATTTTATTAAACCTGATACAGTTTCAAGAACGTTTAACTTTTGCTGAATTGGAATATTTACGAGCACATCAACAATTTGCATTAGCAATTTTAAATCTTCGTTATGAAACAGGAACATTATTGGCTCATAAAAAAGGAATTATAAGAATTAAAAAAAATTTATTTTATACAATTCCAACAGTAATTAATGATTAAAAAAAAATAGTATGGCAGCAGGTTTTTTTAGAAAAGCAGCATTAGAAAAATTATCTACACCAGAGAAGTTAGATCAATTAATAAAGGTTACAAGTCCAAAAGGATGGATTGCATTATTTACCATAGCAATAGCTTTAGTTACTGCTATTACATGGTCTTTTTTTGGTAACGTTAAGACAAAATTAAATGTTTTTGGTGTATTGTTAGGTGGTGAAATACATGAAGTTGTAGCAACTTCTCAAGGACAGCTTATAAGTCTTCATGTTAATATTGGAGACGCTGTTGAAGAAGGTGATGTGATAGCTACCATTGAACAACCAGAGCTTTATCAACAAATTGAAGAAGTTAAAGCATCTCTAAAAGAACGAGAATTTGATTTGCAACAACTTATATCCTACGGAAATCAAGATACACGTTTGCAAGGAGAATTGGTTCAACAACAAAAAAGTAGTATAGATTTACAAATACAATCTGAAAACAAAAAATTAGTGTTTTTAAGAAATCAGTTAAAAACTGAAAAAAATTTACTAGGTCTTGGACTTATTACGAACTCTCAAGTTGTAAATACACAACAACAAATAGATGAGTCTAAAAACTCTATTGAAAGACTAAAGAGTCAGATGGTGCAAACTTCTAGCCAAAAATTAAATATTGGTTTTGATTTACAAAAAAAAATTAACATCAATAAACAAAGAATTGCAGAAAATAAAAGACGATTAAATAATTTAAAAGAGCGCTATGATATACAAACAAATATAAGAAGTTCTTATTCTGGAGAAGTCTTAGAGGTTTTAACAGATGCAGGAATAATTGTAGGGCAGGGATCACCTCTATTTAAACTTAAAAATAAAAATAAAAATACACGAGATAAATTAAGAGGTGTCTTATACATTCCCTCCCAAGATGGTAAAAAAATTAAAGAAGGTATGGAAGCTCTTGTTGTACCATCTACTGTTCAACCACAGGAGTATGGCTTCATGAAAGGAAAAATCACCTATGTTTCAGATTTTCCAATAACAAAAAAAGGAATGATGATGACTGTTAAAAATGATCAATTAGTTCAAGGATTATTATCCAGAGGAGCCATGTTTGAGGTGCATGTAGAATTTGAAAAAGATGAGCAAGCTTTTAGTGGTTTTAAATGGACTTCAGCTAAAGGACCACAAATAGCAATTAATGAAGGAACTTCATGTATTGGTAAAATTACTATTAAAAGCGAGCCTCCTGCAACAATGGTTGTTCCAGCTTTAAAGAAATTTTTTGATCTATATTAATCTTTAATAATTATGAGTAAGAAGAAAATTCTTAATATAGAAAAACAAGCAAGACCAGTAAAAACTCCGACAGTTTTACAAATGGAGGGAGTAGAATGTGGTGCAGCTGCTTTGAGTATAATATTGGGGTATCATAAAAAGTTTGTTCCTCTAGAAAAATTAAGAATTGCTTGTGGCGTATCTAGAGATGGTTTAAAAGCAACAAATATTTTAAAAGCGGCTAGAGAATATGGATTAGAAGCCAAAGGTTATGCAAAATCAATTGAAAAATTAATGCAATTAGAAATGCCAGCAATTATTTTTTGGAATTTTAATCATTTTTTAGTTATTGAAGGGTTTACTAAGAATAAAGTCTATTTAAGTGACCCCGCTCAAGGAAGATATCATGTAAGTCATCAAGAATTTGATGATGCTTTTACAGGTGTAGTAATGACTTTTAAACCTGGAGAGAAATTTGAAAAAGGGAATGAGAAAAAGGGTTTGTTAAGTTCTTTGGCCTCGAGGGTAACTAATTCTAAAATGAGTATCACTTATATTATTATAGCAAGTTTATTCTTGGTCATACCCGGACTAATAATTCCCTCTTTCACAAAAATATTTATTGATAAATACTTAGTAAATGGTATCTCAGAATTTATAATGCCATTACTTTTAGTAATGAGTGGAATTTTACTAATTAACTCAATATTAGTTTATTTGCAGCAATACTATTTACTAAGATTAGAAACTAAATTGGCATTAACTACATCTAGTAAGTTTTTATGGCATGTTTTTCATTTACCCATTGCTTTTTTCACACAACGGTATAGTGGAGAAATTGGAAATAGAGTTTCTTTAAATGATAAGGTCGCAAAATTATTGAGTGGAGATCTAGCAAACTCTGCTTTAAATGTAATTGTAGTGGTGTTTTATGCACTATTAATGTTTTCTTATGATGTTGTACTTACACTAATAGGTATTGTAATGGCTACTTTAAATATAGTAGCATTACAATTTGTCTCCAGGGCACGTAAAGATGCTAATCGCAATTTTATTAATGAAAACGGAAAATTATTAGGAACTACAACTTCCGGAATTAGTATGATAGAAACTTTAAAAGCTTCTGGAAGAGAGAATGATTTTTTCACTACCTGGACAGGGTATTTAGCTAAAGTAATGAACACTCAACAAGAACTTGGCTGGCTAACCACAAGACTTAATATTATACCTCCACTATTAATGTCACTAACAACAACAATTATTCTAGGAACTGGTGCCATGAGAGTTATGGACGGTGAAATGACTTTAGGTATGCTAGTTGCTTTTTTATATTTAATGAGTAACTTCATGGGACCTGTAAATCAATTAGTAAGAGTTGGTAGCTTACTTCAAGAAACAGAAGGTGATATGGGACGTATAGATGATGTATTAAACTATGAAATTGCTACTGAATTTGAAGAAAAAGAGGAAACAAAAATTTTTTTTCCTGAAGATAAATTACAAAAACTAACAGGTCATTTTGAGATGAAGAATGTTACTTTCGGTTACAATACAACAATGCCTGCTTTAATTAAAGATTTTAGTTTACGCTTAAGACCAGGTAGTAGAATTGCACTTGTTGGAGGTTCTGGTAGTGGTAAATCTACTATTGCTAGGTTGGCCTCGGGACTTTATGATCCTTGGGAGGGAGATATTTTGTTTGACAGCAAATTAAGAAAAGACTTTCCAAGACATATTATTACAGAATCTGTTGCAGTTATAGACCAAGAGGTACTAATGTTTAAAGGATCTATACATGAGAATATTGCTTTTTGGGATTCTAAAATACCAGAAAAACATATCATACAATCTGCACGAGATGCAGCTATTCATGATGTTGTTGCAGCTAGAACAAATGCATATGATAGTGAAGTAATGGAACGTGGAGCAAATTTTAGTGGAGGACAACGTCAACGGTTAGAAATTGCAAGGGCTTTAGCGTTAAACCCTTCTATTTTAATTATGGATGAAGCAACAAGTGCATTAGACCCAAAGTCTGAAAAAACAGTAATGGACAATATCAAAAAACGTGGATGCACTTGCTTAATAGTTGCTCATAGATTAAGTACCATTATGGATTGCGATGAAATAATTGTTATGGAGTTTGGTAAAATAGCAGAACGTGGTACACATCTAGAATTAATGAAGTTAAAAGGTGTTTATGCTCAATTAATTGACTCAAAATAAACGTAGAAGATATGTTTGAAAATAAAAATATAAAGTTAGAGGAAAACAATTCATTAATTTTAGGAGAACATGATAGATTTTGGATGATTACTTCTGGAGGTGTTGATATCTTTTATGCTAATATTGATGAAAATGGAGAATACTCTACTGCTTTAAAATATCTTTATAGTGCAAAATCTGGAGAGTTGTTATTTAGTCTAATGACCACAGAAAACAGACAATATGATTATAAATTAATAGCAATAAGTAAAGGTGCAACTATAGTAGCAATAAATAAAAATAAGTTATTAGATATAGAACATCTTTTTTTGAAAAATATGATTGATAGATGGGTGTTAAAAACAGCTCATTGTATTCAACAAAAAAATAGCCCAAGAGTATATAGTATTATTGAGGATTCTAAAGAGATAATCTTAAATAAAGATGTTATAGCGTTTCCTGCAAAAGGTTTATTATGGGTTTCTATACTTAAAGGTGAATTTAGCTTTTATTCAGAAAATAAAAAAGTAACATTAGATTCAGAAGTTAATTACCCTATTGCAGTATCCAATAATTTATGGTTAAAAGTATTAACAAATAATTCAAATATAAAAGTTTTATCTACATGGGCTGTTTTAAAAGATGAAATAGATTTCATGCGTTCATTAAATAATTTACAAGATTATTTATATGCAAAATTACTTGAAAATAACACTTTAGAAATCCAAGAAGAAAGAAATCGAATAAAAGAAAAAGTAACCTCGGAAGCATCTAATTTATCAAATACCCTAGAGCAACTAAGAACTATTGTCGTTAGTAAGAAAAAAAAGAGGATTCATCTTACAACTGATAAAAATTTAGATAATAATCTATTTGCTACCTGTCAGCTTATAGGAGACGCTATTGGATTTCAATTTGAAGCTCCAAAATTTATGGAGTCTTATAAAAAGAGCACTACTAACCAACTATTTGCTATTGCACAATCATCAAAAGTACGGGTTAGAAAAATTATTTTGAGGGGTTCTTGGTGGAAAGAAGAAAATGGTCATTTAATTGCTTTTTATAAAGAAGGTAAGAGACCTGTAGCTCTCATACAAAATACACCAAATTCTTATCTATTAAAAGATACGTCTACAGGAGAGGAATTAAATATTGATTATAAAATTGCAGAAAAATTAGAACCAATCTGTTACATGCTTTTTTATGGGTTTAATGATGATATGTCTTCTGTGAAAAAAATAGCAAAGTTTACCATTCAAGGCATAAAAAAAGATGCTAAATATTTAATTTTAGCTGCTTTTTTAGGAAGTTTAATAGGGTTATTAGTTCCTGTTCTTTCCGGTATAATGTTTGATGATGTAATACCTACTGCAGATAAATCTTTACACTTTGAAGTATTTGCAATTATGTTAATGATAGGATTGGTTAGTGCGGGTTTACAATTGGTTCAAGGAGTACTTCAACTGAGAGTAGAATCTAAATCTAGTATTAATTTACAGGCAGGTGTTATGGATCACTTATTAAGACTACCAGTAACTTTTTATAAAAAGTTTTCAGCAGGAGATCTTACTAACAGAGCTTTAAGTATTAATGGAATTAGACAAATACTTTCTAGCACAGTTCTTACAGCCGTTTTAAGTGGTACTTTTTCGTTTATTAATTTAGGATTATTATTTTATTATGAATCTAGCCTTGCATGGATTGGAGTTGGTTTGGCTTTATTAGCCGTACTATTTATGACTATTATTGGTTTTATGAAACTGAAATACGATCGTCAAATTTCTGATATTCAGGGAGATTTACAAGGATTTCTTTTTGAATTTTTATCTGGGATTACTAAAATAAGAATTACAGGAGGAGAACGCAGAATATTCACACTTTGGGGAGCAAAATTTTCTAAACTAAAACAATTAGGTTTTAACTCAGGGAGCTATCAAAATTATGTAGAAGTATTTAATAGTTCTTATCCATTATTTACTAGTATCTTTTTCTTTGCTTTTATTTATTATACAGTAAGTAATACTACTGCTGTTGGTGCTATGATTTCTGTAGGTGCATTTATGGCATTTATTAGTGCATTTAATCAGTTTTTAAGAGATTGTTTAAAAATGAGTATGGCGCTAATTACATCATTAAATATTATTACCTTGTATGAAAGAGTTCAGCCAATTTTAGAGGAAGTACCGGAGTCTTCAGAACAAAGTACAGATCCAGGTGAATTACTAGGAGATATAGAAATAAATTCATTGTCTTTTAGATATCATGAAGACCAGCCTTTAATTTTAGACAACTTATCTTTCAAAATTAATCAAGGAGAAATGGTTGCTTTTGTAGGAACTTCTGGTTCAGGGAAGTCTACCATTATGAGATTATTATTAGGGTTTGAAGAACCAGAAGCAGGTTCTATCTATTATGATGGTGACGCTTACGATTCTATGAATAAAGATTTAGTACGTAGACAAATAGGAGTAGTGCTTCAAAATGGTGCACTAATGTCTGGTAGTATTTATAAAAATATTGTTGGTAATTCAGAATTAACCTTGGAAGATGCATGGGAAGCAGCCCGAATGGCAGGAATGGAAGAAGACATAAAACAAATGCCTATGGAAATGCATACGATGATAAGTGAAGGAGCAGGAACATTTTCAGGAGGACAACGCCAACGTTTAATGATTGCTCGTGCTATTGTACATAAACCAAGATTATTATTTATGGATGAGGCAACAAGTGCTTTAGATAATAAAACACAAAATATTGTTTCAGAAAGTTTAGATAAACTTCAAGCCACAAGAATAGTAATTGCTCATAGACTAAGTACTGTTAAAAATGCAGATAGAATTTACGTTCTAGATAAAGGTGCGATTGTAGAATTTGGATCTTTTGAAGAATTAATGGAAAAAGAAGGTGTCTTTGCAAATTTAGCAAAACGACAAATTGCATAAAGCGATTAGAATGAATGAAGACGAGAAATATGCATTTTTAAAAGAATTCATAAAAAATGAAAGTGCTATTAATGAGTTATTAATTTATTCAAAAAATAAGTTCATAAACACTACTACTACTACTACTACTAATGTATCCCTAGAAGATACTTATATTAATACTTGGAAAAAGTATTACAAAGAATCAAAGCAAGTAGCTGCTTTTGATACATTAAAAAAATACATTGTTCAATTACAATATCCTGTTAAAAAAGGAATTTCTAAAACAGATTCATACATTAATTCAACCTTAAGAGGAAAACATACTAAAAGTAATCTCAGCTTAGTATTAAATCAACCAGAGTTAATTACATTAGATATTTACCATAGTAGTTTGTCTGGAAAAGTGCCTGTAGTTACCATCCCAAATAATGATGATTTTAACACATTTATTTCAGCTATATCCAATAAAAATGAACCTCAAAAATTACCTAAATCTATGGGGGCTTTATGTATTAACGGTATAAATAATTGGGATAGAATACAGCGATTAAAAGCAGATTGGCTAAAACAAAATCCAAAGGAAAATTGGAGCCTTTATTTTAAAGAGCACATATTACCAAAATCATATTTATTTAAAGATAAATTAATGGTACTAAGTACAAAACCGTATAGTGGTATTACTCATGCATTATTAAATGTAACGAAAGATACATGGAAGTGTTTATCTCTAAAAATTAGAAGAGAGCACGAATGTGCACATTTATTTACTTTAAAACATTATGGATGTATGGCTAATAATATGCATGATGAGGTTATTGCAGATTATGCAGGTATCGTTGAGGCTTCGGGAAACTTTAATAGAACATGGTTTCTATATTTTATAGGTTTAGAAAACTATCCAAAATACAGAAAAGGTGGACGTTTAGAAAATTATCTAGGAACAAATAAATTGTCAATAGAAGCTTTTGAAGGTCTTAAAAAGATAATCTATGATGTCTCTGACACGATTTATAATTTTGATGTTTTGTTAGGAAAAGTAAAATCCACAACAGATCAATTAAACAGAATTAAAAGTATTTGTGAAGTAGATTTAATAACAATGGCTTCAATGTCTGGTTGTAAAAAATTATTAGAAAAGTATAAAAGCATCAAAGATATTACCATAGAATGATTGTAAAAAACAAAAAAAACCTCAAAGAGGTGAATGCTATTTTAGAACAAATATCTATAATAGTGCAGGTAGAAAGAAGCACCTTTTTTCTATTAAATAAAGAAACCTCTACCCTAGAAAGCTTGGTTGCGCAAGGCGTAAAAAACATTATCATTTCTGTTCCGTTAGGAAAAGGAATTGTAGGAACTATGTTTCAGCAAAAACAACCGATAATTGAAAATGATGCTCAAAATAGTAGCTTATTTGACAAATCTTACGATAGACAGTTATGTTTTATTACAAAATCTGTAGCATGTGTTCCTATTTTTAACCAAAAAGGGAAGCCTGTTGGCGCGCTACAATCTTTAAATAAAAAAGACGGAACATTTACAGAAAAAGATATTAAAATACTAGATAGTTTTGCTGCAGCAATATCACTTATTTTAAAAAACAGCGAGTTATATCTGTCTCTTATACACATCTGACGCTGCCGACGACTCCTTACGTGTAGA
>OJBX01000658.1_pt1 | contig 10517 bp, 10 predicted proteins | sample 1590751 | NCBI WGS metagenome assembly OJBX01 (sample SAMN05416780, study PRJEB24817) | seawater metagenome | isolation source: Sea water | place: Canada:Atlantic | collected 2013-07
CTACACGTAAGGAGTCGTCGGCAGCGTCAGATGTGTATAAGAGACAGATTCAATATTGCTCTGGGCTGCTTTGTTAATCAGGATCGCGGCACGCGTCTCCAGTTCTGGCGGCTCTACCGCAACACTCAGGCCCCAACCGAAACGGGACTTCAGCCTCTCCTCCAAGCCATTGATCTCTTTATGGTATCTGTCACTTGTCAAAATAATCTGCTGGCCACCCTCAAGCAGCGCATTAAAGGTATGGAAAAACTCTTCCTGCGACCGTTCTTTCCCGGCAAAAAACTGGATATCGTCAATCAGCAGGGCGTCGACCGAGCGGTAATATCGCTTGAACTCATTGATCGCATTCAACTGCAATGCCGTTACCATGGTGGCAACAAATGTTTCGGAGTGGAGATAGACAACTTTGGCGTTGGGTTTGCGAGCCAGCATGAAATTGCCAATGGCATGCATCAAATGGGTTTTACCCAGACCAACACCACCGTAGATAAACAGCGGGTTATACGCGCCACCAGGATTATCCGCCACCTGCAGCGCTGCCGCTCTCGCCAACTGATTGGACTTACCTTCAATAAAATTGTCGAAGGTATTTTCACGATTAAGAGAACCCTTATGTCGCAGTTTGCCCTCAATGATCAATTCCATATTACGCCCGGAGCGCTTGCTCTGATTGCCGCCATTAAACGACTTTCCGGCGAGTGCGTTCTTAAGCTCGGAATCTGCGAGCTGGTCGCTATTAAGAGCATCGCCCGCCAGACGACCACCACTATCCGGTGGTTCAACCAGACTTAAATGGGCCCCGGAAGACATCGGCATATGAATAGCGGACGCCGCTGACGGCCGGTCCTCTTCAAATATGCGTTGATGATGCTGACCCGCCGGTTGCTGCGCCACCCGGTCACCGACGGCCGATGCCACGACGGCAGGGCGGGCAGACTGACGACTGCCAACTTCAAGGAATATTCCCACCTGTTCACCATCGGTATGACGGTGGACCAGTTCACTAATGCGAGTGTAAAACTTGTCTTTAACCCATTCCTGTACAAACCGGTTGGGTGCACGCAAGGTCAGGCCATTGTTTGAGGCCTCTGCCTGCAAGGGTCGAATCCAGGTATTAAATTGCTGGGATGGAAGCTCATCCCTAAGGTGATCTACACACCGTTGCCAAGTTGCTAAAAGCACGACTTTCACTATCCTGTAGTCTGTTATTATACGATCAAAGTATTTAACGAAGCGCAAATTCTACCCCGCTGAAGCATACTTATCCACACAAACAAGCGGTTTTTATCATGTTCCAGAGCATTAAATATATTGTTATTTATCTGTAACTTAAAATAGTTAATGCGGAAATACAGGGAAAATGCAGCGCTAAAAAAACCGACAAACGGATTTTTTATGCACAGGACAAGCTGTGGATAAATTGTTATTAACAGGGTATAACGACGGGATAAAAATACTGTACCTGGATTCGCTCGCAATATAAGGAATCTATTGCATAAAGTTGTTAAAACATCTAAAATCCGCGCTCTTTAATTTATCCGAACCACCATTTACTGAATCACCCTGGATCGCCATTATGAAAAGAACTTTCCAACCCAGCCTGCTGAAACGCGCCCGAACTCACGGTTTCCGTGCCCGTATGGCAACCCGCGGTGGTCGTCTGGTTATCAAGCGTCGTCGTTCACGAGGCCGCGCCAAGCTGTCCGCCTGATTTAACTGACCAGAGCCGCACGTGACCGACCAACATATAACCAGTCATGGTTTTGGTAGAAACTTGCGGCTCCTGACGGCTCCTGACTATCAGGCCGTTTTCAGTCAGGCAGAATTCAAAGTCTCCGGCCCCCAATTCCTGATACTTGCCATCAGACATGGTAACGTCACTCCAAGGCTGGGCCTGGTGATCGCGAAAAAAAATATTCGCCTGGCAGTTCAACGAAACAGATCCAAACGGCTGATCCGCGAATCATTCCGCCACCATCAGGATTTGCTCAGCGGGCTGGACATCGTTATTCTGGCTCGCAAAGGATTAGATAAACTGGACAACGCCGCCATTGTTCAGCTTCTGGAAAAACTGTGGCAGGATCTTGTTCGACGCCGCGACCGCCAGGTCGAAAAAGAGGCCTCGACCCAGACTGTAAACAAGACCACGAACCAGACTACACAATAGCTGCAAGATAACGGGTGACTTAACATGCTGGCTAAGTTCGCTATCAAGCTTATTACTGTCTACCAGTACACCCTCAGTCTTCTCATTGGCAATCAGTGCCGCTTTTACCCTTCCTGCTCACATTACACCCAGGATGCCATCAGCTGTCACGGAGTCGTGAAAGGATGTTATCTTGGCACGCGCCGTATTTTGCGATGTCACCCCTGGCATGCAGGCGGTTTTGATCCTGTCCCCGGCAGTCACACACACTCTGACGGTGAAACGTCTTCAACCAATAAGTAGCCTTTACCCATGGACTATATTCGATACGCGCTCCTGGCCGGCCTGGCCATTGTCAGTTACATGCTTCTGCTGGCCTGGCAGGAAGACTATCCGTCATCGGCACCTGCAACCGACGTGGTACAGACCCAACAAAGTAATGGCGATGTCCCTGCTGCTGGCAACACTGCCACTGACCTGCCATCGGATATACCCTCTGACACACCTGCACCCATCAGCTCAGACGTTCCCGTTCTTGCCAGTGGCAACAGCGCTGATGCGACACCACAGAGTACTGAGACCCTGATCAACGTCAGCACTGACGTATTGAACGTCACCATCGACCGCCGCGGTGGCGACATTGTGTTTGTGTCACTGCCAGAACACTACACTCAGATCGACACACCGGACCAGCCATTTGTGTTGCTCGAGAACACAACACTGCGAACCTACGTCGCGCAAAGCGGTCTCATTGGGCGCAATGGTATTGATGGGGCAGAGCGTCCTCTGTACTCGGCCAGCACCGACAGCTATAACCTGGCGTCAGGGCAGGACGTGCTTAATGTGGACCTGAGCTACACAGACAACAATGGCGTCGAAGTGACCAAACGGTTTACGTTCGAGCGTGACAACTACCTGATCGACATTGTTTATGAGGTCGAAAACACCACCGATATGCCATGGCAGGCCAACATGTTTGGCCAGATCAAACGCAGCAATTACGAAGACCCGACACAGGGCAGTGGCTTTGGCATGGCCAGCTTTCTCGGTTTTGCCACCACCACCAGCGAAGACAACTACCTCAAGATTCCCTTCGACGAGGTTGAAGATCGCGCTTCACACGAAATCGAAGGCGGCTGGGTTGCGCTGGGACAGCATTACTTTATTTCAGCGTTTATTCCGCCGCAACAGTCCCGCAACAGTTTTTCATTCCGTCGTAACAGCCAGAATGAGTATATCGGCGGTTTTACCAGTTCAGAAGTAGTGGTGGCGCCGAACAGCAGCGGTTCACAGCAGATGTCCTTATATGCCGGCCCCAAGGATCAGTATCGACTCGGTGAAATCGCTCCCTGGCTGGACCGTACCATCGACTATGGTTGGTTGTGGTTCGTTGCTTCGCCCATTTACTGGCTGCTGACCAAAATCAATGCCCTGATTGGAAACTATGGCTGGTCCATCCTGATACTGACCGTTATTGTCAAAGGCGTGTTTTTTAAGCTGTCCGCCACCAGCTACCGCTCCATGGCCAACATGCGCCGTGTCATGCCGAAGATGAATCAGCTCAAAGAGCGATATGGCGACGACAAAATGAAGTTGCAGAAAGCCACCATGGAATTATACAAAAAGGAGAAGATCAATCCTTTTGGTGGCTGTTTGCCAATGCTGGTACAAATGCCGGTGTTCATTGCACTGTACTGGGTGTTGCTGGAAGGCGTCGAATTGCGCCACGCTCCCTGGATTCTGTGGATAAACGATCTTTCAGTAATGGATCCGTATTTTGTCCTGCCATTATTGATGGGCGCGTCTATGTACGTGCAGTTCATGTTGAACCCGACACCGCAGGATCCGACTCAGGCCAAGATCATGAAATTCATGCCCGTGGTCATGACCATCTTCTTCCTGTGGTTCCCAGCCGGTCTGGTACTCTATTGGCTGGCGAACAGTGTTCTGGGTATCGCCCAGCAGTGGTATATCACCCGTAATCTTGACAAGGAATATGCGGCCAAAGAGGCGGCTAAAAACTAGCCAATCTACTCATGCTCAGCGCATCGGATACGGACACAATCTGTGCAGTAGCCACACCACCCGGTCGCAGTGGTGTGGGTATGGTACGGGTGTCCGGACCGGCCTGCCTGGCTATCGCCAATGCCGTCCTGCATTTCGCCCCCACCCCACGACATGCACATTACTGTCCGTTTCACGACAGTCATGGCGAGCTGGTCGATCAGGGCATCGCCCTGTACTTCCCCGGACCCAATTCCTTCACCGGCGAGGATGTTCTTGAGCTACAGGGGCATGGTGGTTATTTCATTATGGATGCGCTGTTGAAAATCACCCTGGCAGCCGGAGCACGGCTGGCACGCCCGGGCGAATTCACAGAGCGCGCCTTCCTGAATGATAAAGTCGATCTGGCGCAGGCGGAGGCGATCGCCGACCTTATCGACAGCAGTTCTGCTGAAGCCGCTAAAAGTGCCATGCGTACGCTTCAGGGCGAGTTTTCCCGACTGATTGATGACCTCGCGGAAGCCATTACCTTGCTCCGTGTTTATCTGGAAGCAGCCATTGATTTTACCGACGAGGAAATCGATTTTCTCAGCGAAGGCCGTATTGCCGAAAAGCTTGAAGCCATCATCATCTCACTCGACAAAGTGCTCGAACAGGCCCGCCAGGGCGCACTGATCCGGGAAGGCATGGCTGTGGTGATTGCCGGTAAACCCAATGCCGGCAAATCCAGTCTGCTTAATGCGCTGGCAGGCAAAGACTCCGCAATTGTCACCGACATCGCCGGCACCACACGCGATGTATTGAGCGAACAGATCACTATCGACGGTATGCCTCTTCATATCACGGACACTGCCGGTCTGCGCGACAGTGATGACATCGTTGAGCAGGAGGGCATCCGACGCGCTCTGAATGCAGTTAAACAGGCCGACAGAATACTGCTGGTGGTAGATGCCAGTATGGAATCGGTTGATAGCCGCAGCATCAAACACTATCTGCAGACGCCGGGTTTTGAAGCCCTTACGCAAGCACTGGACACGTCCCGACTCACGATCATCCAGAACAAGGTTGATGTGCAGGGAGGGCAGCCAAATCTGTTGCCACCAGACAACAAAACCGGTGCCAGTGTCATTCAACTGTCCGCAAAACAGGGGAGCGGCATCGATCTTCTGCGACAACACCTGAAAGATTGTATGGGCTTTCAGGCCACTGCAGAAGGCGGCTTTATTGCCCGACGGCGACACCTGGACGCTTTGCGCAAGACCCGGGAATGTCTGGAACAGGCCCGTTTTCAGCTATCACATCATGCCGCTGCCGAACTTGTAGCGGAAGATCTTCGCCACGCGCATCGTCATCTGGGTGAAATCACCGGCGCTGTCACCACCGATGACCTCTTGGGTCGTATTTTTTCCAGTTTTTGCATCGGCAAATAAAAAAATTTGCCTGTTCTCAAGGTGGTCAAAAACTGTGCATAAAATCACATTTTCTGTGTATAAGTTTTTTATCAAATTTCTCTCATTTTTGCCCTGTGGATAACAAGCCTTGTTCTGCACAGCTTGATAAACGCTTTACTGCAGCTTGAGCAGTGCTTTTACACTGATTTATACAGTCAATAAGTAATTGTTTGTTAACAATAAAAATGGCTTGTCTACAGAAAACCGGTTTACCATTAGTATTAACAGTATTAAGTCTTTATGTTTTATCTATAACTTTAAATATTAATTATTATGTATTTTGTGAATAACATCAGCTTGTGGATTATTTTCCATCACAAGCCTTTAAATTTCTCTTACAAGGCTTATACTTAGCACCCTTTCAAATTTCGAACAGTTTAGTTATGGATTTCTCCAAACGATATGACGTGATCGTGGTCGGTGGTGGCCACGCCGGAACCGAGGCCGCCCTGGCCGCGGCCCGTTCGGGCGTGAAAACCTTGCTGCTGACGCACAATATCGAAACCCTGGGCCAGATGTCCTGCAACCCGGCTATCGGCGGTATCGGCAAAAGCCATCTGGTTCGTGAAATTGACGCCCTCGGTGGCGCCATGGCCAGAGCAACCGACCTGTCTGGTATCCAGTTTCGCGTGCTGAACAGCAGCAAAGGCCCCGCCGTGCGTGCCACTCGAGCTCAGGCAGACCGCACCTTGTACAAGGCTGCCATTCGAAAAATACTTGAAAGTCAGGAAAATCTTGAGGTTTTTCAGCAGGCTGCAGACGACCTGATTATTAGCGGCGAGCGTGTCGACGGCGTTGTGACGCAAATGGGTGTCCGTTTTTTTGCCCCCACCGTGGTACTGACCACCGGTACTTTCCTCGGCGGCAAGATCCACATTGGCATGCAAAATACCTCAGGCGGCAGGGCGGGTGATCCGCCCTCGATCAAGCTTGCTGATCGTTTGCGCGAATTGCCTTTCAACGTGGGCAGATTAAAAACCGGTACGCCGCCGCGTATCGATGCCCGTTCTGTCGATTTCTCCGTCATGCAGGCACAGCCGGGTGATACACCGCTGCCGGTGATGTCGTTCATGGGGCGTGTGGAAGACCACCCGGAACAGATTAATTGTTATATAACAGCCACTAACGAACGCTGTCACGAAATCATACGCGGTGGTCTGGATCGTTCACCGATGTATTCCGGTGTTATCGAAGGCATCGGTCCCCGGTACTGTCCTTCAATCGAAGACAAGGTGATGCGGTTTGCTGACAAGACCTCGCACCAGATTTTTGTTGAACCCGAAGGGCTGACCACGAACGAACTGTACCCCAATGGCATTTCCACCAGCCTGCCATTTGATGTCCAGATTGAGCTTGTGCGTCAGATCAGGGGCTTCGAAAATGCCCATATCACGCGCCCCGGTTACGCCATCGAGTATGACTTTTTTGACCCACGCGAATTGCAACACTCGCTGGAAACCCGGTTTATCAAAGGCCTGTATTTCGCCGGTCAGATAAACGGCACCACCGGTTATGAAGAAGCGGGCGCCCAGGGCCTGTTGGCCGGAATCAATGCTGCGCGCGCATCCCGTGAACTGGAAAGCTGGTGTCCACGACGTGACCAAGCCTACATCGGTGTGCTGGTCGACGACCTGATCAGCATGGGCACCACCGAACCTTACCGAATGTTTACCAGTCGCGCCGAATACCGGCTGTTGCTGCGTGAAGACAATGCCGATCTGCGGCTGACCAGTATTGGCCGTGATATGGGCCTGATTGACGACTCGAGGTGGCAGGCGTTCTGTCAGAAACAGGACAGTATCGGCGATGAGCTGAAACGTCTGAAATCGGTCTGGGTACAGCCTGGCACTGACAAGGAAGCCGCCATCAGCGGCCTGCTGGATAAACCGCTGGGTCGCGAATACAGCCTTGCTGATTTGCTGGCACGGCCGGAACTTAGTTATAAGACCATGCGTGATGCACTGCATGAAACCTCGATAGACATGCCACAGCTGGATCCACAGGTAACGCTACAGGTAGAAATACAACTGAAATATCAGGGTTATATCAACCGTCAGGAAGAAGATATTCAAAAACTCAAACGCCAGGAAAACACGGCGTTGCCAGCAGATTTTGATTATCAGCACATGGATGGCCTGTCTAATGAATTGAAACAGAAACTGCTTGCAGCCAGGCCCGATACCATTGCCCGTGCCGCCCGCATTCCCGGCATGACACCGGCTGCAGTGTCGTTGTTGCTGATTTATCTGAAAAAATACCAGGCTGTCAGAGCCCGAAAATCTGCCTGACATGGATCTCGAGAAGCTACTGGAAAAACGGCTAAAAGACGGGCTGGCGCAGATGGATCTCAGCGACAGTGTCAATGAACGCCAGCAGGCCGCCCTGATTGCCTATGTCAATCTGCTCGATAAATGGAATCAGGCATTCAATCTGTCCGCGGTGCGGGATCCACGCGACATGGTGTCCCGGCATCTGCTTGACAGTCTGAGCCTGCTGCCACGCATTCGTGAGCTGAGCGCGGCCAAACCCGATTTCAGCATTCTGGATGTTGGTACCGGCCCGGGTTTGCCGGGAATACCACTGGCGCTGTGCCTGCCGGATAGCAAATTCTTTCTGCTGGACAGCAATGGCAAAAAAACCCGCTTTGTATTTCAGGCGGTCATGGCGCTGGGAATAAAAAATGTCAAAGTTGAAAACGCGCGCATCGAAAGCTACCAAAGTCCTGGCCAACTTGATATTGTCGTTAGCCGGGCGTTTTCCTCGCTTGCTGACTTTGCCCTTGGCTGCGAGCACTTGTGTGGTCCGCAGACCCGATTGCTGGCGATGAAAGGCCTGTATCCGGCCGACGAAATTCGCGACCTGCCGCCACACTGGCAGCACGTGGATGCCCGCGCCCTGGATATTCCGCAGTGCGATGGACAGCGTCATATTATCGAACTGTTAATTGAATCACGTAATAACAACGCATCTGACAATGCGTGACCAGGCCCTGGCAACAGCAGCAAACGGCACTATCAGACAGGAACGGCAGGTGACAAAAATAATCGCGATCGCCAACCAGAAAGGCGGTGTAGGCAAAACAACCACGTCAGTCAATCTGGCAGCCTCGCTGCAGGCGACCCGGCGTCGTGTGTTACTGGTCGATATGGACCCACAGGGCAATGCCACCATGGGCAGCGGCATCGATAAAGCCGATCTGGAGTATTCTGTTTATGACGTGTTGATCGGGGAAGCCAGCTTCGATCAAGCAGTGGCCAAAACACCGGAGTCAGGTTTTGACATGTTGCCGGCAAACGGTGACCTGGTCGCCGCCGAGATCGAACTGCTGGAGATCGATCAACGCGAAAGCCGGTTGAAGACGCTATTGGCTGAGGTCAGTGAGCGCTATGATTTTATTGTCATCGATTGCCCACCTTCACTGAATATGCTCACGCTTAATGCACTGGTGGCAGCGCAAGGCGTCATCATTCCAATGCAGTGTGAATATTATGCACTGGAAGGCCTGTCGGCGTTGGTGGATACCATTTCCGCCGTTTGCGAAACGCACAACCCTGAACTTCGCATCGAAGGCATTTTGCGCACCATGTATGACCCGCGCAACAAACTGACCACGGAAGTGTCAGGTCAGTTATACGACCACTTTGGTGATCGCGTTTACCGTACTGTGGTGCCTCGCAACGTCAGACTGGCGGAAGCGCCCAGTTACGGTTTGCCGGTGCTGCAATATGATCGTCAGTCGCGTGGCGCCATTGCCTATCTGGCGCTGGCCGGAGAAATGCTGCGCCGTCAGGAGCAGGCCGCCGTCTGAGCAGGGTATCGTTTGAGTTAACCATCAAGGATCAAAAAGGTTTTAGCATGTCAGGAAAGAAAAAACTGGGCCGTGGTCTGGACAAACTGCTGGGCAGTGCAGCGGCGTCACACCGCGCAGCGCAGGCCGCCGAGCAGGTCTCCCTGCAGCCCGATGCAGCGGTGGGTCAGCCGCAGGTCAGAGCAGACAAAGACAGTGAACTCAGGCACTTGCCAGTTGAACTGATTCAGCGCGGCAAATACCAGCCGCGCACAGATATGCACGAAGAAGCGCTGCAGGAACTGGCCGAGTCCATCAAGGCGCAGGGCGTGATGCAGCCCATCGTGGTGCGCCCGGTGCCAGGTGATCGCTATGAAATCATCGCCGGTGAGCGGCGCTGGCGTGCGACCCAGCTTGCCGGACTGGACACCATACCGGCGGTCATTCGCCTGGTTGGCGATGAATCGGCAATAGCCATGTCGCTGATCGAGAATATCCAGCGTGAAAACCTCAATCCGATTGAGGAGGCGATGGCCCTCAAACGGTTACAGGAAGAGTTTGAACTCACCCAGCAGGAAGTGGCTGAAGCGGTAGGCAAGTCCCGCACTACCGTGACCAATCTGTTGCGTCTGATGGCCCTGAGCCATGATGTGCGTCTGATGCTGGAGCGCGGCGACCTGGAAATGGGTCACGCCCGGGCATTGCTGGGACTGCCGCCGGAACAGCAATCGGATGCCGCCAAGGCCGTCAGCGGTAAAGGCCTGTCGGTGCGTCAGACTGAGTCCATGGTCAGACGTCTGCTGGCTGAAGACACGCCGAAAAAAGCGGAGGTGGCGCGGCAGGATCCGGACATTGCCAGTTTGGAAAACAAACTGTCCGAGCGCATCGGCGCCAGAGTACAAATACAGCACAGCAGCAAAGGCGCCGGCAAACTTACGCTGCGCTACAACAGCCTGGATGAACTGGACGGCATTCTTGCCCACATAAAGTAATCCGGTTTTAGTCAGGAGAGTGCAATACCGTGTTGATTGGTCGAGCTAAAATCCCTATAATGCGCACCTCTGAAAGGGGAACGGAAGCCAAAAACAAGAGAGCTTTTGACGACCAACGCCATACATGTCAACGATAA
>OJBX01000662.1_pt1 | contig 10461 bp, 8 predicted proteins | sample 1590751 | NCBI WGS metagenome assembly OJBX01 (sample SAMN05416780, study PRJEB24817) | seawater metagenome | isolation source: Sea water | place: Canada:Atlantic | collected 2013-07
GGGACAACCCGGAGCTGCACCCTAACCTGCTGATCCGGGTATCGGGCTACTCGGCATACTTCAACGATCTATCACCTGAAATGCAGGATGAGGTGATATCGCGTAGTAGTAACAGGGGCTGAGCTGAGACTACTTTTGTCCTACCTTAACTCTGTTCGTAGAGTTTTACCAAAGTGTGCCTGCGAGCTGAACCTTGGGCAGTTCGCAGGCCTACCTCAATAGAAGAGATATCAATCTGTCTTGAGTTGTAGCGGTACTTGGTGTTGAGCTAAGTGAAACACTCGAAAGTTCCAGTTCTGGTCAGTCCGAGCTCAGGGTAGCGCCATACACCGCTGACAACAGAATACCTGATCCCATTGTTTTGTCTCGTGCGAAGATACCCCTATAACCTGCTGCAACAGATCTCTTCTTCGAACCTAGGGCGAAAACGTGTCCGCAAGGGCCCGCCACTGCGAGCAGTTGATATCCAGATTAGCTCTGATCATGGCAGATTCAAATTTCATGCTTTGGACAAATATCATGTGAATTTTCGTCTCAGCAGTGGGATTTGGTCGAATGGATTAGTCCTTCTGCTTTCCGTTGCTGGGGTTCTTCCAACCAGGCAAAAAGCTGAGACTTAGCCACCCAACAATAAGACAGCGTAGATTTTGCCGTTGGCAATTCACACACCTCAGATCGGCGGCTGACCCTCCTAGGTTGTACGTTGGTTGCTCGGATATAAGTGAGCAGAATAGCGTTCGTCAATACAGGACGACGCGACATTGCGGTGCCTGTTTCCTTTGTATTGAACACTACGGTCTAAAATTGATCTCCAAAATCATTCGTTTCTTTGCCCGCATAATGGAAATTACCAGTTCGATGCGATATTTGGTTTGACGGGGGATCAGTTCGCCACCCGTATCTGTGGGAAAACGCGCTGATCACCCGTTACGTGCGCCGAGCGTATTGTCGGCACTTGCCTTGCATTGATTTCAATGGGCAGGCACGGCGTAGAGAACGGCATGAAAATTATATATGGGAGCGGCACCGCACATGGCGATTGATAGATATCCAAAGTTGGAGATTCCGCAAACGTTGGCGGCAGGTCCGGGGCCAGGCCACACGGATGAAAGGGTGCTACAGGCCTTCGCGACAGCCGGTGTTGCCGATCATATGCAGAGTGATGTGTTACGAGGATTGATTGAATGTAAGCACATGCTTCGGGAACTTTGGGGTACCACAAACATACATACGTTCGCAGTGGCTGGCACTGGCTGGAGTGGACTTGATGCGATGTTTTCCGCAGTTATGCCTGGTGACAAAGTCGTTGCCTTTAGCAACGGAACATTCTCTAGTATTGATGCACTCACTCTCAGAATAAAGGCGGCAACCCCTGATGAACTGGCGGAGGATTCGCTCAACCCGCTGGCTAAAAGTGTAGTTGTTATTAAAGCGGAACACGGGGAGTCTGTGTCTGAAGAGTGTATAGACGCTGCACTTGAGGAACACCAGCCCAAATGGGCTTTCATGGCTCACTGGGAGACTGGGTCTGGGCGCATCAACGATATCCGGGCTTTCTCGGATGCATGTAAACGTCATGGAGTGATGGGATTGGTAGATGCAGTCTCCTCCTTTGGGGTGGAGGCATTCGCAATCGACGATTACCCGGGAGTCGTAGCGTGGGCATCGTGCCCCCAGAAGGGACTTTGCTGCCTTCCCCTGACCTATGCACCCGTAAGTTTCCGCGATGTCTATATTGATACGCTAATAAAAAATGGTGCCTATACGTACGTCCACCATCCGATCTTTGAGGCGCGACACTGGGGGATCATTGGAGGGCAGGACGTCGAGAAAGGCACTTATCATAGAACGCACTCACCTTATGCCGTGGCCGCCTTTCATGAGTCTTTGCGGTTGGCATTGAAGGAGGGTCTTCAGAAGCGCGCTGAGTCATATCGTAAGCACGAGGTCGCCTTGAGGGAAGCAGTGACTACTATGGGATGCGAAGTTACCTCGGATATGAGCAGCTTGGTCGTGCTGAACTTGCCCGCGGATTTGTCAGGGCGTGAAGGGGAATTGGTCGAGCTGTGCCGAGCCAATGGATTTGGTCTCTGGCCGACATTGTCCGAGCCAATACAGGTTCGCATTGGAATACTCAATCAGCTAAATGCTGGGGCCGTCAGGGATATCGTTGGCCGCTTTATGGATGTCCTCCTTGAGATGGGATGCGATGTGGATCGCGCTCGCGTTGGAGAAGTGATGGACAAGCATTTTCCCGTAGATTGCGTAGCCTGACTAGAATCGAGGTATTGCTGGCCCACGGTTGTTTCGGCTGATAGCGATTAAATCGCCAGTGGTATGGATTAATCTGCTAGTTCAGCGGCTGATAAGGCTTGTTGCCTAGGCAAGTCACAACTTTTATCAAAGAGGTTTTAGTGATGGGAAAACCATCAGTATTTGTGACTCGACGTTGGCCAAATGCCGTCGAGTCCCGACTGTCCGAGACATACGATACTACATTCAACAGGCAGGATAGAGCACTAACTCCGACGGAGCTTAAAGAGGCGCTCATAAAGTATGACGCTATATTGCCAACCGTCACAGATAGCTTGAACGCTGAAGTACTAGATGTCGCCTCACCTAAGACGAGGTTTCTGGGAAATTTCGGTGTCGGTTACAGTCATATCTGTGAAGAGTCAGCTCGCGCCCTGGGATTGACAGTAACAAACACACCAGGTGTTTTATCGGAGTGCACTGCCGATCTGACTATAATGCTGATGTTGATGGTAGCCCGCCGCGCCGGCGAAGGCGAGCGGGAATTGCGCTCGGGTAAGTGGTCGGGTTGGGCGCCAACACACATGGTCGGCACGAAGGTGTCAGGAAAGAGATTGGGCATTATCGGTTTCGGAAGAATTGGCCAGGAAGTAGCTCGCCGTGCGCATCATGGCTTCGGCATGAACGTTGTTGTTTACAATCGAAGTGCCATAAGTAGTAAAGCTCTTGCCGAGTGCGGTGCACGTCAGGTGGACACATTAGATGAGCTGATACCGCAATGTGATTTTCTATCGTTACACTGTCCCGGCGGTTCATCCAATCGCCACCTTATCAACGCGGAAAGGCTGCGCCTTATGAATAGAGATGCATACATCATCAACACCGCCCGAGGCGAAGTTATTGATGAGTTCGCTCTCGCCGAAGCGCTAGAAGATGGCAGCATTGGCGGGGCAGCCCTGGACGTCTTCGAGGGTGAACCAATAATCAATGCGAGTTTGCTGGAGTGTGGTAAGACCGTACTGCTGCCACACCTAGGCAGCGCAACTCTTGAGACTCGTCAGGCTATGGGATTTCGCGTAATTGAGAATCTGGATGACTTTTTCGAAGGACGAGAGCCCAGAGATCGCGTTATTTAGCGTGTCAGCACTTGCGTTTAATCTCTATTCACTATTCGGGTATTTTAAGATGAATACACGTCAAAAATTGGCTGGCTTCTTTACAGAAGGCGTGGCAGATAGCGATCCTGAAGTCTATGCGAGCATCCAGGATGAGTTGCATAGACAACGAGATGAGATAGAGCTGATTGCCTCTGAGAATATCGTCTCCAAAGCCGTTATGGAGGCGCAGGGTACCGTATTGACGAACAAATACGCAGAAGGTTATCCAGGCAGACGATACTATGGGGGCTGCCAACATGTAGATGTCACTGAGAACCTGGCAATTGAACGAGCCCAAGAGCTGTTCGGTTGTGCCTTCGCTAACGTCCAGCCCAACTCCGGTTCCCAAGCTAATCAGGGAGTGTTCCAGGCCCTTCTCGAACCCGGCTGTACGATTATGGGGATGAACCTGGCTTCTGGAGGCCATCTTACCCATGGGGCGGCGCCGAACCAGTCCGGAAAGTGGTTCGAAGCAGTTCAGTATGGTGTAAGTCCACGAGATAACAGAATTGACTATGATCAAGTTGAAGCGTTAGCGCGTGTCCATGTTCCGAAGCTGATCATCGCCGGTGGTTCCGCTATTCCCAGGGTAATAGATTTTGAACACATGCGCGCAATCGCCGATGAAATTGGCGCCTATTTAATGGTCGATATGGCCCACTTTGCCGGATTGGTAGCTGCAGGCGAGCATCCTTCTCCATTTCCGCATGCGCATGTTGTAACCACCACGACGCATAAGACGCTGCGCGGACCTCGTGGCGGAATGATACTGACCAATGATGAATCAATCGCCAAGAAAGTTAACAGCGCGATATTTCCGGGTATACAGGGTGGTCCTCTAATGCATGTCATTGCTGCCAAGGCGGTAGCGTTCGGTGAAGCATTGCGCCCGGACTTCAAAAAATACATACGTCAAGTGCGCTTAAACGCAGACTCGTTGGCCGATCAGCTGATCAAGGGTGGCCTGGATACAGTAACGGGGGGCACAGATACCCATCTTATGCTGGTGGACCTGCGTTCAAAGGGAGTTACCGGAGATAGGGTCGAAAAAGCGCTCTCCCGAGCCTGCATTACTACCAATAAGAATGGGATTCCCTTTGATCCTGAGAAGCCTACGATCACTTCAGGAGTCCGCTTGGGGACTTCGGCTGGTACTACGCGTGGCTTTGGAGAGCAGGAGTTTCGAGACATCGCTGATTGGATTGTTGAGATAGTCGATGGCCTTGCCACTTATGGCGAGGACGCCAACGACACAATTGAATCGAGTGTGCGCGAAAAAGTGTCAAAACTTTGTGCGCGTTATCCTATCTATTAGCTGTACGATGGAGTCGCAGAACACCCCAGATTGGCATTTGTTTTATGCCTCCGGGGCGCTCGAGCTCGATGGGCGGCATTTTCAGGATGTCCACAGAGCCTCACCATGAATCTGGCAACGACCGAAAATCTCAGGGCTCGAGCGAAATCAATATTTGACTGCGCGGTGGCTGCAGCAGATCCTGCAGAGGCCTTGAAGCGCACGTTGGTGACCCACCCGCTGCCAATACCCGCCGAGGGCGGGAGAACGTTCCTAATTTCAATCGGTAAGGCCGCGCCAGAAATGCTAAGAGAAGCGTTACCCCATGTGGTGGGCGAGCGTCAGGCGCTTCTCGTGACCCATTACGGTAACCAAGCGGATGTACCTGGGGTAGAAATCATTCGTTCGTCCCATCCGTTGCCGGATGCCAATGGCATTCTCGCGGGCAACCGCGTATTAGAGCTGCTTGAGACTACCAGACCACCTGATCAGGTCATCGTATTGATATCAGGGGGCGGTTCGGCATTGCTTCCGGCACCTGTCCCGGGTGTGACCCTTGAGGACAAGATTGCGCTTAACCAGTTATTGCTATCCGCTGGACTTGATATCACCGAAATGAATTTGGTGCGGCAGCAAGTTAGCAGGCTAAAAGGAGGGGGATTAGCTCGCCTCGCAGCGCCTGCACCGGTGACAGCCTATATCCTTTCCGATGTCATTGGTGATGATTTACGCGTTGTTGCCAGTGGGCCGACAGCCGCCGCCATCGGCTCGCCGGTTGATGCAATGCACGTCCTCAAGAAATCTAATCTAGCGAATCGAGTCCCTAGTAGCATCCTTGCAGCGCTTGGGAGCAACCAGGAGGAAGGCTTTAGGAATTCAATCGTCGTTAACCATTTGATCGGTTCCAACAAACTTAGCCTCAGTGCAGCCAAGCGTGCGGCCGAAAAATACTGTGCGGTCAAAGTAGTATCCGATCAATTGATTGGAGATGTTGCTACTGCAGCACAGGGTATCTTACATGCGGGTCGTTCCATTCTGAGCCAGTCCCCGGCCGCTCTTCTGTTTGGAGGTGAAACGACGGTCGATGTGCGGGGAACTGGATTGGGAGGGAGAAATCAGGAATTGGCTTTGCGTGTAGCGATTATCGCTGATTCGTTGCCCCTTAATCGCGATTGGGTGCTTTTGAGTGGAGGCACCGATGGCCGAGACGGACCAACAGATGCAGCTGGTGGTATTGTCGATGCTGAAACAGTCTCTCGTATTCGGGCGCGTGGTCAAGACCCTCTCGCCTTACTAGAGAACAACGACAGTTATGCCGCTCTAAAGAGCTCCGGTGATTTACTAGTTACGGGAGCAACGGGCACCAATGTCGCCGACGTACAGATTCTACTCCTTTCTGCCTCTGGGTGAAGCAACATATAGAAGCGGAAGATGTACGCCGAGCTCAATCTCCTTCGTGCGAAAATCGGCATAAGCAAGACGCTCGTTTTCCTGATTTAATGGCTTTGCCAACTTAAAACTGCTCACGGGTAACGTGTTCAACACAGTACGCCTCCAACTACAGTAGAACGCCCATCGCCGTCTGTCGTTGACGACAAGAGTCGCTGAAAAAGAACATGAGTCTTGTCTGATATCTTAGAAAAGATCCCCAGACAATTCATATCCATATTTGCTAAAGGCCTTGTCGAGAATCAAATTGTTTGTAGGGATGCCAAACATATTCAGGCACAGATATGTTTCATTGTGTTGTCGTTTAGCTGGATTCGTCCCGTCTTGTCTGGCAGACGGATGCCGGAAGTCCGAAGGTCGAAAATGACATTATTTGACCAAATATGTCATTCCGCTGAGTCGGACAGCTATCGAGAATGTCGGCTAGTAAATGGAATGGTTCGTTCGGAACGATTTTCAGTATATGGCGATCGACGAATCAATCCAGACAAAGGATTTTGGTGTGGTGTTGAGCACTTGACCTTTACGCATAAGAATTTCAGGGGTGATTGCCAATAGGCCCCCCTAACTTGCACAATGACTTGGATACTATCTATGAAAACTAAGGCCGCTGTGGCGTTTGAGCCAAACAAACCGCTTGAGATTGTCGAGCTTGACCTGGCGGCTCCTAGAAAAGGTGAGGTCCTGGTCGAGATAGTGGCGTCGGGAGTCTGCCATACCGATGCCTATACATTGGACGGGAGAAATCCTGGAGGGTACTTTCCTGTCGTCTTAGGCCACGAGGGCGCCGGAATAGTGAGGGAAGTCGGCGGAAACGTCCATGGCCTAAAGCCAGGCGACCATGTAATTCCGCTCTATACACCCGAGTGTAGGGAGTGCGATCTTTGCTTACATCCGAAAACAAACCTGTGTAGTGCGTTGTTGGAAACACAGGCTAGAGGAGTGATGCCCGACCAGACTAGTCGATTTTCCTATGAAGGACGCCCTGTTTATCACTATATGGGATGTTCCACCTTTTCCAACTTTACTGTCGTACCTGAGATTGCTTTGGCCAAAATCCGTAAGGACGCTCCATTGGACAAAGTTTGCTATATCGGCTGCGGAGCAACAACCGGCATCGGTGCTGTCATATTTACAATGAAAGTTGAGGCTGGCGCCAGTGTCGCCGTCTGGGGCCTGGGTGGCATCGGGCTCAATGTGATTCAGGGTGCGAAAATGGCAGGGGCAGGTCGGATTATCGGCGTGGACATCAATCCTGCCAAAGCTGATCTCGCGACCCAGTTCGGGATGACCGACTTTGTCAACCCCAGAGACGTGGACGATGTAGCGGGACATTTGAGGGAAATGACGGGAGGAGGGCTCGATTATACCTTTGAGTGCATTGGGAATGTTGATGCCATGCGGCAAGCGATGGACGCGTGTCACATTGGATGGGGAGAAAGTTGTGTCATCGGAGTAGACGGCAACGAGTTCACAGGGCACCCATATCATCTCCTTTATGGTCGAACCTGGAAGGGCACTATGTTTGGGGGAGCTCGAGGACGCACGGATGTACCGAAAATTGTAGACTGGTACATGGACGGAAAAATTGATATCGATGAGCTGATTACTCGCACGTTGCCCCTGGAGAAGATCAATACAGCGTTTGACCTGATGCACCAAGGCGATGGCATTCGCTCAGTTATTACCTACTGATGGCTGGAAACATGAGACAGATTGAAAGTAGTACCTGCTTTGGTGGCCGCCAGATTCGGTATCGACATGACTCTGAAACCCTGAATTGTACAATGTCCTTCGGTGTTTACCTGCCCCCCGCAGCCGAAAAGAATAAGGTGCCTTTTTTGATCTGGCTTTCGGGATTGACAGGTAGAGACAACACCTTCCCATTTTTGGCAGGTGCCCAGCGCTATGCCGCTGAACGCGGCATAGCAATCGTGACTCCTGATACCAGCCCAAGGGGAGAAGGCGTTCCTGACGACCCCGATGGTGCTTACGATTTTGGCTTGTCCGCCGGATTCTACCTGAACGCAACAGAGCTACCTTGGCAGAAAAATTATCATATGTATGACTACGTAGTTGATGAGTTCAGTACTCTTATTGTTAATGAGCTGCCAATTGACTCCGCGCGCCAGAGTATATTTGGACATTCGATGGGCGGCCATGGCGCAATTACGATTGCCCTAAAGAACCCGGGACGATTCCGCTCAGTGTCAGCGATGGCCCCCATCTGTAATCCTATGGATTGTCCATGGGGTGTGAAAGCATTCAATAACTATCTTGGTCCTGATCGCGCCACCTGGCGCCAATATGACGCCACCAAACTCGTGGCGACCTCAGAGGAACGCTTACCGCTCCTCATTGATCAGGGTGATGAGGACGAGTTTCTAGAAGAGCAACTGGGGTTGGATGAACTACAGTCAGCATTAAGTGAGTATGACTACCCTGCCACCGTGAGGATGAGAGGCTGCTACGATCACGGCTACTATTTTGTCGCATCATTTATTGGCGAGCACATTGATTTCCATGCTAACTATCTGTAGTTAGTCAGAAAACCACGGCTTCTCTTCGTTGCTACATGCTAGATAGGAAACTATTGACCACTTTCTCCCGCATGCATGTCCACCATATCCCATAGGTATCGGGCGCAGTTTTCTAGACTCCCGGAATCGTGAATTAACTGTCTAGACTAATGCCTGTTGAGTTTCTTTCGATGTATAGAGACATAAGGCATGATTCACTGGTGGCCTGATTCGATCTATACTTCTTAAGTATCAATTATCGTAGGGTGCTGGTTTTTCAGGCACTCCTACCGTATTATGAACGTAAGCTACCCTTCGACAACTGCAAATAGAAGGCCACGGCATCATTAAAACAATAAAATCGCGGGTGAACTGACATGGATCGAGATGCTAAGCGTGACGCTTCGGCTTTTAGGGTGCTTTTGGATCTGTCCGAGGAGGCCAAGCTTCCGGTCGATCAGCTGCTGGCAGGCATTGACGTAGACCGAGACAGTATATACCAGCCCTATGCTGAAATATTTATGTGGCAGGAGCTGGCCTATATAGAGAGACTCGTTGAGAGGCATGTGCGATTTTCACTGGCGCTCACCGCGGCGAGTAGAGTACATATAACGACATTAGGCACGCTCGGATATGCAATGCTGTCGTGCCGCAATATTTTTCACGCACTGCAAGTGTCAGCAGATTATCACTCAATTTCTCTGTGGACATGCGAAGTCGCCGCGCAACCGCATGAGCGATCAGTCGAGTTTTTGATATTACCCCATGCGTTGCCGGCCGCATGCCAACACTTTTGCGCGATCCGCGGGCTCGCTTCTCTAAAAATCTGGTTTACTGAAATGCTTGGCAGAGACATAGTACCCACCCAGGTTACTTGTATGATAGAAGCCCCCAATGATGCACCATTTTATGCTGAATTTTTTGGATGCCCGGTACAGTTTGGTTCGGATGTGTACTCTATTTCATTTGAAAACACGCTGTTTCTTGAACCACTGAGAATGTCCGATAAGTGGGCGTACCAACGTGCCAAGATTGAACTTCAAGGAATAGTCGATCAAAGACGGTCTTCCTTTACTAATCGAGTTCATGATCTCATATCATTTGCTCCTAAGGTCAATCACAGTGAGGAAACGGTTTCTGAGACCCTGGGGATTTCGAGTAGTACCTTACGGCGCCGGTTGCGTGAGGAGGAAACAACCTTCAGGGAAGTGAGAGCCGAAACATTACATTCTTTAGCCTGTGTGATGCTTTTGAGCTCAACAAAAACAGTCGACGAAGTAGCTGATATGTTGGAATTCTCCGAGGCGGCAAGTTTTGTTCGATCATTCAAGAGAAGGGAAGGAATAGCACCTGGAGCATGGCGAAAGCAACAGCGGCAGAAATTTACGTAAGTGCTCCTCAGTTCAGCAACACTGTCTCTCGAATCCATGTGATGTCGAGATATCGTCTTAGGTCTGTCAGTTTCAACTGGCATGGCTATTTTTGAAGATGATCAATTAAGTCACGATTTGACCATTTCGGTCATTCACCCTTGTTGGCGCACGCCGGACAATGGAGCGCGACTGTCTGATACCTCCGACGATGGAATAAGAAACCAGCGAGGTTCATCAAAATTCAAAGGTTCAATGTCTGCACGGATCAGATAGCGTCAAATACAAGTGTCAAGCAGTAGACACGTCGCCAGTAAAAACGATAACGAGATGGAGGTACGCCCGGCGTAATGGGTTTGAGCCTCCGATAAAGTTGACGCGGATTCAACTCGCTAGTGCAACGGGGGGGGTGATTCCAA